>SKEA01000649.1_pt1 | contig 30026 bp, 38 predicted proteins | sample 4826601 | NCBI WGS metagenome assembly SKEA01 (sample SAMN11008821, study PRJNA524170) | human gut metagenome | biome: Human fecal sample; material: Feces; isolation source: fecal sample from pouch patient p13, p53 | host: Homo sapiens | place: Israel: Tel-Aviv | collected 2016-07-06 | reverse complement strand
TGCGCTAATAACCATATCAACGGTGATGTTTTCACATGTGTCGAACTTAACCATGACAGCGTTCTGTACTTCAGGGGCCAGCTTGTCAAAAGTGACGTTCATCGGATCGGATTCAGTCTCATTCGGGACAAAAGAAGCAGACTCCTCATCCCAGCGGTTTTCCTGCATATATTCAGCATCCCATGAATCGAGGGCAGGGCGGGGTATGCCAGGTTTATCCTCGCAGACAATAAATTTATAAGCGCAGTCCTGAGCAGCCGGATAATGTTCCAGGAATTGCCAGTGAAATTTTGCTCGAGCACGGCGTTCGTCGCCAGCTTCAATGGCTGTGGCTACAGCCACAGCGCCTTCTTCCCTTGTTGCCAGTTCGTCAGGAATAGCGGCGCAAATAAAGACTTTACTCATTTTGTTTTAACCTCATGACAGATTTAAGGATGAACAAATCCCTGCCATTGCTGGCATATAAGAATGAAACCGGATATTTATTACGGAACTGTTTTAAAGACCTGCCGAGATTTCGATATTATCCTGGTTAATAACTTTATCGACCGGGTAACAGTTACCGGGAATTTTCTGTTCGGTTGCTGCAGTCATACACTCCTGCATTGTCCTGTGAACACTGACTGCAATATCAACTGGCACTCCGGAAACAAGAAAAACTGTCAGAACAAGCGCAAATGCTGAATTCATTGTGCACATCCTTTTGGCATCAGACGTAAACGAGCCAGCATTGAAACAATGCATATTTTATTTAATAGCTCCCGTTCTTGTTTTCTCTTGTTAATGGCATCTTCAGTAAATACAGGGTTACTGATAGTGACACCAATTTCAAAACAACCTTCAGACGTATTAACGTTTGGTAATAACGTTTTCATTATCGCGTCCTCAACAATAAATTTTGTGATGCAGAGCCTGGTGCCTCCAGGTGACGTTAACCAGTTAACAATTAACGTCGGATACAGAGAATCCACCCATAACACTGTTTTTGGTTTTAACTGTTCCGCGTGCGCTTAGCCGCATTCACCGCATAACAAAATTCACTTTAAAAACGGCGGCAGAGCAGTCACGGAGTAAAACTGATACCGCCAAACGTCACCAGAAAATTGATAACAGAGGGCGTTGCAGCGGGGTTGTCACTTAAGCGTATGGTCAACCTGACAACCCGGTGTCCTCAACGGGGAAGGAATAACCCCGCCATACTTACCGCCGCGCCATTTTGCGGGTTGCCACAACCGGAAGCGCACGGTCGAATTAAATTTAACGACACCGTACAGTGAGACGAACTTCGCCGTGCGCTTTCGTGTTGTGTGCCTGCTTTTAACCACGTCAGGCGAGGTGGTATCCTTAAAATCACCACAGTTTTAAGGATTCATTAAGCAATGTCGCAACCACCAATAAATCCGCTTAAGAACATGAAAATTGATTACTGGTATAAAGCGCTTACAGTTGTTGGCGCTGCGTTGTTTGTCTTTAATGGAACGTCTTTTTTTGACAGATATCCCGTTGTTCCATTGGGTTTTTTGTCCTCCGGCATCTTTTTTATTGGTTTGGGGGAGTGGATTAATCACCCTCTCAAAGTGAGATTTATTGGCCCTGGAGTTTGGACTCGTGGATATAATCGTTCTTCGTGCGCACTCGGTATCATCTTCGACATACTTGGTTGTTTCCTGATTGTTACAGGAGTCGTCAAGTTCTTCTGATGTAAAACCGCAAATGGGGCACGTAACGGGAATTTTGAAAAGCGTTTCTCCGGGTTCCAGAACAAAATTTTCTGCGGTCTGATTTTGCTTCTCATATTTGTGCTCCGCGTCATTGTGAGAGCACATTCTTATTCTGAGTGCCTGTTTAAACTCACTGAAGCTGAGAGCTTCTTCGCCTTCGGCAAGGCCTTCGAAGTATTCTTCGTAAGCCTTTTCCATGATTGTGTCGAAATCCATATCACTCACCTGAGTTTCTTTCCAGCCAGCGACGGGCACCATTTTCGGTTTTAAACGTTTTGCTTTTGGTATACGTCATCGCGGTGAACGTGCCGTCCTGGTTGGGGAACACGCCACATACCAGAGATTCGCTGTTGCCAAGATCGATAGTATCCATGCTGACCTCATTTCCCCTTAACGCCGGGGTAGCGGAACTGTTTGCTGAGAACACCGTGCGGTGTCTTGATGGAAAGTAATTTAGAATAACCTAACATGAGAGGCAAGTGTTTTTTGTTAGATTAGTCTAACAAAAGGAGTGGGCGCAACTAATCACTTGAAAAGAATGTTATTTTATTGATTTATTTTTACGCGCTTTAAGCATTTCTTCGAAGAGTTTGTTGAAGTTTTCTACTCTTGCGCGCATTTCAGACAGCAAGGCTTCCTGCTCGGAAGATGGAAGAGCATCGAATAATTCGATCAATTCTTTGTGGTTGGGAGTTAGCTCTGTTTCCACATGAAGTTCTTGTGCAGGCACTGGTGCCTTGTCTTCGTCACCAAACATTAGCCATGTAGGTGAGCACTTCAGAGCATCCGCTAAAGCAAACAATCGTTTTCCGACTGGCTGGGTTTCGTCTCTTTCCCATTGTGAAATTGTGACGTGAGCAACTCCAGCGAGGCGCGCAGCTTCTCGTTGTGTTAAGCGTAATTCTTTTCGTCGCGCCAGAACTCGCTGGCCTAGGGTTCTTGTATCCATAGTTAGGTAATTCTAATTTTTCTTGACTTAGATATCCCGCGCACAATAATGTTAGAAAAGTCTAACAAGAGGGGCTTTGATGCTTAAAGTTGACGCAATTACTTTTTTTGGCAGCAAAACAAAGCTTGCCAATGCCGCAGGAGTGAGACTGGCAAGTGTTGCTGCTTGGGGGATACTGGTTCCTGAAGGTCGCGCGATGCGTCTACAGGAGGCATCTGGCGGGGAGCTTCTGTATGATCCCAAGGTTTATGACGAATATCGTAAGACGAAGCGGGCGGGGCGGTTGAACAATGAAAATCACTCCTGAACAGGCTCGTGAGGCTCTGGATGCCTGGATATGTCGACCAGGAATGACACAGGAGCAGGCGACGATATTAATCACTGAAGCATTCTGGGCTTTGAAAGAGCGCCCGAACATCGATGTTCAGCGTGTCACAGATGAAGGTGGCGCGGTTGATCAGCGAGCGCTTGGCGTTAATCGAGTGAAGATATTCGAACGCTGGAAGGCTATCGACACCAGGGATAAGCGTGAAAAGTTCACGGCGCTAGTGCCTGCAATTATGGAGGCTATCCGGATTAATGATTTCAGGTTGTATCGTGAAATTAGTGACGGAAAAAGCATCACGTACATGATCGCCGGGTTAAACAAAGAATATGGCGATGTGGTGGAGTCCGGACTGCTTTTTGCTGATCCTGCCGTAGTGGATCGTGAAACTGACGAACTTATAGAAAAAGCAATTGCTTTCAAACTTGCGTATCGACAGCAATACCAACAAAAAGCTGAATGGAATTATGAGCCTTCTTTTTGCTGAACGCCCACTGGTTATAAACACACAGCTTGCGATGAAGATTGGCTTAAATGAAGCCATTGTGTTGCAGCAGTTGCATTACTGGTTGAGAGATACCAATTCCGGCATGGAATGTGATGGTGTTCGCTGGATTTACAACACAACGGAACAATGGTTGGAACAGTTCCCATTCTGGTCAGAGTCAACGTTAAAGCGCGCGTTTGCAAGTCTGAAAACGCTGGGGCTTTTGCGTTGTGAAAAGCTCAATAAATCAAAGCGCGATATGACCAATTTCTACACGATTAACTATGGGAGCGAGCTTTTAGATGATGGCAAATTGAGCGAATCCATCGGTTCAAAATGCGCCGCTCCATCAGGTCAAAATGACACGATGGAAGAGGTCAAAATGAAACGCTCCATTGGTTCAAAACGACCCAATGTCATCGGGTCAAAATGGCCCGATGATCCTACAGAGAATACAACAGAGATTACTACAGAGAATAAAAACACTTTTCGTCCGGAAGCTTCGCAACCGGACCCGCAGACGGCTGAACAGGATTTTTTAATCCGGCACCCTGGCGCAGTTGTGTTTAGTGCGAAAAAACGCCAGTGGGGTAGCCAGGAGGATCTGGCGTGTGCGCAGTGGATATGGGGGCGGATCGTGGGTCTCTACGAACAGGCCGCCAGTGATGATGGCGAGATCATGCGACCAAAAGAGCCTAACTGGACTGTCTGGGCCAATGATGTGCGCACAATGCGGATGCTGGATGGCAGAAGCCACAGACAAATTTGTGAAATGTTTGGTCGGGTACAGCGGGATCCATTCTGGGTAAAAAACATCATGAGCCCGTCAAAGCTCCGCGAAAAATGGGACGAACTGGTCATCCGCCTGGGGCGTTCACCTGTACAGCGTTGTGTTAATCATATTTCTGAACCGGATACAGAAATTCCGCCTGGTTTCAGAGGATAAGTTTTGATTTCAGGTCATGAGGTAATTTTAAGGGGGACTTGTGGCAAAAGTTTTTACACAAGAAGAGCGGGAAAAAATTAAAGGGCAGGTGGTGGAACTCGTGCGCCAGAGCGGTCGTGAGACGTTACGGCAACTGGAAGCTAAAACAGGTGCGACTAGATATCTGATGAGCGTTCTTGCCAGAGAGCTGGTAGCCAGTGGCGATGTATACAACTCCGGCTACGGGTTATTCCCGTCTGAACAGGCGCGTAAGGACTGGCAAAACGCCCGCAAAAAACTCTCGAGGGCAAAGGTGAAGAAAACAGCTGTGGTTGATCCGGACGTTATCTGGTCGTTACCTGATGGAGAAATACGTCGCTACGACAGTCGCCTAAACATAATCTGTCGCGAGTGCCGGATGAGTGAAGTTATGCAGCGCATACTGGCATTTTATCAGGGATAATGTTAGGTATTTTAGACGTTACTAGATTAAAAAGCATTAGTTCAGGAGTGAATTGACATTCTCATTTTTCATGGCACAGGGTAGATCTGGCGTGGTTGTCCGCTTTGTGCCAAAAGCGGACATCGAATAATTTCAGCAGCACTCAACCTTATTAACCAAATCGCCTCAACTCATATGGACATGCATCCGGAAGTGCCAACTTCGTAAACTTATTCACTTTAAGTCTGAGCCTCACTCTCTTGGCCATAAGTGGCTTGCCAGTATCTCGCCGTAGGGTTCATTAGAATGTGCAATACAAGCCACCATGCAAAAATGCAGGGAGGTTGATTGTAGTAACCGGCAGGCACATATCCGTGAGCTAGTTGATTTCGTAAATCACCATAGATTTTATCTACCAGTAAGGCCTGAAGATTGCCAATTATGTCTACGCCGAAAGCTTCAATAATCAGTGGATTATCTAGTAATCCCTTGAGTCCATTTCGCTCTTGCGAACCGTCCCCGTGAAGCTGCGATGGTTCCTCACCTTTAATTTTAGCCACATATCTCAGACTATTTTCGAGCTGGGGAATCAACACGTGGCATGCCGTCATAAAATCTCCATTGAAACCGCAAACCATACCCTTGATGAAAAACTCTTCATGCCCAAACGGGATGAAGGGATGATTGATGAACATATCGCGAAAAAACGCCTCCGAGATTGGATATTTCATTGTGATCTCATCTGTAGCAGGAATAATTTGCCCAGCTACTGCCAACTCATGGTCGATACGCATTCTCGTCATCATTATGGGCCAAATAACTGCCCCATTTGCATCATCAATCCCCAATCCTGCGGGTATGCGAGCAAGTGTCATTCCCTCATGATCAATATGTGTTGATCCAAACATCCAAGCTATGCTGTTGGCCTTTTGTTCTATTGCTTGAGCCTTAAGTCTCTCAATGCTGGTTGGCCGACAGACCAGCATCGCAAGTCTGAAAACCATATCAAACAAATCTCTTCCGACTACCCGACTCTTGGCTTGATGGACAATCTCACTAATATCTTGAGGGGGAGACTGAAGGATAGACATCTGGTGACGGGATTCGATTTGGTAATCACGCATTTCTTCATACAGCGCAAGACGTTCTATTCGGGTTCCTGGAATATTAGCCAGTGCTTCAATAGCATTCTGCATGCAGGCTGCCGAAATCATACCGCCATCTTGGAATTTTGACTCTTCCAGATGTGTATCGGCAAGAAGCCGCCAGAATTCAAACTGTGTATCTCTGTCACAGCACCTATTCGCAATCGGGATTGCGGTTTTACAGGCATCGACGGCAAATGAAAATAATTTTTGAGCCAGATAGTTTTTTGTCAGAAACAGGAGTTCCTGGGCAATAAAAGATGGCTCACTCACTTTACAGTCGATATCGAGTTGCAGGAGTCGCAGCGGATAAGGTGAATCGCCTTGTTCTCTGGTACGTTCATACTCTGCTAGTAGATGTGCCGAAAGCTGATCAAATTCATCCCTGAAATCAGTATGCTTTCGAAAAAAACAACACAGCCTAAGCGCACGCTCTAGGCGTTCTAAAGCACTAACCCACGTCCCTTGCGATGTCATAATAGCTATACTGGACGCATAATAAGCACGGACTGCCAGCAAAGGAAAACGGATTCCACCAATTTTACGAACCCAAAGTGTATCAGCAATACGAGCTTGAAGTTCGGGTAGCTCTATCGTCGGGCAAAATTGAGAAAGTACCTCCAGCGACAACCCGTTAATGTCATCCGGAATTGCAGATCTACCTTGGCTGCTTTGAAAGCACGGACCAAATGGTACCTGTGGATTTTCGGGACGAAAGTGAAAACCGCAAATATGGGTTAGCAGTCTTATCTCCGCTCTTCCATCACCTAGGCTAGAAAGATACTTTGTGATATCAAAGCAGGTAACTGGCAGCTTACTCTGGATTAAGGGGGATAAATCAATAGTGTTAAGTTCGTCGAGGCTGATATTAATATCGTCCATGTCGTCACCTTGATGATTTGTTAATGCGGGGGCAACATTAATAAATGTACTTGAGACCGCAATTTGCCGATGGAGCCAACATTTATAACTATGTGCTTCTACCCTCTGAATTTTTACATGTGAATTGCTAGCTTGAATAGCTCTATCATTATATACGTGGCACTAAATTATGGCTGTTTTTCGCTCAAAGCGGACTAGAAGGTTAGCTTGTGTCGGACTTTGCGTATTAAAAGAAGTGCTGGTGGTGACTAGTGGTTGTGCCCCATTTCCACAGAAAAAATCAGAGAAACTATACCCAATAGTTGTATTGAATCACTGACGAGACAGCCTCATATTCATCAGGACTGGTCTACGTCCAATACAGGAGGTTGTGGTGCTGGTTCTCAAATGTGCGCTGGCTATTACGGCTGTAATGGCGATTTATTGTCTTGCTATTGTTCTTATGGATCGCCTTTCTGACTGATTTCACATTGGCGAGGTAACGGTAGTTAAGTAGAATGGCTGCGGGTGCTTGAGGCTATCTGCCTCGGGCATGAACACCAACGGCAGATAGAGAAAAGCCCCAGTTAACATTACGCGTCCTGCAAGACGCTTAACATTAATCTGAGGCCAATTTCATGCTAGACATATGTAGGTTAGCCTCTTACGTGCCGAAAGGCAAGGAGAAGCAGGCTATGAAGCAGCAAAAGGCGATGTTAATCGCCCTGATCGTCATCTGTTTAACCGTCATAGTGACGGCACTGGTAACGAGGAAAGACCTCTGCGAGGTACGAATCCGAACCGGCCAGACGGAGGTCGCTGTCTTCACAGCTTACGAACCTGAGGAGTAAGAAACCCGGCGAGGGAGAAATCCCTCGCCACCTCTGATGTGGCAGGCATCCTCAACGCACCCGCACTTAACCCGCTTCGGCGGGTTTTTGTTTTTATTTTCAACGCGTTTGAAGTTCTGGACGGTGCCGGAATAGAATCAAAAATACTTAAGTAGCGCGCAGGGATAAGAGGGATGGTCCCTTAAAGGGGAGAGCTAATTATCCGGAAGGATTCTGATGATGAACATCGAAGAATTGCGTAAAATTTTTTGTGAAGATGGCCTCTATGCTGTGTGCGTTGAAAATGGAAATCTTGTTAGTCATTACCGCATTATGTGTTTGCGAAAGAATGGGGCTGCGTTAATTAATTTTGTGGATGGTCGAGTGACAGACGGATTTATCTTGCGCGAAGGTGAGTTTGTCACTTCATTACAGGCACTGAAAGAGATCGGAATAAAAGCAGGCTTTTTAGCTTTTGCAGAAGAATAAACTCATCTACAATCTTGCGCGGGGCTGAACTCCCGCTGAGTAACACCGTGCCACCGGAGAAAACCGATGGCACGCAACGTAAAATATTACAATTCTGATAATTCGCCCGTTCTTGTCTGCACGCACGAGCGGTATTCTCACGCATTCAAGTCTGAATGGTTCCAACACCCTCCATGCACTGAAGAGCAGGCTGAATGGATAATTCAGTGTTACCGCAGGCGCGGATACGAGGTTAAGAAAGCCCTTAGCCTCGACTACCGTCACTGGATAATCTCAGTCAGATTGCCTTACTCCGAACGCCCACCACGTGCGTCCCGCACTTTCCAGCAACGGATCTGGAGGTAACGTGCGGGTATTACTTAGACCTGTTCTGGTGCCTGAGCTTGGGCTGGTGGTCCTTAAGCCGGGCCGTGAATCCATACAGATATTTCATAATCCTCGAGTGCTGGTGGAACCGGAACCAAAAAGCATGCGTAATCTGCCATCCGGAGTCGTTCCTGCCGTTCGCCAGTCGCTGGCGGAAGACAAAACATTGCTGCCGTTTTTTAGTAACGAACGGGTGATTCGTGCTGCTGGCGGTGTTGGCGCATTGTCTGACTGGCTATTACGTCATGTTACATCCTGCCAGTGGCCTAATGGCGATTACCATCACTCTGAAACAGTCATTCACCGTTATGGTACCGGCGCAATGGTGTTGTGTTGGCACTGCGACAACCAACTGCGTGACCAGACATCGGAATCACTGGAGCTGCTTGCTCAACAAAATCTGACAGCATGGGTGATTGACGTCATCCGTCACGCAATAAGCGGTACGCAGGAGCGGGAATTATCTTTGGCTGAATTATCCTGGTGGGCGGTCTGCAATCAGGTGGTGGATGCACTACCTGAGGCTGTATCGCGTCGTTCGCTGGGATTACCAGCGGAAAAAATCTGCTCGGTGTACCGCGAAAGCGACATCGTACCGGGAGAGCAGACCGCCACCAGCATATTGAAACAACGCACAAAAAATCTTGCACCGTTGCCTTACGCCCACCAGCAACAAAAAACACCACAGGAAAAGACGGTGGTAAGCATCACCGTTGATCCAGAGTCTCCGGAATCTTTCATGAAGCTGCCTAAACGTCGCCGCTGGGTTAAGGAGAAATACACACGTTGGGTTAAGACACAGCCGTGTGCTTGCTGCGGTATGCCAGCCGACGATCCGCATCATCTGATTGGTCACGGGCAGGGCGGAATGGGAACAAAAGCACATGATCTCTTTGTGTTGCCTTTGTGCAGAAAGCATCACAACGAGCTGCATACGGATACAGTGGCATTTGAAGAGAAGTATGGCTCCCAACTGGAGCTGATATTTCGTTTTATCGATCGCGCGCTGGCAATTGGCGTACTGGCGTAAGTGGAGAACGAGCATGAACCTTGAAGCCTTACCAAAATATTACTCCCCAAAATCTCCAAAATTGAGCGATGACGCTCCAGCGACAGGCACCGGTTGTTTAACAATTACGGATGTAATGGCAGCGCAGGGGATGGTGCAGTCGAAAGCACCACTTGGGTTGGCCTTATTTCTGGCAAAAGTTGGTGTTCAGGACGCTCAGTTTGCGATTGAAGGCCTGCTAAATTACGCGATGGCACTGGATAACCCGACATTGAACAAATTGAGTGAAGAAATCCGGTTACAGATTATTCCTTACCTCGTGAATTTTGCCTTTGCTGATTACTCCAGGTCTGCGGCAAGTAAGGCTCGCTGTGAGCATTGTTCAGGTACGGGATTTTATAATGTATTGCGCGAAGTGGTGAAACACTACAGACGCGGGGAATCTGTAATCAAGGAAGAATGGGTGAAGGAACTATGTCAGCATTGCCATGGTAAGGGCGAAGTCAGCACAGCGTGCAGAGGGTGTAAGGGTAAAGGGATTGTTCTGGATGAAAAAAGAACCCGGTTTCATGGCGTACCGGTATATAAGATTTGTGGGCGTTGTAATGGAAACCGGTTTAGTCGTTTACCGACCACGCTGGCACGACGTCATGTCCAGAAGCTGGTACCAGACCTGACCGATTATCAGTGGTATAAGGGGTATGCGGACGTCATTGGTAAACTGGTAACAAAGTGCTGGCAGGAAGAAGCATACGCGGAAGCGCAATTGAGGAAGGTGACGAGATAAATGATTTTTGCTGAAGATGGCGACATGATGTTTGCATTTTTCAAAAAACATGGATAAGATTTTCTCAACGATGGGCTTTGTGTATCCGACGTTTAGAAAAAAGTAGAAAACCCGCTTATAAGCGGGTTTTTGTGCTTTAAATGGGGCAATAGAGATATTGAATCTCATCCCGGGATAAACATTGGCAGTTGAAGGTCCACGCGAACCATTTATCCAGCAAAATTCCACGCGTAATCCTGTGGTAATTTCTTCTGCATCTCGAAGATTGAGAGCTGAAACGTGAAGCTGGGCATCGATACGCCATCGGATGGGAATATAAGACCTTTGCTGCTTTTGTAGTCAAAGTTTTTGACAATTCCTGTCATTTTAGGGGACAGAAAAACTCCTTAATACTGATAACCTGGTGCACCATACACACGTTCCTGGAGAAAACTACTTTTTTGATAGGATTGAAGGTGGCTGGATGTCTAAAATAAACATTGCTTCATATGTTCAACTATGAGTTAATGACTGCGTCGGTTTGAAGAACAGACGATATACGAAGTAGTTTACTAAAGCAGTTCTCATTTCAGGTGTTATTCACTTATTCCTTCTTTGAGTCTCTCCAATTAAGTACGAAGTCGTTTCTGTTATGCAAACCATTTATGCCGAAAGGCTCAAGTTAAGGAATGTAGAATGTCAAATAAAATGACTGGTTTAGTAAAATGGTTTAACGCTGATAAAGGTTTCGGCTTTATTTCTCCTGTTGATGGTAGTAAAGATGTGTTTGTGCATTTTTCTGCGATTCAGAATGATAATTATCGAACCTTATTTGAAGGTCAAAAGGTTACCTTCTCTATAGAGAGTGGTGCTAAAGGTCCTGCAGCAGCAAATGTCATCATTACTGATTAAAATTCATCGCTCGTCTGTATACGATAACGAAGAAGGCTGATGCCTGAGTAGAGATACGGACAGAGTAGTGAATATTGGATCTCTTTAATAAAAAGTAAGGAGGTCCAATACATGAAACAATGGCTAGCATATTTGGCAAAATCTTAATCAGGAAAAGTATGCTAACCATTGTGGTGAAGTGCAGGTTTGCTGCATGAATAGTTTCACAGCAGAAGCTAACTGCTGGCATCGCAAAACAAAGTGCGTAAGTGGATGACTCCCACAAAAAGCACCACAATCTCAAACCCGCTCAGGCGGGTTTTTTATTATCTGCTTTAAATATATTATTAAAATATAAAAAATACTTGTTACTAATAAAATCAATCAGGCTACAGCTTTAAGATTTGTCTGGAATACTTTGTTGCAATGAGGGCAGATCAAAAGGGCACCTTTTTGTACTCTTGAAAAACTGTGTTCTGACTCTTGGGTGCAGTTTGGGCAGGAACATTTAACGAGATAATTACGGCGTGATTTTGAGTCTTTACGTTCTGACATAGGCTTTTCCTGTATAAATGGCCGTATACAGTACACTAAATATGAAAACATTTCTCGTATTATTATTTTATATATGACTTTCTTTCAAAATAATTACTCACATTTTTAATGTGTATGTTTCTTTAGCGCCGTTGAGAACAACGTGTGCTGTCAAAACTACCCCGTAGACTCCGATCTTTTTCAAACATATTGCACCATCCGTGTACATCGGGGTGAGGATATGAAATCAATGGATAAGTTAACAACAGGTGTTGCCTATGGCACATCGGCGGGTAATGCTGGTTTCTGGGCATTACAGTTACTCGATAAAGTAACTCCGTCACAGTGGGCTGCAATCGGTGTGCTGGGTAGCCTGGTTTTTGGCCTGCTGACGTATCTGACAAATCTTTATTTCAAGATTAAAGAAGACAGGCGTAAGGCTGCGAGAGGAGAGTAATCCAATGACTCAAGACTATGAACTGGTTGTGAAAGGAGTCCGTAATTTTGAGAATAAAGTTACGGTAACTGTAGCCTTACAGGACAAGGAACGCTTTGACGGTGAAATTTTTGACCTGGATGTCGCCATGGACCGTGTTGAAGGAGCTGCGCTGGAGTTTTATGAGGCAGCAGCCAGAAGGAGCGTCCGGCAAGTCTTCCTGGAAGTAGCAGAAAAATTGTCAGAAAAAGTTGAGTCTTATCTGCAGCATCAGTACTCCTTTAAGATTGAAAATCCTGCCAATAAGCACGAGCGTCCTCATCATAAATATATATGAACACAAAAATCAGATACGGCCTGTCGGCTGCCGTTCTGGCGCTGATTGGTGCTGGCGCATCTGCTCCTCAGATACTTGACCAGTTTCTGGACGAAAAAGAAGGTAACCACACAATGGCATACCGCGATGGTTCTGGCATATGGACCATCTGTCGGGGTGCCACAGTGGTGGATGGAAAAACCGTTTTTCCCAATATGAAACTGTCGAAGGAAAAATGCGACCAGGTCAACGCCATTGAGCGTGATAAGGCGCTGGCATGGGTGGAGCGCAATATTAAAGTACCACTGACCGAACCACAAAAAGCGGGTATCGCGTCATTTTGTCCCTATAACATTGGCCCCGGTAAGTGTTTCCCGTCGACGTTTTATAAGCGGCTGAATGCTGGTGATCGTAAAGGTGCATGCGAAGCGATTCGCTGGTGGATTAAGGATGGCGGACGCGATTGCCGCATTCGTTCAAATAACTGTTACGGTCAGGTTATTCGTCGTGACCAGGAGAGCGCATTAACCTGCTGGGGGATAGAACAGTGAATCAGATATTCATGGTGATTTTTCTCGTGTTGTCAGGATTTATCGTCGGAAATGTCTGGAGCGACAGAGGATGGCAAAAAAAATGGGCGGAACGTGATGCTGCCGCATTATTACAAGAGGTAAATGCTCAATTTGCTGCTCGAATAATTGAACAGGGGCGAACTATAGCCCGTGATGAGGCTGTTAAAGATGCACAACAGAAATCTGCTGAAATTTCTGCCAGGGCTGCTTATCTGTCTGATAGTGTTAACCAGTTGCGTGCCGAAGCAAAAAAATATGCCATACGCCTTGACGCAGCGAAGCATACCGCAGATCTTGCCGCTGCCGTCAGAGGCAAAACAACCAAAACCGCCGAAGGAATGCTCACCAACATGCTCGGAGATATTGCAGCAGAAGCTCAGCTTTATGCTGAAATTGCTGACGAACGCTACATCGCAGGAGTGACTTGTCAACAGATCTATGAATCTTTAAGAGATAAAAAGCATCAAATGTAGGGTAATATTAAATCGGAACATTTACATCGCGGAATGTAAAATTTAAATAAAAAGGACTCTTCCATGAGCCAAAATTCCTGAAATCTTAAGGGTAAGATAAAAGGTCTTAATCAGAATGACACGTTTTATTAATAAATAAAGCTATTCTTTCATTGCTGTGTTTTTCTTTACAAAAGTAATCCTTGCTATGGGTGGTTAATCATGCGTTAATGGTGTTCTGGTTTGTTACAAATTTATCTGAAGCAGTCATTGTTATAATTTTATTATTTGTACCTCTTGAGATTTCCTTGTTGGTTTTTCTCTCTGATATTTTTTTTCGGACCATTCTGCCCAAGGGCTAATTTCTTCAAAAGGTAATAATTATGTCTAACAAAATGACTGGTTTAGTGAAATGGTTTAACCCTGAAAAAGGTTTTGGTTTCATCACGCCGAAAGATGGCAGCAAAGATGTGTTTGTCCATTTCTCAGCAATTCAGAGCAACGATTTCAAAACATTAACTGAGAATCAGGAAGTTGAATTTGGTATTGAGAACGGACCTAAAGGTCCTGCCGCTGTTCATGTAGTGGCGCTTTGAGGTAGACAATATTACAAACCATATTCACTTTAGATGCCCGTGTTGTCATGGTTCCCAGTATAGAACATCATCTTTTGATGTTTCTGACATGAATCCTTTCGGGGCAAAATGTATCTTTTGTAAATCAATGATGATTACATTTGATAATATTTCACAATACTTAAATGCCAGCCGTCTGTCGTTGGATTTAAAAAAGTGAAAATGAAGGCTCCTTCGGGAGCTTTTTTGCTTGGTATCTATTCGATGGATACTCACATACTACGGTAACATCATGAAAAAAATCATAGTTTTTTTTAACTCTGAACCAGCAGTGGTAGTGCCAGCGATGACTGGAGTTAACACCATCATGCGTGAATATCCAAATGGCGAAAAAACACACCTTACTGTAATGGCCGCAGGGTTTCCATCTCTGACCGGAGATCATAAAGTCATTTATGTAGCCGCGGATCGACATGTTACTTCAGAAGAAATTCTGGAAGCAGCAATAAGGCTCTTGAGTTGATTTGATGCTATTGTATTGATAATTCAGGAAAATTCTCTTTGTCTGTTTGTGTAAAATTTAGACTATCGTATGTTGATTATTGCGATGTTTCATCTTATCTTTTACACGTTTGCACCATATAATCGACTTACTGTGTAACTGGAAAGTCATAACAGACTAAAAGAGGAAATGATGAATATTGAAAACTTAAAAACAAAAGCAGAAGCAGATATTTCTGAATATATAACAAAAAAAATTATTGAACTTAAGAAAAAGACCGGGAAAGAAGTTACCAGTATTCAGTTTACCGCACGGGAAAAAATGACGGGTCTTGAAAGCTATGATGTCAAGATTAATTTAATCTGATGTATTCAATAATAAAATTTATCCATAAACCTCGTTTTTACGGGGTTTTGTTATATTTGAATGGTTCCGAATATCTAAATCACAATTGTTGATGGTTTTTATTAAACCAATGCAGTCCGGCTCAGGAGTGAGAGAAGCCGGACGTTATGGTTTAGCGTGGTAAGATCTGTGTAGTTTTCTGGATGCTTTCAGTAAATAGTAATGAGTTATCAAAGGCATAGTAATATCTTTGGTGTTCCTGGATATTTGTAACCCATCGGAAAACTCCTGCTTTAGCAAGATTTTCCCTGTATTGTTGAAATGTGATTTCTTTTGATTTCAACTTATTATAGGAGGTCTCTATAAGATGTTTGTTTCTGGAGAATTTAACATTTACAACCTTTTTGAGTCCTTTTACTAACACTATGTTGTCGTTTTCTAACACAATGTGAATATTATCTGTGGCTAAATAGTAAATATAAAGTGAGACATTGTGACGTTTTAGCTCAGAATAAAATAATTCACAGTTTAAATCTTTACGCACTTGATCGAATATTTCTTTAAAAATGGCAGCCTGAGCCATTGGTAAACCTTCCATGTGATACGATGGCGCGTAGTTAGCATTATCGTGTTTATTGTTTCAATCTGGTCTGACCTCTTTGTGTTTTGTTGATGATTTATGTCAAATATTAAGCCTGTTTTTGATGAATAGTGTTGATTGCGTAACAAAATTGAGCCTTGCTGGCATCCAGGAGGGATATGCAACCGACAGATGTATGTAAGGTCGATGTACTCAAACTTTCATACTTTTCCTCTTTTATGCAGTAAGATTTGAAGTAATATTTTAACCGCTAGATGACGAGCAAACGCATGGAGCGACAAAATGAATAAAGAACAATCTGCTGATGAACTCTCGTTGGATCTGATTCGTGTAAAAAATATGCTTAATAGCACCATTTCTATGAGTTACCCGGATGTTGTAATTGCATGTATAGAACATCAGGTGTCTCTGGAAGCATTCAGGGCAATTGAGGCAGCGTTGGTGAAGCACGATAAGAATTCGAAGGATTATTCCCTGGTGGTTGACTGAGCACCATAACTGCTAATCATTCAAACTATTTCACCTGTGACAGAGTCAATATCGCATTCTGTCACTGTCAGGCTAATACAGAGCTGCAATTCAACTACTGCAATGTCCTCGTAATTAGGTGAATTTACAATATCGTCCTGTTCGGATGCCGGTTGCATTGCTGAAGATGAGGCATTTATGGTTCGCATATTTTCCCCTCATGCTCGTCAGTCCTGTGCGTAGGAAGAAACAGGACACTCACACTAATTTGTGTGGGCATGCTGTGATGTCCTTCTGAATTATTCCTATGCCATTATGTAAAGCGCTGTATCAGATGCTCATCACGGCTGTCAGGCTGTCAGGCTGTCGGGTCCTCCCGGTGGGGGCCCCTGCCACGGGGCGGGAGCGTCGCGGAAAAAGGCTAGTTTTTGCATTTCCATGGCGGCGGCAGCATGTTTGGTAATTTATTGATAATTAAAAGTTATTTCTCTTTTCACCTGTACAATATTTTTTTCTCCCTGTCATTAGACCAGTTTGCAATTAATTGAAATATATAAATAAACATGATTTTCACCTGCCAGATGGAGTTGCTTATGTCAAATGTGAGCGGGATCGGTGATGCTTATTACTGGAGTGTTTTTAAAATCGCTGAGGCCTTTGGGCTTCACCGGGACACAGTAAAAAAACGGCTCCTCGCGGCCAACACTCCTGTGGCTGCGACTATCAGGGGGAACCCCGTTTACGCCCTGCAGCATGTCGGGCCAGCCCTGTTTAGTGTGAAGCATGAGGCAGCAGACTCTGTTCATGATCCATCCCGTATGGAGCCGAAAGAGAGAAAGGACTGGTACCAATCTGAAAATGAAAGGATCAAGCTGGAAAAGGAGCAGCGAAAACTCATCCCCGTTGATGAAGTAGTCATCGTCTATTCGTCCATGAGAAAGGCTGTCGTCCAGGTTCTGGAGACAATTCCGGATGTTCTTGAACGCGATTGCGCCCTGACTCCTCAGGCCGTCGGCGTTGTACAGCAGGCCATTGATGACCTGCGATACACTCTTCAGGAAAAATCCTACGAGGCTTGTGCTGCTGAATTAATTCCTGATGAGGAAGGAGAGAGTCTCTAGGAGGAATAATGGGTTTTTCATCAGCCCGAAATTTGGGAAGGGACATATCGGCAGGATTTTCCCCACCACGTCGCATGCCGATTTCGGAGGCTGTTAAAAAATTCATGCGTGTTCCCAAGGGGGCTGGTAACTCGGTGCCATGGGATCCTGAACTGACACCCTACATCATTGAGCCCATGAACTGCCTGGCATCGCGTGAATACGATGCGGTGATTTTTGTTGGTCCTGCGCGAACAGGGAAGACCATTGGTCTGATCGATGGATGGATTGTCTATACCATCGTTTGCGATCCTTCGGACATGCTCGTTGTGCAGATGACCGAAGATAAGGCCCGCGAGCATTCTAAAAAGCGCCTCGACAGAACGTTCAGAAGCAGTGCGGCGGTAAAGAAAAGAATGAGTCCACGTCGTAACGACAATAATGTCCATGATAAGACGTTCAGGGATGGCTCGTTCCTTAAAATTGGTTGGCCCTCGGTCAACATTATGTCGTCGTCGGATTACCGGTTTGTCGCCTTAACCGATTACGACCGTTTTCCGGAGAATATCGACAGCGAGGGTGATGGTTTCTCCCTGGCCTCAAAACGTACCACCACATTTATGTCCGCCGGGATGACTCTGGTGGAGAGCTCGCCGGGACGTGACATCTGCGACAGCAAATGGCGACGTAAGTCGCCTCATGAAGCGCCACCGACGACTGGTATTCTTTCCCTTTACAATCGTGGTGACCGCCGCCGCTGGTACTGGTCATGTCCGCACTGCGGTGAATATTTTCAGCCAGCCATGGATGCCATGACCGGCTACCGTAATGAACCGGATCCCTTTAAAGCCAGTGAGGCGGCGTATCTACTTTGCCCGCACTGCAGCGGCATTATCACTGCGGAGAAAAAGCGTGAGCTCAATAGTGCAGGAGTCTGGTTGCGTGAAGGTCAGGTCATTGATCGTAACGGCAACGTTTCCGGTGAACCGCGCCGCTCCCGTATCGCCAGTTTCTGGATGGAAGGGCCAGCTGCTGCGTATCAGACCTGGGCGCAACTGGTTTACAAATTACTGACTGCAGAACAGGAGTATGAAGCGACAGGAAGCGAAGAAACACTCAGGGCGGTTATCAACACCGACTGGGGATTGCCTTATCTTCCTCGTGCCAGCATGGAGCAACGAAAAAGTGAACTGCTTGAGCAGCGGGCAGAGCCAGTTCCTTCCCGCAGTGTGCCGGATGGCGTTAATTTCCTTGTGGCGACAGTGGATGTGCAGGCGGGACGTCATCGCCGTTTTGTGGTTCAGGTAACGGGCTATGGCAGTCGTGGCGAACGCTGGATTATTGATCGTTACAACATCACGCAGTCATTGCGCAGTGACTGCGACGGGGAGAGCCAGCGAATTGATCCGGCCAGCTATCCGGAAGACTGGGATGTCCTGCTGACGGATGTTTTTCATAAAAGCTGGCCGCTGGCCTCCGATCCTTCTCAACAAATGCGACTGATGGCAATGGCGGTGGACTCCGGCGGTGAAGACGGGGTCACTGATAATGCCTATAAATTCTGGCGTCGTTGCCGTCGTGATGGCCTTGGTAAACGTATTTACCTGTTTAAGGGTGACAGCATCCGGCGCGCAAAACTGATCAGCCGTACATTCCCTGATAACACCGGACGAACGGGCCGCCGGGCGCAGGCCGCAGGTGATGTGCCGCTCTGGCTTCTTCAGACGGATGCCCTGAAAGACCGGGTGAATAACGCGTTATGGCGTGACTCGCCAGGTCCAGGCTATGTGCATTTCCCTGACTGGCTGGGGAGCTGGTTTTACGACGAACTGATGTATGAAGAGCGGAGCAGTGACGGGAAATGGAGTAAGCCGGGTCGCGGTGCCAACGAAGCTTTTGACCTGATGGTGTATGCCGAGGCTCTGGTCATTCTGCATGGATACGAAAAGATCCGCTGGCCGGATGCACCGGAGTGGGCGAGCCGGGAGACCTGGCTGGAGTGTGTCCAGGACAGTACCGAACCGTCATCCTCACCGGAACCGGTATCCACGCCTGTTAAAAAACAAAAACGGAAGAAAACAGTAACTGACGATGTTAACCCCTGGCTGACTTCCGGAGGATGGTTATGAACCAGAATGATATCGAAGCCATGATTCAGCGTTATACGGAAGCTGAAATGGCGGTGCTGGACGGAAAATCCGTCACCTTTAATGGTCAGCAGATGACCATGGAAAACTTATCTGAGATCCGGCAGGGACGGCAGGAGTGGGAGCGCCGCCTTGCGGCTCTGATTACACGACGACGGGGGCATCCCGGGTACCGGCTGGCGAGGTTCTGATGGCAATTCTTGATGATGTGATTGGCGTTTTTTCACCAGGATGGAAAGCGGCAAGGCTGCGTTCCCGTGCGGTGATCCAGGCTTATGAGGCCGTAAAAACGACGCGGACACACAAAGCCCGACGGGAGAACCGAACTGCCGACCAGTTAAGCCAGTACGGGGCCGTGTCGTTACGTGAGCAGGCCCGTTACCTTGATAACAACCACGATCTGGTTATTGGTGTATTTGACAAGCTGGAAGAACGGGTGGTGGGGAAAAACGGGATTATTGTCGAGCCACATCCGGTATTACGCAATGGGGCCATTGCCCGTGACCTGGCTGCGGAGATTCGCACCCGATGGAGTGAATGGTCTGTCAGCCCGGAAGTCACCGGGCAGTTTACCCGTCCGATGCTGGAACGTCTGATGCTTCGTACCTGGCTGCGCGATGGTGAGGTGTTTGCCCAGATGGTTTCCGGGCGCATAAACAGCCTGGCGCCTTCTGCCGGTGTTCATTTCTGGCTGGAGGCGCTCGAGCCGGACTTTATTCCCATGACCAGTGATGAGAGCAACAGGCTGAATCAGGGCGTGTTTGTTGATGACTGGGGGCGTCCCGAAAAATATCTGGTGTATAAAAGCCGTCCCGTATCCGGACGGCAGATGGAAACCAAAGAAGTGGATGCAGAGCGAATGCTGCATCTTAAATTTGTTCGCCGTCTGCACCAGATGCGCGGGACGTCTTTGTTGTCCGGTGTGCTGATCCGCCTCAGTGCCCTGAAAGAATATGAAGATTCTGAGCTGACTGCAGCAAGGATCGCCGCTGCTCTGGGGATGTACATCCGGAAAGGCGACGGGCAGAGCTATGAACCGGATGGTAATGGCAGAAAGGAGAATGAACGTGAGCTTACCATTCAGCCGGGCATTATTTACGACGATCTGAAACCCGGCGAAGAAATCGGAATGGTGAAGTCGGATCGCCCCAATCCTAACCTTGAAACTTTTCGTAATGGTCAGTTGCGTGCCGTGGCGGCGGGCAGTCGTCTGAGTTTTTCCAGTACAGCGCGCAACTATAACGGCACTTACAGCGCCCAGCGTCAGGAGCTGGTTGAATCCACTGATGGCTACCTGATCCTGCAGGACTGGTTTATTGGTGCCGTCACCCGCCCGATGTATCGTGCATGGCTGAAACAGGCTGTGGCATCCGGTGTTATCAGGCTACCCCGCGATCTTGACCGTTCTTCACTGTATACCGCGGTGTATTCCGGACCAGTGATGCCGTGGATTGACCCTGTTAAGGAGGCTGAGGCCTGGAAAATCCAGATTCGTGGTGGAGCGGCGACAGAATCAGACTGGGTACGTGCTGGTGGTCGTAATCCGGATGATGTCAAACGTCGGCGCAAGGCCGAAATTGATGAAAACCGCAATCTGGATCTGGTATTTGATACCGATCCGGCCAGTGATAAAGGAGGCAGTAGTGCCGCAACGAAACGACAGGAGCCGCAGCACACCGACGACCAGTCCGAAGAATAATTCCTGGTTCAGGATGCAGGCTGGTCACCAGAGTGACGCGGATATTTATATTTATGACGAGATTGGTTTCTGGGGTGTTACAGCGAAGCAGTTTATCAGTGATCTGAATGCACTGGGCGATATCACCCACATTAATCTCCATATTAATTCACCGGGTGGCGATGTCTTTGAAGGCATCGCCATTTTTAATGCGCTGAAAACACATGGTGCGTCCATTACCGTTTATGTCGACGGTGTGGCGGCGTCAATGGCGTCGGTCATTGCGATGGTAGGAAACCCGGTCATTATGCCGGAAAACACCTTCATGATGATTCATAAACCATTTGGCTTTACGGGCGGTGATGCGGAGGACATGCGCACCTATGCCGACCTGCTCGATAGAGTTGAGGCGGTTCTGTTACCCGCTTATGCACAGAAAACCGGGAAAACCACCGATGAAATTGCTGCCATGCTGGCGGATGAGACCTGGATGTCCGGTGCCGAATGTCTGGCACAGGGATTTGCTGATCAGGTGACACCAGCCGTTAAGGCAATGGCATGTATTCAGTCAAAACGTACAGAGGAATTTAAAAAGATGCCGGAATCCATTCGAAATATGATTACTCCGCCACGCAACAGTGCTCCACGCGTACAGGATGATGGACCTGCAGCCTCCCGGACGCCAGTGCAGGCAGCAGCACCCGTGGTGGATGAAAACAGCATCCGTGCGCAGGTCCTGGCAGAGCAAAAAGCGCGTGTAAACGGTATTAATGATCTGTTTGCCATGTTTGGCGGGCGTTATCAGTCGTTGCAGGCTCAGTGTCTTGCCGATCCTGAATGTTCGCTGGAGCAGGCCCGCGAAAAGCTGTTGAACGAGATGGGGCGCGAGTCCACGCCATCCAATAAAAATACCCCGGCTCATATTTATGCCGGTAACGGTAATTTTGTGGGGGACGGGATCCGCCAGGCGCTGATGGCGCGCGCCGGGTTTGAAAAAACTGAACGTGATAATGTCTACAACGGGATGACCCTGCGTGAATATGCCCGTATGTCACTGACTGAACGTGGTATTGGTGTTTCCAGTTATAACCCGATGCAGATGGTCGGTGCGGCGTTCATACACAGTACGTCTGACTTCGGTAATATTCTGCTGGATGTTGCGAACAAAGCCATTCTGCAGGGCTGGGAAGATGCCCCTGAAACCTATGAACAGTGGACGCGGAAAGGTCAGTTGTCTGATTTTAAAATTGCCCATCGTGTGGGTATGGGGGGCTTCAGTGCTCTGCGTCAGGTGCGTGAAGGGGCAGAATATAAATACGTCACCACCGGAGATAAACAGGCCACTATTGCACTGGCGACCTATGGCGAGCTGTTCAGTATCACCCGTCAGGCCATTATCAATGATGATCTGAATATGCTGACCGATGTCCCGATGAAGCTGGGCCGTGCGGCGAAATCCACTATTGCCGATCTGGTTTATGCCATTCTGACGTCTAACCCGAAAATCTCCACAGATAATGTAAGTCTGTTCGATAAAGCGAAACATGCAAACGTACTGGAGAGCGCGGCAATGGACGTGGCATCGCTGGATAAAGCCCGCCAGTTGATGCGCGTTCAGAAAGAGGGTGAGCGTCATCTGAATATTCGTCCTGCGTTCGTACTGGTACCGACGGCGATGGAGTCTGTTGCTAACCAGGTCATTCGCTCCTCAAGTGTCAAGGGGGCTGACATTAACGCCGGTATTATTAACCCGGTGAAAGATTTTGCGACCGTTATTGCAGAGCCTCGTCTTGATGATAACAGCCAGACCACCTTCTACCTGGCTGCGTCCAAAGGCTCCGATACGATTGAAGTGGCTTATCTCAACGGTGTGGATACGCCATATATTGATCAGATGGAGGGCTTCAGTGTGGATGGCGTGACAACGAAAGTGCGTATTGACGCTGGTGTTGCGCCAGTTGATCACCGCGGCCTGGTGAAATGTACGGCGTAAACGTCGCAGACAACAACTCTGATGGCCCGTAAGGGCTTTTTTTGTACCTGAAATCAGCCCCTGAACGGGGCTGTGCGGAGACAGTTATGGCAAAGAATTTTGTAGAAGAAGGAAAAACGGTGGCGATTGTTGCAAGTGCAGCCATCAGCAGCGGAGATCTGGTGCAGGTGGGTGATGTTTTTGCGGTGGCGCTGACCGATATTCCACAGGGAGAAACAGGCGACGGCATAACCGAAGGTGTGTTTATGCTGCCTAAGCTGAAAACGGATGACATGAAAACGGGTAAGAAGGTTTATCTGAAGTCAGGAAAAGTTCAGCTGACTAACAGCGGCTCTGATCCGCTGGTCGGGGTTGTCTGGGCAGATGCCGGAACCAGTGCAGAAGAAGTGCCGGTAAAACTCAATGTCTGATCCCTTTTCCCGGCTGGCAGCGCGTATGGATGCGATCACGGTCAGAAAGATGGGAAAGACAGCCTCGATTAATGATGTCGATATGACTGTGATCCCGGGAGAAACACTGGCAGAGCTGAATGCTCTGTCCGGACCTGCGGTCTCTCTGGTGGTGTTTTCTTCGGGATACCGCCCACGGCGCGGGGATCGCGTTGTTTATGACGGACAACAATGGACGGTCACACGGCATGAACGTTTTAACGGTAAGCCAATGATCTTTATTGAGTAATGAGGTGTGGGATGAAGGGGCTTGAGAATGCCATCCGCAATCTGAACAGCCTTGATACCCGTATGGTGCCACAGGCCAGCGCATGGGCGATAAACCGTGTGGCACAGAAAGCGGTCTCGGTTGCCACCCGGCAGGTTGCCGGGAATACCGTTGCGGGAGATAACCAGGTGAAAGGGATCCCCCTGAAACTGGTACGTCAGCGTGTCCGGGTGTTTAAAGCCAGTCCGTCAGGAAAAATGACGGCCAGGATCCGCGTTAACCGGGGCAATCTGCCCGCCATTAAGCTGGGGACAGCCCGGGTCAGACTGGCCCGGCGTGGTGGAAAACTGCAGTACCGTGGCAGTGTGCTGAAGGTGGGTAAATATCTTTTCCGGGATGCGTTTATTCAGCAACTGGCGAATGGTCGCTGGCATGTGATGCGACGTATTGATGGCAAAAATCGTTACCCCATTGATGTGGTGAAAATCCCGCTGTCCGGACCGCTGACACAGGCATTTGAAGATGCCCGCGACCACATCATTGCTGCGGAAATGCCGAAACAGCTGGGGTATGCACTGAAACAACAACTGAGGTTATGGCTGACCCGATGAACCGACATACACAAATCCGCCAGGTCGTACTGGCACGCCTTCGGGAACAGTGTGGAGACAGCGCCACGTTTTTTGACGGGCTTCCGGCATTTGTTGATGCGCAGGAACTGCCTGCCGTGGCGGTGTGGCTGAGTGATGCTCAGTACACCGGAAAAATGACGGATGAAGATGACTGGCAGCCTGTTCTGCATATTGCTGTCTTCATCCGGGCACAGGCACCGGATTCAGAGCTGGATATGTGGATGGAGAGCACCATTTTCCCGGCCCTGAATGATGTACCAGCACTTTCCGGACTCATCGACACCCTGATCCCACTCGGTTTTAACTATCAACGTGATAATGAGATGGCCACCTGGGCGATGGCGGAAATCACGTACCAGATCACGTACACGAATTAAGGAGGTGGTAATGACCACACCAAATCCACTGGCAAAAACGAAAGGTGCGGGAACGACGTTCTGGATGTATACCGGCAAGGGCGATGCGTTTGTGAACCCTTTATCGGACACTGACTGGCTGCGTCTTGCGATGGTGAAGGATCTGCAACCTGGCGAAATGACCGCTGATGCAGAAGATGACACTTATCTCGATGATGAAGATGCAGACTGGAAAACGACAACCCAGGGGCAGAAATCAGTCGGTGATACTTCGGCGACGCTGGCCTGGCGTCCGGGGGACAGCGGGCAGAAAAAACTGGTTCAGTTGTTCGACTCCGGTGAAGTCTGCGCGTTTCGTATCAAATATCCCAACGGTACTGTTGATGTTTTCCGTGGCTGGCTGAGTTCACTGGGTAAAACCATTGCTTCAAAAGACGTGATGACCCGCACAGTGAAAATCAGCGGTGTGGGGCGTCCGTATCTGGCAGAGGAAGGCACTGAAACCGTGGGCGTTACCGGGCTGACGGTGGCACCGGCATCTGCCAGTGTAAAAGTGGGAGCAACCACCACGCTGACCTTTACAGTAAAACCTGACGGAGCCAGTGACAAAGCGATCAGTGTGCATTCGACAGATCCACAGACTGCCACGGTGACCCTGAACGGGCTTGTGGCCACGGTGAAAGGCGTGAAGCAGGGCAGTGTCAGCATTGTGGGCATGACTTCTGACGGCGATTTTGTGGCAGTGGCTACGGTGGCTGTCAGCGCCGCAGGTTAACAGGACGATACTCATCATTTGCCCCGGTTATCCGGGGCTTTTTTGCAGGTGGAGAACATGATGTTTCTGAAACAGGGCACGTTTAATTATGAAAAGCAGTCCGTGGTGCTCAGTGAGCTGTCCGGGCTGCAGAGAATTGAATATCTGGCGTTTGTTCAGCAGCGAACGGCAAAGTTTGATGCCGAAGAGGGAGAACTGCCGGAGGCTGAACGACAGATTGCTTTTCTGCGGATGGGGATGGATATCAATGCCTGGCTGGTTTCCCGCTCACTGTGGAATGCGGAACAGTCTCAGGATGTTGAGACGCTTTGCGCATCCGTTATTACAACATGGTCGTATGATGCCCTGGGAACGGGGGCGGAGATGGTTCTGTCGCTGAGCGGTATGGGAGCCATTGAGAATGCCGGGGATTTGGAGCATGAGGTGCTGACGCCGGAAAAGTCCTGACGCGGGAAATGCAGTTTGTCATGCGGCTTGCCCGGGAGTTCAGGCGGGCAGACTGGCGGCGGATGCTGTCGGAAATGTCGGCCACTGAGCTTGGTGAGTGGGGCGATTATTTCCGGATGCAGAGCTTCAGTGATGTGTGGATGGATGCGCAGTTTGCCTCGCTGAAGGCATTGATCGTGAGAATGGTGTCCGGCAGCAGTGATGCTGCGGTGGCTGATTTCAGCCTTTTACCGGAAGAGAACGGGATACCGGAGCGAACGGACGAAGAACTGATGCATCTTGGGGAAGGTATTTCCGGAGGTGTGCGTTATGGACCAGATAGCCAACCTGGTCATTGATTTGGGGATTGATGCGGCAGAGTTTAAAAATGAAATTCCCCGTATCAAAAACCTTCTGAATGGTGCAGCCAGCGATGCAGAACGGTCTTCTGCCCGTATGCAGCGTTTTATGGAGCGTCAGACTCAGGCCGCCCGGCAGACAACGCAGGCGGCTTCTTCGGCTGCAACAGCCGCATCCGTCCATGCGCAGACGGTGGAGAAGAACGCACAGGCTCATGAACGCATGGCCCGCGAGGTGGAGAAAACCCGCCAGCGCATGGAGGCGCTGAGCCAGAAAATGCGCGAGGAACAGGCGCAGGCCATGGCTCTGGCGGAGGCTCAGGATAAAGCGGCTGCTGCGTTTTATCGTCAGATTGACAGTGTGAAACAGGCCAGTGCGGGGCTGCAGGAATTACAGCGTATTCAGCAGCAGATCCGACAGGCCAGAAACAGTGGCGGGATTGGTCAGCAGGATTATCTGGCGCTGATTTCTGAGGTTACTGCGAAAACCCGTGTTCTTACACAGGCTGAGGAAGAGGCTACCCGACAGAAAGTGGCGTTTATCCGTCAGCTTAAAGAGCAGGCAACCCGCCAGAATCTTTCATCTTCTGAGTTGCTTCGTGCCAAGGCAGCCCAGCTGGGGGTAAGCAGTGCTGCAGAAGTGTATATCCGCAAAATGGAGCAGGCAGGAAAAGCCACGCATTCGCTGGGTCTGAAAAGTGCAGCAGCCCGCCAGGAGATAGGCGTTCTGATAGGTGAACTGGCCCGCGGCAATTTAGGGGCGCTGAGGGGATCCGGGATAACGCTGGCTAACCGTGCCGGATGGATAGACACACTGATGTCACCGAAAGGCATGATGCTTGGCGGGGTTATTGGCGGTATTGCCGCGGCCGTCTATGGTCTGGGTAAAGCCTGGTATGACGGTCAGAAGGAGGGGGAAGAATTTAACCGCCAGTTGTCGCTGACGGGGCATTATGCCGGAGTCACTGCCGGGCAGCTGTGGACGCTCAGTCGTGCTATTTCCGGGAATGGTATCACGCAACATGCTGCAGCCGGTGCGCTGGCTCAGGTGGTGGGGAGTGGTGCATTTCGTGGAAACGATATCGGTATGGTGGCGAGAGCTGCCGCACAGATGGAGCGATCGGTTGGCCAGTCGGTCAGCGATACCATAAATCAGTTTAAGCGGCTGAAGGATGATCCTGTAAATGCCGCGAAGGCTCTGGACAATGAGCTGCATTTTCTTACTGCCACTCAGCTTGAGCAGATACGCGTCCTTGGGGAGCAGGGGCGGTCCAGTGATGCTGCACGGATAGCCATGTCTGCACTGGCAGAGGAAACCGGTCGGCGTACTGCGGATATTGATAATAACCTCAATGCGCTTGGCAGTACGCTGAAGTATCTGTCTGATTTGTGGAGTCGTTTCTGGGATGCGGCCATGAATATTGGTCGTGAAGACTCGCTGGATGAACAGATTGCCGCTTTACAGGAGAAAGTGTCGCGGGCGAAAAGACTCCCCTGGACGGCATCATCTTCTCAGGTTGAATACGATCAGCAGCGTCTTAACGATCTTCAGGAGAAAAAACGCCAGAAGGATTTGCAGGATGCAAAAGAGCAGGCAGAGCGGAATTATCAGGAGCAACAGAAACGACGTAATGCTGAAAATGCTGCTCTGAACCGGATGAATGAAACGGAAGCAGCACGACATCAGCGTGAAATTGCGCGTATTAATTCCATGCAGTACGCCGATCAGGCTGTCAGGGATGCAGCGATACAACGTGAAAATGAACGTTACGAGAAAGCCCTGGCATCCGGTAAGAAAAAAACACGCGAAACCCGTAATGATGAGGCCACCCGGTTATTGCTGCAGTACAGTCAGCAACAGGCACAGGTGGAAGGACAGATTGCTGCTGCAAGACAGTCAGCAGGCATTGCCACTGAAAAGATGACAGAAGCGCATAAACAGCTTCTGGCTCTGCAGCAGCGCATCAGCGATCTGGACGGGAAAAAACTGACGGCAGATGAAAAGAGTGTGCTGGCCCGTAAAGATGAACTGATTCAGGCACTGACGCTGCTGGATGTAAAACAGCAGGAGCTTCAGAAACAGACGGCACTCAACGATCTGAAGAAAAAAACAATTCAGCTGACCAGTCAACTGGCTGAAGAAGAGCGCGCTCAGCGCCAGCAACATGACCTGGATATCGCCACGGTGGGTATGGGTGATCAGCAGCGGCAGCGATATCAGGTACAACTGAGTCTTCGCCAGAAATACCAGCAACAGCTGGAGCAGTTGAGGCGGGATAGTGAGCAGAAAGGGACATATAACACGGATGACTACAGAAAGGCCGAGCAGGCGCTGACGGAGAGCCTGAACCGACAACTGAATGAGAATCGCCGTTACTGGCAACAGCTTGAAGTTGTGCAGGGTAACTGGAAAAACGGAGTCCTGCGTGCATTTCAGGATTTTACCGTGGATGCAGATAATACGGCAGGAACAGCAGAACAGGTGTTCTCGTCAGCCTTCAGCAACATGGGAAATGGCCTGGCAACTTTTGTCACTACCGGCAAACTCAACTTCAAATCCTTCACCTCTTCGGTGCTGTCAGATATGGCGAAAATCCTGGCGCAGGCAACCATGATGAAATCGATAAAAGGGATTGGCAGTGTACTGGGATTTGATCTCAGCAGCCTTTCCCTGAATGCCAATGGGGGGATTTATCAGTCTGCTGATTTGAGTCGTTACAGTGGCACGGTGGTTAACCGTCCGACGTTTTTTGCTTTTGCAAAAGGCGCGGGTGTGATGGGGGAAGCTGGACCTGAAGCCATTCTGCCACTGCGTCGTGGTGCTGACGGTAAGCTGGGGGTTGTGGCGGATATTGGTGGTTCAGGTATGGCGATGTTTGCCCCGCAGTACAACATCGAGATCAATAACGATGGCACGAACGGGCAGATAGGTCCGGCTGCCCTGAAGGTGGTTTATGACCTTGGGAAAAAAGCGGCAGCGGACTTTATGCAACAGCAGGCCCGTGATGGTGGTCGGTTAAGTGGAGCATATCGGTAATGGAGACGTTTCACTGGAAAGTGCGCCCGGATATGAATGTGGTATCAGAGCCGAAAGTGGTGACAGTGAAGCTGGGCGATGGTTATGAACAGCGTCGTGCGGCGGGACTGAATAACCAGTTGTCGATTTACAGCGTGACGATACGTGTTCGTAAATGTGAACACCCATCTTTAAAAGCCTTTCTGGAACGGCACGGTGGCGTCCGCGCATTTCAGTGGACGCCACCTTATGACTGGAAGCCGATCAGGGTGGTTTGTCGTAAATGGTCGGCAAGCGTGGGGGCGTTGTGGGTAACCATAACGGCAGATTTTGAACAGGTCGTGGCATAGGAGTCTCTGATGCAGGATATTCCACAGGAAACACATCATGAGACGACATGCCTCACTCAGTCAGCCCAGGTGGTGCTCTGGGAAATCGATCTGACAGTGGTCGGTGGAGAACGTTATTTTTTCTGTAATGAGCAGAACGATAAAGGTGAGCCGGTCACCTGGCAGGGGCGACAGTATCAGGCGTATCCCATTCAGGGGACGGGATTTGAACTGAACGGCAAAGGCAGTGCTGCCCGTCCGACACTGACGGTTTCTAACCTGCACGGCATGGTCACCGGGATGGCGGAAGACCTGCAGAGTCTGGTCGGAGGAACGGTGGTCCGGCGTAAGGTTTACGCCCGTTTTCTGGATGCGGTGAACTTCGTCAACGGAAACAGTGACGCCGATCCGGAGCAGGAGGTGATCAGCCGCTGGCGCATTGAGCAGTGCAGCGAACTGAGCGCGGTGAGTGCCTCTTTTGTACTGTCCACGCCGACGGAAACGGACGGCGCTGTTTTTCCGGGACGTATCATGCTGGCCAACACCTGCAC
>SKEA01000648.1_pt1 | contig 30052 bp, 26 predicted proteins | sample 4826601 | NCBI WGS metagenome assembly SKEA01 (sample SAMN11008821, study PRJNA524170) | human gut metagenome | biome: Human fecal sample; material: Feces; isolation source: fecal sample from pouch patient p13, p53 | host: Homo sapiens | place: Israel: Tel-Aviv | collected 2016-07-06 | reverse complement strand
AGATCAAAAAACCAGGCATATTTCGCGGATAGTTCAGGGGTTTCGGTTAACGGTTCTGTCACCCGGTTCTCCTCCTTCTCTTTTCTTATTGTGTTGCGCAGAACGCGCTTTACAGACATGTAAGTATAGACAGTGTGACGGGGGTCGCCATTTGTAACGAAGAACAGCCAACCGTTGTGGCGGCTGGCTGTGGTGGGAAAAAACGTTAAATTGTTGTGGAAAAAAGCATCAGACAGTGCGTTTCGCTTTTTGCTTGTAACGGTCGAAGATCACCGCTGCCAGCAGGATTAAGCCGCGAACCACGTATTGCGCGAAAGGAGAAATATTAAGCAGGTTCATGGCGTTTTCCACGGTGCCTAAAATTAAGATACCCGCCACCACATATGAGATTTTTCCGATGCCACCTTTCAGAGAAACGCCACCTAAAACGCAGGCGGAGATAACAATCAGCTCATAACCAATCGACGTCATTGGCTGCCCACTGGTCATACGTGAAGCCAGAATAATTCCGGCTATCGCTGATACCAGACCAGAGAGAACAAAGATAATAATTTTGGTGCGAACAACCGGTACACCCGCCAGACGCGCAGCCTCTTCGTTCCCGCCAATCGCCAGGGTGTTACGCCCAAAGGTGGTTTTATTCAGCAGCAAACCAAAGATAACCAGACACGCGACGGTGAGCCAGATTGGCGCAGGCAGACCGAACCAGTTGGCGTAACCAAGGGCAAAGAAGCTTTCATCTTCGATACCGACCGCTTTACCGTCTGAAATGATGTACGCCAGACCTCGAACAATCTGCATCGTTGCCAGTGTCGTGATCAGAGCATTTATTTTCAGTTTGGCGATAACAAAGCCATTGACCAGGCCACAGAGAACACCCAGCAACAAACCCGCTGCCACGCCAATCCACAGGCTTTCAGTCAGGTTGATAACCACCGCCGTGGTGACACCCGCACAGGCAATTACGGAGGCGACAGAAAGGTCAAAGTCACCGGAAGCAAGGCAGAACAACATGCCACAAGCCACCATCCCCGACATGGAAATTGCCAGGCCCAACCCTTTCATATTAATGAAGGTGGCAAAATTTGGGACAAAAATGGCACAGGCGATAAAGAGCACCGCAAACACCACCAGCATGCCGTACTGATCCCAGATACGCCCGAAGCTGAATGACGACTTAGGTGCGCCAGACCCCGATGTAGAAACAGAAGACATCATACTCTCCTTACTCAGGCAACAGCCTGGCTGACTTTAGGCATCGCAAGGCTCAGTGCCTGACGCTCATCTGCCTGCTCGTGTAACAATTCACCGGCGATTTCACCTTCCCGCATCACCACAATCCGGTCGGCAACGCCGAGGACTTCAGGTAAGTCGCTGGAGGCAAACAGCACCGCCACACCCTGCGCCGCCAGCGCATAAATTACGTTATATATTTCGTGCTTAGCGCCAACATCAATGCCGCGCGTAGGTTCATCCAGCAAAATGACCTTCATCTCTTCCGATAACCAGCGGCCCAGAATGGCTTTTTGCTGATTTCCGCCTGAGAGATTCATAATCAGTTGCTCAGCGCCCGGCGTTTTGATGTTGAGCGAACGAATGTGGTGATCGGCATTGTTTTCTTCCCAACCGTTGTTGATTACACAACCGCCGAGCACATGTTTGCGTCTGGCACTGATGTTGATATTGTCGCGAACGGAGTGCACAGGAATAATGCCTTCCGCTTTGCGATCTTCCGGGCAGAGCATCATGCCTGCGGTAATAGCGTGGCTCGGTTTACGAATATCGATCGGCTGTTGGTCGATATAAACCTGACCGGCGGTGATTTGCGTACCGCCAAACATGCCTTTCATTAATTCGCTACGCCCTGCCCCGACCAGACCAAACAGACCGACAATTTCTCCACTGCGAACCGCCAGACTTATTGGCGTACGCACGCCTGGTGCTTTCACAGCATCAAGACGCAGGCGCTCCTCGCCATAACTACGCGGTTGCCAGCCGTAGATATCACCGATGTCGCGCCCGACCATCGCCTGCACCAGGGCGTCGTGGTCAACCTGCTGCATATCAGTAAAGGTTTTGACATAACGCCCATCTTTAAAGACGGTGATGGCATCGCTGAGGGCAAATATTTCTTCCATACGGTGAGAAACGTATAAGATCACCCGCCCCTCTTTTCGCAGTTCACGAATAACGCGGAAAAGATTGTCGATTTCACGGGCAGAGAGGGAGCTGGTTGGCTCATCAAAGGCGATAATTTTGGCGTTACGCGCCAGCGCTTTGGCGATTTCAACCATCTGCCACTGACCAATGGAGAGATATTTCAGCGGCGTGTCCGGGTCAATATCCATACCAAGATGTTTAAGTTGTAAACCCGCCTCATAATTCAGCAATGAGCGATTCACAATGCCGCCTTTATGCGGCAGCTGGCCGAGATAGATGTTTTCCGCGACGGTCATTTCCGGCACGAGATGCAGTTCCTGGTAAATAATCGCCACACCCGCGTTAAGTGCTGCGGTCGTGTCGGAAAAGGACATTTCCTGCCCATTAATCACTACAGAACCCGTGGTTGGCGCATAGTTGCCGCTGAGGATTTTTAAGAGAGTTGATTTTCCTGCGCCATTTTCACCCATCAACGCATGAACCTGACCGGCATAGCAATCAAAACTAATATCCGTCAGCGCCTTAACGCCGGGAAACGTTTTACCGATGCCGCGAAATGAGAGATACGGGGTAGACTGTTGCATAACGTCTCCGTGAATCACTGGTCGTTCACACCCCCTCTGCATCATGCAGAGGGGAATTTTTCTGGCAAATTACTTACCGCCTAAACCTTTTTTCTCCAGTTCTTCTTTAAAGTTGTCACGCGTGATCAATACCACGTCGGTAACTTCGGTAAATTTTGGCGGTTCAACGTCTTTTGCTACCCAGTTGTAAAGCATTTCGCTGGATTTATAGCCATGTACGTCCGGGCTTGGCAGCAGGGAACCGTAGAAGCCGGTTGCCTGTGCCTTAGACAGTTCGCTCACCGCATCCACACCGTTAATACCGATACCGATGATATCGGCCGCTTTAAAGCCCTGACCTTCCGTCGCGCGTACGCCGCCAAGTACGGTGCTGTCGTTCATACCGACGATCAGCCAATGTTTAACTTCCGGATGTTGAACCAGCATTGAGTTGGCAGCGTCAAATGCCCCCGGGATGTCGTTAGATTTGGTAGGTACCTGATAAATTTGTTTTTCCGGGAATCCTGCAGCTTTCAGCGCATCCATAGACCCCGTAGTACGGCGACGAGCCGTATCCAGTTCGTTGGCGGTAATCGCCATCACCGCGCTTTCTTTGACATCCCAGCCACGTTTCTGCATCTCTTTATACAGTTCCTGGCCCTGACGTTCGCCAATTTTGGTCGCTGCCATCATCACCAGCGGAACGGTATCCATTGGCTTGCCTTTGGCGTTAACAAACTGGTCATCCACGGCAATGACTTTCATATCGTAGCCACGCGCTTTCGCCACGATGGCAGAGCCGAGTTTCGGGTCCGGAGTACAAATAACGAAACCTTTTGCGCCACTGGCAGCCAGGCTGTCGATCGCGTTCAATGTTTTTTCGCCATCCGGCACGGCAATCTTAATAACTTCAAACCCTAAATCCTTCCCAGCTTTATCGGCAAACTTCCATTCGGTCTGGAACCACGGCTCTTCCGGTTGCTTCACCAGGAAACCGAGCTTCAGGTTCTCCGCCATAGCGGATTGTGACATAACGGCTGCCAGACCAATGGCTGCCAGGGCTTTAGTAAATTTGTGCATGGTTCTCTCCAGCTTTAGTGTCGTTTTGTGTAGGGCAAAAACGAATGACATTCGTTAAATTAATCGGAAAACAAAGCATTACCTTTTAACTAAAAGATAAGTGACTGTGTTGACATAGTTTTAGCGAGAAATTAATTCTCCATAGGAGAGCAATATCACATCGCAGAATTACAGTGAGAACGTGCATAAATTTAGCGGGAAAAGACATAAGGAAAAGCCAATTTGTCTGACAAATTGTCTAGTGCACAGCAGATTAATCCATAAGATTAGCCTGGAAATCCTTGTTGTCTTTGGTACCCAGCGGGATGTCTTTTTTTTAACCAGTCAATAGGCCACATTACCTGGCGTTGAGTTTTTGAAAGGGTGTAATAACCGCAACTCAAAGATGTGGAAAAAGCGCGTCATTCATTTCGCCATTAATTATCACCGTGCTCATTAATTAACAGAACACGTATACCGAGAGCCATATCGCAAAAATGAAAAAACGTTTTAAAAAATCATTGCTTCATCATGAATTCAAATTCACCGATTAATATCAACAAGATACAAAAAGCACTATCATTAAAATTCATTGCAGTTACATTGATTTCATCAATGAAATGTAAAAATATATAAACTTGATGATTTAAGCATTTTCTTATACCCATTCAGACGTTATTCTTATTTCAGATCATCGTCAGAATTGACTCCACGATCACATTTCGGACCGGCAGAAAGGAATTATTCTGCAAACAGTAATTATGGTGTTTTGATTTATCTTGCACCTCTCCACTTCTGGATATAAGGATATTAGGTATGGCAACCGCTGGAATGCTTCTCAAACTCAACTCTCAAATGAACCGCGAGTTTTACGCATCCAATCTCTACCTTCACCTGAGTAACTGGTGTTCTGAACAGAGTCTGAACGGCACCGCCACTTTCCTTCGCGCCCAGGCACAGAGTAATGTGACCCAAATGATGCGCATGTTTAACTTTATGAAGAGTGTCGGCGCTACCCCCATCGTTAAAGCCATTGATGTTCCCGGTGAAAAACTGAACTCACTGGAAGAACTTTTCCAAAAAACGATGGAAGAATACGAGCAACGTTCTAGTACGTTGGCACAGTTAGCCGATGAAGCGAAAGAACTGAATGATGATTCAACCGCCAATTTCCTGCGCGATCTGGAAAAAGAACAGCAGCATGATGGCCTGTTGCTGCAAACCATTCTTGATGAAGTGCGCAGTGCGAAACTTGCGGGTATGTGCCCTGTGCAGACCGATCAACATGTTCTGAATGTCGTGTCGCATCAGCTGCATTGATCATACATCGGCGCTAATGCATTGCGCCGATGAAGTTTTTGAGAAACCGCTGCCTCATCTTTTTGAAGCAGCGGTTTTTTTAATGGGATTCGCCCTGTGGGGTAAACTTGAGTTCAATCAGCGCGATGGCTTTTTGGATTGCCCGCATGGTGACCGGGTCTGCGGCGGCGGGATGGTGCGTAAAGTCGATATTCTTCAGCTGGCTGGACATTTTTTCACGAACTTCAACGGGCGCGATTACATCGAGAACATCCAGAATTTGTTTGATAACCAACTGGCAAGCAACCACATCAGAAACCAGTTCCTGATCGGCATTCAGCGGCTGGGACATCGTAAACTCCTGATAGCATTTTGAAAGCCGTTATAGTAGCGGCTTCACATCTTCAGCGATAGTCACATCCACCGTCATCAGGACACAAAAAAACCTGCCGGAGCAGGTTTTTTGCTATCGGAACATATTGCCTGGTGGTACGTCTTTGAACGTTTTGCAATAGTTATTGAACATACTTTTCAGGATCTTGCGCAGTTTCATCGCGGCACTCCGATTATTTGTTATGCAGGTGTTATTGTCTTTGCACTTATAATATGACAACCATCACAAAAATCAATCTTTATGTGATGCAAATCACATAAATACCCCTTTAATGTTATAAAAATGATAATCAAAAAGCAGCCCCCCCATTTCTGACACATACAGATGGCGAGAAATAGCGCCTGCCAGGCGTCTTTTCCGGCCATTGTCGCAGCGCTGTAACGCGTAAAATAGTGCTTTCTTTTACTCTTCTGGCTGGACCATGAGACTTCTGATTCTGACTCTTTCATTAATAACGCTGGCGGGGTGCACAGTTACTCGCCAGGCTCATGTGGGCGAAGTTGACGCGGCAACAGGTATTGTTCGGTTGGTTTATGATCAGGCTTTTTTGCAGCATGCCCATACCGATCGTTATGTCAGTCGCGGGATCGCCGATCGCGCATGCCAGCAGGAAGGCTATACCCACGCGATCCCCTTTGGTCAGCCAGTAGGAAACTGTAGCCTTTTTGCGGGTTCCTTATGTTTGAATATGGAATTCACTTTGTCATATCAGTGCCATCATTCCGCCTTCCCTGTCTTTCTCTAAATGTTTTAATCAGCGAGGGGATCTTCGCTGATTAAATAAATAGCGGTAATGCGTTTCATTCCCATTCGTATTTTTAATAAATGAAGTTTATATTTTACCTTTTGCAAATAATAAAATAACAAATTATAGTGACGCCACAGCAACAAATATAACCTTTGTGGAGCACTATCATGCTGAAACCAGAAATGATTGAAAAACTTAATGAGCAGATGAACCTGGAACTGTACTCTTCACTGCTTTATCAGCAAATGAGCGCCTGGTGCAGCTATCATACCTTCGAAGGTGCTGCCGCGTTCCTGCGCCGCCACGCCCAGGAAGAGATGACGCATATGCAGCGTCTGTTTGATTATCTGACTGATACCGGCAACTTACCGCGTATTAATACCGTTGAATCTCCGTTTGCTGAATATTCCTCACTTGATGAATTATTCCAGGAAACCTATAAACACGAACAATTAATCACGCAGAAAATTAACGAACTGGCTCATGCTGCAATGACCAATCAGGACTACCCAACATTTAATTTCCTGCAATGGTATGTTTCTGAGCAGCATGAAGAAGAGAAACTGTTCAAATCGATTATTGATAAATTAAGCCTGGCAGGCAAAAGCGGCGAAGGTCTGTATTTTATCGACAAAGAACTCTCTACCCTCGACACACAAAACTAATGCTCTCAGGCGGCAGGTTTTCTGCCGCCGTTTCAAATCAGTGACGGCAAATCTTACTCTGATCGGTCGAAAAACCGTCTTCCGAAGGTATAAATTTGCCTTTTGCTGCCAGAAACGCTACCAGCTCTCCCGCTGTCATCCCGTCTGCCGAGCAAGTGTGAAAACGTGCCTGTTCACCAAAACGCGCTTTAATCGCAGCTTCCAGACTGGCATGCGTATATTGCTCACCTGATTCAATCATCATATTTAACACTTCATGACCGTGAATAGAGTCCATCGTTCCTCCTCAAAAAAAGGCTAGCGTAGCGATTGCCGCTTATGAAGACTTTGCGCCAGCGCAGAACTAAACGCTTTTATTGTACATTTATATTTACACTATATGTAACGTCGGTTTGACGAAGCAGCCGTTATGCCTTAACCTGCGCCGCAGATATCACTCATAAAGATTGTCAGGACAGAAGAAAGCGTGAAAAACAGAACTCTGGGAAGTGTTTTTATCGTGGCGGGAACCACAATTGGCGCAGGCATGCTGGCAATGCCGCTGGCTGCGGCAGGTGTTGGTTTTAGCGTCACGTTAATCTTGTTAATTGGGCTTTGGGCGTTGATGTGCTACACGGCGCTATTACTGCTGGAGGTGTACCAGCATGTTCCGGCAGATACCGGTCTTGGCACGCTGGCAAAACGCTATCTGGGACGCTACGGTCAGTGGCTGACGGGCTTCAGTATGATGTTCTTAATGTATGCTCTGACTGCGGCATACATCAGCGGTGCTGGTGAATTGTTGGCTTCCAGCATCAGCGACTGGACAGGTATTTCAATGTCGGCAACCGCTGGCGTGCTGTTGTTCACTTTTGTTGCCGGTGGCGTGGTTTGTGTCGGAACTTCGCTGGTCGATTTATTTAACCGTTTTCTGTTCAGCGCCAAAATTATTTTTCTGGTGGTGATGCTGGTACTGCTACTTCCGCATATTCATAAGGTGAATCTTTTAACCCTGCCGTTGCAACAGGGGCTCGCACTATCTGCAATCCCGGTGATTTTTACGTCGTTTGGTTTTCACGGTAGCGTGCCGAGTATTGTCAGCTATATGGATGGCAACATTCGTAAGCTACGCTGGGTGTTTATAATCGGTAGTGCGATCCCCCTGGTGGCATATATTTTCTGGCAGGTGGCGACGCTTGGCAGCATTGATTCAACAACCTTTATGGGATTGCTGGCTAATCATGCCGGATTAAACGGGCTGTTACAGGCATTACGCGAAATGGTGGCCTCTCCGCATGTTGAGCTGGCGGTGCATTTATTTGCTGATTTAGCCCTCGCCACGTCATTTCTCGGCGTTGCGTTAGGTTTATTTGATTATCTGGCAGATTTGTTTCAGCGTTCAAATACCGTTGGTGGACGATTGCAAACTGGTGCAATTACCTTTCTGCCGCCGTTGGCGTTTGCACTGTTTTATCCACGAGGATTTGTGATGGCGCTGGGTTACGCCGGTGTGGCGCTGGCGGTACTGGCATTGATTATCCCTTCGCTGTTGACCTGGCAAAGCAGAAAGCACAATCCTCAGGCGGGTTACCGGGTGAAAGGTGGTCGTCCGGCGCTGGTGGTGGTGTTTCTCTGTGGTATTGCTGTGATTAGCGTGCAATTTTTGATTGCAGCAGGCTTGTTACCAGAAGTGGGGTGATCAGATAGCCTCAAATTCCTTATTGGGTGCCAGAATTAACGCTGACACCCAATTTGATCTCTTAATGCAGGCAGCACTGCTTAAATTTCTTACCACTACCGCACGGGCAAGGATCATTACGCCCCGGTTTCTCTTCTGCTTTGATCGGTTGCTGAACAGCTTTTTCCTGCGGATGCGCCATCCAGTACGCATGTAGATCAAGCGCCGCCAGTCGAATGGCATCTACGCTCTCTTCAAACGCTTCTGGCGACATCTTCTCTAACCGCTCGAAGTTTTCCTCAGTACCGTGCAGCGCAATCGCCTCCAGCGCTGGTTTTAACGAATCGGGCAACGTTGACCAGTCAGAAAGTGCCACGCCCCGCATATAGCCAAAGCACCACTCCTCAACAATCGTCAGCTCGCTGCCATCGACTTCTCGCAAGCCGAATAACGGCTCAAACTGCTCCGGGAATTCGTTCAGACGCTCTGCGGTATCAGCCATATGCTGAAAAGCCAGGTTCATAAAGCGCGTCATCTCTTTCTCTGACGCCCAGCGTGGCACATAGTCAGCCCCACCCCACACGGCAACCAGCCACTGTGCCGGTTCAATCTCTTGCGGAGAACTCAACACCGCCGTCAATAAACCGTCCAGCTCCGCCACATCAAGAATGGCGTGGTCAGTGTTGTATTTGGTCAGAATATCGTCCAGCCATTCCAACTCACTTTCGTTTAACGGTCCCGTTTTCATACGCTTTTCCTTGTGGATCTCAACTCGCCAGCACCTATCTTACATGTCGGTCCGTAACAGAGATACTTTTTGAGTGGCTTTGCCGGTGATTAAAAATTAAGGAGGGTGTAACGACAAGTTGCAGGCACAAAAAAACCACCCGAAGGTGGTTTCACGACACTGCTTATTGCTTTGATTTTATTCTTATCTTTCCCATGGTACCCGGAGCGGGTACTTGAACCCGCACAGCGCGAACGCCGAGGGATTTTAAATTCTACGCAGGATCAATGATTTACATAGCAACCCATTGCAACACTTTGCTGTAATTATCCACCAACTTTACTGTAATTGGCAGTAAATAGATAGACATGGATAACGTTGAACACAGAAGCTGCACAGGTAAGTCTTCCCCTTGTACGCACCTGAGCCAATTCATTTCACCTATGTCATGGGCGGTTTATAGCGGTATTAGGATAGGAATTCTCCAAAGCTGAAAGGACAGCAGGTACACCTTGAAACACATTATACCAGATCGACCAATATCCTAACTGAGCCATATCCATGACCTCATCAATACTCAATAAATTACTCAGATAAAGAGTCTTGGCCTTATTCGCGAGTCCAAAATATCTCCTTCTACCAAGATTTAAAGTTTTTTGTACTTGGTTACCATCATCAAGACATACCAAATCAATAGTAGCCTGTACCTGCGCAGTTAGTCCGGCAGACAGCCCCTGCTTAGGCTCTACTCTACCATCTGGATGGTATGTCAATAAATTAAATGTATTCTCAACATCTGGCCAAACATAGCCTATACGTTGAGTATTCTTACTTTTTTTAAAATCTCGGTTACAGCGAGGGCAACCCAGTAAAAAATTGTTCCAATCAGTAATCAAAAGTGGTGCATGCGTTTTTGGGACAACATGCTCCACATCAACCTTATCCGGCCGCTCACAATAAGAACAATATCCGCCATATGCAGTTAATAGCGAAGGTAAAAATGATTTATAATCTGCATAAACAGTTCCATTATATGGAGGTCGATTTACAGGTCTCATTGTTTACTTCCTTGTGTCCCCATTATTTTTCGGCGCTCAGCACGAAGTAAGGCTACATAAGCTGGGTTATCTCCAAAAAACTCTTCCAATTTATCAAGCTCAGCGGAGAGCTTCCTTACCTCTGGGTCGCTTTCACTTCTTCCTTCATTCAGTAACTGATAATATCTATCTGAAACTGCGACTTGTTTGTTAAACAATTCACTTCGTTGAACTTTTTCCATTCCCATTACACCCTCAGCAATATCTTCGATGCTGAGTTCTTTATTCAAAGAGGGGCTATCCGAAATGTCATCTTTATCAAGATCGACCAACATCCCCTCTTTGACAGACTGGATGATAAATGGTGAATGCGTCGATACTATGAACTGAAGATGAGGGAAAACGTTGATTAATCTAGGGAGAAACTCACGTTGCCATTCCGGATGCAGATGCAGATCTACCTCATCAATGAGAATTATCCCCTCAGAACTTAGAGGATCACTCGAATAGGGGTTAGCTTCTGCCATTCTTGCTGCAATATCCATAACCATAGCTAAAGTTGTTCTATAGCCATCACTAAGTTGTTCAATCCTTAGCTTTTGTATGGTTGTTTCACCATTTCCAATAGGCTTACACCAATCGACCATAATTCCAGCAGGTACTGCCGAGCGAATATTGCTAAACTCTGGCAGTAATTTTTCCACAGCCAAGCGTATTGCCCTTAATTCAGGGATTTCTACTTCAAATGATCGTTGCTCTTTCTGTAATCTATTTTCTTTTTCTTCAAGAAAATAAAAATATTGCACAAATCTTTTGAAATTTGTTTTGCTTTCAAGAGCACCGTCAAGGGCCTCAAATCGAGAAAAATGCTTGTTAAATGCACGTTTTCTGAGTGGTATATCAAACACTCCACGCCCAGTTCCGTAATAAACAAAAATTGGCAATGTATAGTGTTTATTCTCATTGTGAGAATCAATGAACGTATCGACGTAATCATTCAAGGCTTTAAGGGCTGCCCCTTGGGGGATGCTACCTAACGTTTTTTTTGTCAGATCTCTTCGCTCAGTTCTATCCCAAGTTATACCCGTTGTACTAGTACAACTTACTCGCATATAGGACGGCTGGTCTCCATTTTCGTCGATCCGGAAATCGGTTTTCTTGAAACTTAGCCCTTTGATCCCTGGCAAACGAGTTAAAAATGGTCCTAAAGCTAATGCTACCGCGTCAAGCAGAGTAGATTTCCCTCTACCATTACGAGCAATGAGAACTGTAAGTCTTGGGTCAAAATCAACACTAAACTCGTCAAAACATCTAAAATTCGTAAGTCTAATATTGGCTATTTTCATACTGAAATCTCGCAGAATACCTGATTTATTTTCGGTACTATGTCTGTGGGCATCTGCCCGCTAAGTATGAACTTACTATATCAAAATCATTTAGCCTTAGCATTAAAGCAAGCCTTAGAATGTAGTGGTCAAGTAATACTGGCCACGGTTTTACAGTAAAAATGGTATCTGTTCTCTGACTCTTCCGGCGTCAGCCCTCCGGCAGCTTTATTGGGTTATCGAGACGCAGCATCAAGGATTCTCCTGATCTCATCAGCGTCAAAAAAGCGCGTCCGGTGATTATTCTCCTTCAGCAAAGGGATCTTATCGGCTTCATTCTTCTCCAGGACATCCTGTCGTAGCGCATAACGGCCCATGGTTTTCAGAATAGCCAGTGCCCTGTTACAGGTAGACGGTGCATACTGCTGGCCGTGAATACGGCCCTCAAGCATGTCAAAAAGCACCTGCTGGATTTCCCGGGCCTGAAGGTCGCAGTAACGTATCTTCCCCAGACGAGGTTCAATGTATTGCGTGAAACGCTGAACATCCTTATCCCAGGACTTTTTATGGCGCTTGATGAACGGAACATAGGTCTGGTGAAAAAACTCACTAAGCGTTGGCATCGCCCGATAATTATCGCGCTCTGCCTTAGGGTCATTTCCCAGTGCAATCGCCTCCTTGTGACGACGAGCTATCTGACGGGCTGTTCCCACATCGATTTCAGGGAATCTGCCAATACTGATACTTTTTTTGGTACCGTGGAATGTGTAGCGCAGGAGGAAACGTTTGTTGCCCGTTCGACCTGAGAGGCATTTGAGGCCAATGACTTCGGTATCAGATACCTCAAGCTCTGTAGATCGGGTATCTGTGTTTGCCGGAAGGGCTTTGATGGATGAATTGGTGAATCGGAAGGATTTTTGCATATTTATCCTCATGTATCTGATTGATATCATGAAAATAATATATATCTGAAGGTATTTTTATTACGGGGCAGGATTGAAGAATGGAAAGACTATTAGACGCATACAAACGGATATTACAGGAAGTTGACGCCCAGTCATTTAACCTGAATGAGGATAAATACTCAGGCGTCTTTTTACCCGTGCCCTTTGAAGAATACTGGCACTCACCGGTAAAAATCATGCTGGTTGGGCGTGAAACCGCTGGCTGGAATACGCTGAATGGTAAGAATACGATATCACGGGTTCTGGGACTTATACCTGACGTCACCATCGGGCAGGTGGTTGAAGAGGCTGTAGATCGTTACAGGAAACATCTTCCGGCACAAAATGATGGCACCACGAACCACAAATCACGTAGCCGCTTCACGCAGTATCACTTCCGGCTGGCCCGGGAGCTTAATATTCCTCCTCAGGCTATCGTGTATGCCAATCTACTGGCGTGGGATTACGACGGACTGCCCCCTCTCAATCGCCCTCAAAATGAAGTGCAGGAAGTCATATTAGCCTCGCTGAAACTGCTGGCGGTACAAATTAAACACCTTGAGCCTGATTTCACCATCTTTGCATCCGGAGCCCGGAGAACAGACTACATCATAAAACAGGTGCTTACTGAGCTAGGCGGCTATGAGACTTCTTCAGTCATTCCGGGGAAGCTATGGGAGTTCAAAACAGGTCATACAATCTGTTTCAGGATAGCCCATCCAAGGGCTATGCGCGGACACCAGAAATACAGAGATGAGGTGATTGCACGAATTAAGCAACTTTGTGCTTAGGGTGGCCAGAGCATTATAGCTTGCTCAGCTGGCCCCCCTTCCCGGAAGAGTACCGGAAAACAGGCAAAGCGGCCTGGTTCTCTATGCTGGAGGCGACACGTTCGATTCGGCATTGCCGGGCTTGAGATTGCAGCTCATTGCCCCCCGTGAGCACAGGATATGCACAGGGCGTGAATTTCAGGCACAAAAAAACCACCCGAAGGTGGTTTCACGACACTGCTTATTGCTTTGATTTTATTCTTATCTTTCCCATGGTACCCGGAGCGGGACTTGAACCCGCACAGCGCGAACGCCGAGGGATTTTAAATTCTACGCAGGATCAATGTGTTACATAGCTATTCATTGCAAAACGCTGCTAAAATTGATTACTCATTTTGCTGTAATTGGATGAAAATAGATAATCATGGATAGCGTTGAGCACAGAAACTGCACAGGTACTAAAAATTATCGAGAGTGTCATTGTGCCTATTCCTATGGAAGACGAGAAAAATCTTCCATGTTTATGCCAAAACTCGGCACACCATGATTATTTTTAACATAGCCTAGACTGACTTCCTTGAACCCAGTTCATCATTGCAACCTTTGAATTATATTTCTGTCAAAGTGAGCACTCATCCCACATATCAGCAGCAGCTTTCTCAATTTCTATATAAGACTTTGATAATAAAGGTGTCCTAATAGGGGCAGATGCTTTATCCCAATCAAGGATACCACCGCCCTTATCCTTGCGGCGTAATTTAGAACCGCTGCCAAGACTCATTGAAAAAAGATCCAAGAAGCGACGTGGTCCAACCCCAATAAACGGTTCAAAACTGACTAGATTATTGTTATCTTTAAGTGTGCGTTCCAATTCAGATCTTAGATGGATCGATTCAGAATGGAAATCTAACGCACGACTTTTAGGGTAAGGTTCTACGTAGACAACGCGTTTAATCCCACTAGCAATAATGTGTTTTGCACAGTTGTGGCATGGGAACGTTGTACAATAAAGGGTTGAACCTGTAGTAGGAATACCAGCACGACTACAAGATAACAATGCGTCCATTTCAGCATGGACAACACGGCCAAATTCAGTCAAATCCGATATTTTACTTTCCTTAAGTGCTTTTTTAAGATCGAGTTCATGCAAACTATCTACTAGCCCTTGGTTTAAAAGATTCGTCGCAATTTCTTGGATAATGACTGACTGCGCATGTTTATTTGAGTCCCCTTCTCTTGTATAGTCCTTTCCGTCTGGTTGATCTTCAACTTTTCCAGTTTCTTCGTTCACTTCAGCCCAGTAAAGGCCCCCACCAGATTTAGGTACATCATTAGCGCCAGTTGCAATTATTTGTGTATCTCGGCTAATCACTGCACCGACTTGACGTGATAAATCACCAGAACGAACTGAGCTATTAAAGGCCATAAACATGGCAAACTCATCAAATGTCGGGTTTTTATAAGGGTGTGAAAAAATTAATTCTAAAAATCGTTGCAAGCGATTCTTAACCTGATCATTATTACTGCCAAGATTTAAAAAAAAGTCAGCAAGGTGATATGTATCTCTAGTTTTTTGTCCATGATCAATTGATTCATCTTCATCAATACGAATTAGATCATTAGCCTGGCTTTGAGTCATTCCCTTATCATCGGTTAAATGCTGATGCCGCCGTTTCTCATCTGCATGAATACCTATTAAGTAGAATCCTCCCCCATATACTTTTCTTAAGAACTCAACTTCCCCAGGATGTTTAAGTGAGTTAACTATATAGGCTCGCTTTGTATCTGTCGGGGATCTTAACTCTGAAATCTTCTTTGCTACCCCTGCAGCTAATATGGCATTATTACCCATACTTTTTCGCAAAGAATCACCTAACTGCATGTAGTGTCGAATACGTTCATACTCATCTGTTTGTGAAGTACTTGGCAAACAACTCGACACCCTAATTTCCTTAACCGAATAACCGAACCCTTTCAAACGGTCGATTAATGGTTCAGTAACTCGTTTATATTCTGTTCCAACAGCACTCACAATGCCAATGACAAGTTCGCCATCGTTGATCCCAGTAGTAAGATATTGGCGCTCAACTGAAGAATCTTTTTCATCATTGCCTTGAGACTTTATCAACGCATCAGGAGATAATGCTGAGGACTGTGGCCTTATAGCCATTGGTTCTGTTGGGTATAGTAATTTAGGTACTTCAGATTCAAGGGCTGATTTCCCCGGTTCTCTTCCCTGAAAACTGATAGAACCCGTTGATTCAAACCAGTTCATCACACCGCCATTAAGTCTTAAAACTTTTTTATTCGGTTGTGAATCATCCCACTCACCATTGAGTGAAGCTAATTTTCCACTAAGTTCTTGAAAAGTACCAGAGAATTTCAACATTATAGATCTCACTCTTAGTTTTTCAGATTGAGAAGAAGCGTCACTATTGCCTGTTCAGGCTAATGCAACTATATATCAATAGCTTCACATTACAGTGACCGAACATCTTTTTGCCAAGCGGGAAGAAATACGATATTGCCTTTTTTAGAATCACAAGGAATACTATCACCCACCAGCATATACAACATTCTATAATACTCCCCCGGTAAAAACTAACAATATCAAACCATTACAGAACACAAAAAAGACAGTTTGCACTGTTTTCATTATGCGTGAAAAGTAAAAACAACAATTACCACAAAATGTGGAAACCCGTAAGTGTAGATAGTCATATTCACACTGTGATACCAGAAGATGAAAGAGGTTCATCATCCGAATGAACGATGGATTCCCCTCACTTCCTAGCCCGTGATGCTCAGCAGTTATATGCTATATTGACGAAACATCACAGGTAAGTCCCCTGATACGGAAACTTACCTGGTTCTATCCGTGTCTAAATGGTTTCTAAAAATGTTTCAACGTTATGAGTTTGACTGGAAATCTTCGATTATCTTTTGATTGTAATCATCCAGATACTTTTGCAGTTCATCCCTGTCGATCAGACGTACCAAGGCTGATTCAGCTAACTCTTTCGCAGAGCGTGTGAAGTAGGAATTAGTCACAACCATCGCCTCATCACAACCATAGAACGTTTTAGCAGAGATCACCTGCTGCACCGCCGAGTTACCTACAGAACCAGAATAATTTTTCGCCTGAATAACCATATCCTTACCAAACCGAGTGACGAAGAGATCTGCCCCCTGATCTTGCGTTCTATTGGTTTCTTTGACGTCATAGCCCATAGTCTGGAATACTTCCACAAGGAAATCTTCAAACTGGAAACCGTCCATTGCATCAACTAAATACATGGTGACGAATTTGTTAGGGTTAAAATGTTCGAGCCGTGTAGCTAATCTATCAACCAGAATATCAAAATAAATATGTTCGCACACAGCTAAGTATTTTTTAACTTCATCAAATGAAACTAAAGGAACACCAGGCGTAGCCTCCGCTTTTTCATTGAACTCTACTGATGAGAACTCTATTTTATTGCTCCATATATAGAATAGAAACAATGAAAGATCTGCCCTAAAAGTGGTACCCGCTTCCTCAATCCATGACTTCAAGGATTCAGTAAATGTGGATTTAATATGCCGTTTAACTTCCTTAGCGAAACCATAATAAAGAGCGTTAAATGACGTGGTAAGGAGTAATTTATCTAATAGCTCAGGTAACTGCTCAAGCTCATTGAACCCTTTTCTGACCAACACCTCACGGAAAAGTTGTAATTCGGAGTATGTACCATTATCTGTTGAGTAATCTGCTTCCGATTTATTATTATGTGAGAATCTGGAAGTGTAAATGAAGTTAGTAAAATATGGATCTTTTAAACTGGAGTATTTTTTGAGAACATTTTCAAGCAATTGATTAAGCTGAGTTTGCTCTTTCCTTTTCCCAAATAGATCTTTTAGAACACCCTTTGAACGATACTGAAATTCGGGATAAAACGATGGATTCAATGGTGTCATACGTTGTATGCCTATTGCTTGTGCGGTCGATGATGCTGAACCCCATGCAGACGTTTTTACAGGCGAAACTCCACTACACCAGGGACAATTAACCTCAAAAGTCGTTCTACTGCAAGTATCACACTGATAAATCATTTGAATATTCTCCTTTTATTCCAATATCTGACTATTCGACACTTTAATTTCGTGCCTAATAATCTACAATTTAAAAAAGATCATCATAACGCAGTCATATTAATTTATGTTCTTATTTTTGAGTCCATCCACTCCGTCATATCCTTAAGAAGAACCAGTGCATCTTTTTTGCTTCTGGTGTTCCCCCAAAAACTCAGTTCAAGCACTTTACCCTTCCCAGTAATTGATACTTCGTAGTCCTCAGAGCTAGCGGTTGGAATGAAATCACCAGCACTTAAAGCAACTCGTATTTCTTCTTTTAGTGCATTAATTTCAGGGTAATCATCTGAATGTATCCATCCATATACGTAGAACTCAGCTTCATCTCGTCCATCCTCTGAAGGGCGATAAACTAACGTAACTCCTGTTTTACCTTGCCCCCAGCATCCCGGCATCAGATGAATTGCTTTATAGTAACCCTTCCAGTTATTAATACCTGTTGCAATATGAATATCAGGCAATACCTCTGAGACAACCGATTTAGCTTCCTCGGTGATAGCATTTTGGTACATTTCCAGCAGTTGAACCGATTTTATCAAAGCTGAGAAATTTTCAGTGACAAACTCCACATTTTTATCAGATACCTTATCCATACTAACCTCACTCAATTTTTTAAGATGACTTAAAAACTCCTGATAAAAAACAGCCCACTTGCTGAATTCTTGATTCATCATCTCCAACCCCAGACGTCGAATGGCGGTTTCCAGCAGCAGTGAATAATCGATAAGTTGCCAACCGTCTACGCCTTTAGCGCAGTTACCATCAGGCTTTAATATACAACGAAATAGATTTTGATTGTTACCACCGTAACTATCAATAAGACTTACATAGCTGGGAAAAGGATTATATGTATCAGCCAACACTTTATGCTCAATACCTATGATGAATTCATCATGTCTGATAAGAATATCTAGATATTTCCCATCCTCTGTTCGGACCTCTCTCATTAATTCCAGAGAGGTAAAATCAATTTCATCAACATCAAGGGAACCATCCAGGCAACATAGTAATGCTTTTAGCAACCATGGCGGCACCATTTTCTGTGCTCCCATAAACAAAGCCATCAAATCCGTTGTTGGATTTTCGAGATATCCGGAACCGCCCAATTCAAAAAAATTGAATTCAATATCATCCTCAACACAAATCCCTTTTAACATTTGCATGAATTCGATGTTTAACGCTTCACATGACACTTTAGTTTCCTTTTGAACTTATTAATAACAATATTTCCTTGAATCATGCAATTTTAACTAATTAACTTTTTAATGATGAATTTGATGCCATCCTTTGCATCATTAAATATTTTCCTTTCATACCCTTTATCAGCTCCTCTTGGTCCTCTGGTAAAAACATACATTTCAGCAGAGTATTTTTCGCCATCAAAATGTGTTAATCCTAATACATATTATTTTGTATCCTTGTTATAACAAGTTTCTCGGTAAGATAAACAACCATTCTTCCAACCTGAACTGGGTTCTGAAAAACTAAAGTTATAATTTGTCTTTATTTCAGGATTTGCTTTTATCTCTTCAAAAATGGATTTTAGCTCCAGATAGGCAGCACTTTTTATCCCTTCAACCCTAAGATCTTCTAATTCATTTTTAGCTTCATTAATAATATCATTGATATTAATTGACATAAAAAACCCCACAAAACGTTACATATCAAACAACTAGTTAATTTTCAATTACGTCAGCCAACAACATCCCAGCCATACCATCCAGTCGCTTCTTGACCTTTTCCCACCCCGGCATAACCTGCCCCATCAGGCGGTAAAACTCCTCACTATGGTTGTGCTCAGCAACATGACATAACTCATGTAGCAAGACATAATCGATACATTCTGAGGATGCCTTAACCAGCCATGGATTCAGGGTCAGGCAGCCTTTTGCAGAGCAGTTGCCCCATTGCGTTTGCATCGCCCGCAGACGTATCGGAGGACGCTCACTGACCCAAAGGGTCTGGGGTATCAATAAATCAAGCCTGCGTTGAAATACATCTCTGGCACGTTCCCGATACCATTCGGCCAGCAACGCTTTTACCTTTTCTGCCGATTTGTGTCTGACAGTCACTTCCAGACGCCCACGCAACATTTTCACGCGTTGCGGTACAGTAGCGTCTTCTGTAACTTTCAACTGATATTGCTTACCGAGATAATAATGGCTTTCTCCGCTGACATACTGACGCGGAACAATGTGTGTCTGTTGCTCCCTGAAATCACGCAGTTGCTGGTATATCCAGCGACTTCTTTTTTTCAGCGCAGACAATACCTCGTGCTCCGGTGTTTCTGGAGGTACAGAGACAATAACCCGGCAGTCCGGATGCACCTTGATGAGCACCCTGCCCTTTACGACCTGACGCGGAAAACACTGTACGACGATGACCTCATCACCATAGACAATGCGTAACGCTTTCATTGATGGCGATTCTTTTTCACTCATGATTTCATCAAACCAACGCGCAGTATCTGGATGATGGTTTCCACAATACGGTTAACCTGATTCATTCCGGCACCAATTTCCCGGCAGGCCGTAAACAGCAGTGGTAGCAGACTTGTCTTAACGACTTTCTCAATGTCCTGGGGATTCAGGGAGTTTTCTGCCACCGCTTTGACGATAATGTTGTCCACTTCAAAAGCCAGCTTCGTCCACTTATCCTGCACCTGAACGTCGTTTACCGCAAAAACCTCTGGTAGCTCTTTTTTAAATACACCGTAATACGCCTGAGCATGCTTGTTTACCGCCAGTGCATCCGGGATATCGCTGAGCTTACGGGCTTCAACCTGTTCTTCAAACTCACGGAATAAGAGGTACTGCTTAAGTGGATGGTCGAACAGTTTTTCAGCCTCTTCGATTGCCATACGCAGGAGTCTGGAAAAGGCCTCCTGAGCATACGGATCATCACGCAGCTCCTGCTCAATCATCTTCGTCACACGGGTTTTAATGATGTCGGTTTCATTGCGGGTTTTATTGTTGTCCCACTCTTCGGGCTTTTCGCTCTTACCCATTTTACCGACTTCATACACGCCATCCGGTTCACGAACCTCAACGCCAGTGACATGCTTATCCAGCAGTTTTTTCACCTGCTCGGCGTAGTCGTCATAATTGACCTGCTCTCCACTGACCTGCATCGCCCACTGGCGCAGGCTGGACATCTGTTTTACGGTTTCTTTATAGAGATTTCGGTCTTGTTCCGTAAAGCTCTTGTCGGTGAAGAAGGTAGCGGACTGCAGTGCCACTTTCAGGCATCCGGCAAAGGCCGTTAACGCCTCGAAGAAATCATCACGGGTTTTCTGATGGATATCGACCATCTCTCCGTCACGTTCTTCCATTTTAGGCACCAGTACCGCACGTAACTGCTCAGTATCATTTTTGTTTTTAACACCGGCAAATATGGCCCACAGCTGGTTATACAGATGCGGTAGACGCTTGTATTCAGAGCTCATGGCGCTGTACAGCCCGTCAATATCTTTGATATCGTATCCGCCCTGAGTTCGGGAGGCGAGGTCCTGATATTTGCCGATAGTCGTGTCCAGCTCAGCCAGAATACCGCGATAATCAATCAGCAGACCGAACTTTTTCAGTGGATGCAGTCGGTTCACCCGCGCAATCGCCTGGATAAGGTTGTGGGACTTAAGCGGCTTGTCGATATACAGCACGGTATTCTTCGGCTCATCAAACCCGGTGAGCAGTTTATCAACGACTATCAGCAATTTGAGCTTCTCATCGGTATCGAAACGACTGATGATATTGCGGGTATACACAGACTCATCCTGCGTGCCGACGTTATCTTTCCACCATTTCGTCACTTCCGGCAGTTTGCTTTCATCCACCTCAGTATTCCCTTCCCGGGTATCCGGCGGGCTGATAACTACAGCTGACTCAAACAACCCGGCTTCATCAAGATACTTTTTATATTTGATGGCGGAAATCTTGCTGTCGCAGGCAAGCTGGCCTTTCAGCCCCTCATCAATATTCTTCGAGAAGTGTGTGGCGATATCGAGTGCGATCAGCCGGATGCGGTCATCTGCACTGTAGACCTCACCTTTACGGGCATATTTACGTTTAAGGTCGGCTTTTTGCGCTTCGCTTAACCCATCGGTAATACGGTCAAACCAGGCATCTATTGCCCGATCGTTAACCTCAAGGTCGGGAATACGTTCTTCATACAGCAAAGGTGTAACGGCTTTATCTTCTACCGCTCGCTGCATGGTATAAGCGTGGACAATCGGTCCGAATTTATTGGTGGTCTTGTCTTCTTTTAGCAATGGCGTACCAGTAAATGCCACAAAGGCGGCATTCGGCAGGGCCAGTTTCATTCGCACATGGTTCTCCCCCCCCTGGCTCCGGTGTCCTTCATCAATCAGAACGATGATGTCGGGGCTGGTATTGACGCATTCAGGCAATTTTGTCGCTGAGTTAAATTTCTGGATAAGGGTAAAGATTATACGTTCTTTACCAGAGCCAATCAGCTGTGCCAGCTTCTGACCTGAGGTCGCCATCGCTTTGGCCTTATCATCCTTCCCGGCCAGTTCTCCACCAGAAGCGAAAGTACCGCTGAGTTGCCCTTCAAGATCGACACGGTCCGTCACCACCACAATGCGACACTGCTTCAGGCTGTCATGAAGGATCAGCGCCTTGCTGAGGAACACCATGGTGTACGATTTGCCAGAGCCGGTGGTATGCCAGATAACACCACCTTCCCTTCCCCCATCGGGTCTGCGGGTACTGATGCGCTCCAGCAGTCTTTTAATACCGAACACCTGCTGATAGCGGGCGACAATTTTCCCGGTCTTTTTATCAAACAGAGTGAAGAAGCGGGTCATCTCCAGCAGACGTTCCGGCGAAAGCAGGCTGATGAGCAGTTTGTCCTGTCCACTGACAGCCAGTTCACCGGCGGCGATTAACTGTTGGTACCAGTTGAGATCGGCTGATGGACGATGATCAAACAACGCATGAATTTGTTCAGTCGATAAAGGATGGTTGCGCAGAGCATACATCTGCGCATCGGTAATATCTTCTTCGCGCCATGCCGCCCAGAATTTCATTGGCGTATGGCATGTACCGTAGCGCCCGTCATGACCGTTAATCGACAGTAATATCTGGCTGTAAGCAAACAGCTGCGGGATTTCGTCGTTGAGCTGATTGCGGATACTCTGGGATATCCCTTCGTCAATGGTTGGCCCTTTCTTGCCGTGACCCGCCGGGCTTTTCGCTTCAATGACGGCCAGCGGGATACCATTCACAAAACACACAATATCCGGTCTGCGGGTTTCGACACCGCCTGACCGCAATACCGTAAATTCTTCGGTAAAATGGAACTGGTTATTTTCCGGATGTTCCCAGTCGATCAGCGCAATGGTGGGGTTGACCTTCTTGCCATCGACAAACTCCGTGACGGCGATACCGTAGAGCAGATGGTTATACATCCGTTCATTGGCTTTGAGCAGCCCTTCATTCAGCGCTGGAGAACAGACCTGTGATATCAGGTTATCCAGTGCTTTTTCCGATAACTGGCAGGTTTTGCCACCCGCCATAAAGGAACGCTTCGACAGCTCTTCACGCAGAACCGGACGCAGCACCACCTCATCCTGTTTATAGCCCCGGTAATCCATAATCTGTTTTGGGGGTAAAAACGTCCAACCGAGGCTGGTCAGTAACGTCAGTGCCGGGATTTTGGCGCTGTATTCTTCCTGAAACTTTGGCGTGTACGGCTGGTTCATTAGCTGTCCTTATTCTTCGCGTTAAGCGCTCACGGCTTCTTCAGCTTCTACTTTGACACGACGTTTCCCGGTCAGTAACTGCTGCATCAGGGCTTTTTTCTCTTCCTTCAGACAGGCGAGCTTTTTCTGCAGCGTGGTGATTTCGGCGTCGGCTGCGGACAGGACGTCAGCGATTTTTTGTTGTTCTTCAAAATGAGGAAACTTTAGCGAAACCTTTTCAAAACTGCTTTTATTTATTATAGGAACAGCAGTAGTTCCCGCTAACATGAGGAGGGTTTTTACATTAAATTCGATTTGATAATAGAAAAATTCATTTGAATTGGAACCACGAACAATAACTGAGTTTATTTGCTGGTTTGTGCCCATATTTTCATCAGCAATAGCATTCTTCCCGATTGAGGCTATACATGTAACTAATATACTACCCTTCGGAACAATTCTGGCTTTTTTAGCTCCCTGTTCGGACAGCTTAATTTTTGTGTTTGAAACATATTTCCCAACAAAATCTTCTGCAGTAGCCCATGATATATCCCCACCATAGTTATCACTGTCGTTCTTCGGGGGTGTAGAGCCCGTGACAACCGTTCCAATGTCACTAATTTGTAAACTCTGCCACTCCCCACTAAACCTCACCCCATTCTCATCCAGCAACCGTTTATTCCCGGTAAGCAATTGCTGCATCAGCGCTTTTTTCTGCCGCTGACTATTGACGAGCAGCTTTTCCGTCACCGAAATCGCCTTATCCCAGGTTGATAGGATTTGGGCTATTTTTTTCTGTTCAAGAAGGGGGGGTAATAATGTTCTTACCTTGCGTAATTCTGTCAGCGATATTTCTTGTAATGCTGATCCACCGACTCTCCGTATTAAATCCGCCCGGAATTGAGGGGACCGAAGTTCCCACAGTAAGAACTCGGGAAGAACAACTTTAGTTTCAGGAGAGATCCTTGCCAAACCTCTAGTAATGTTTGCGCCGACAAGATTATCGTCAATAAGACGTGCTAAGCCAATCTCTCCACGCAATGCCATTACGATTTCATCTTTCTCCAGTATTGTTTTTCTGTATGCTTTATTTGTCTCTTCAGATGTCTTAATCATATCCTCGAGACGCATGACATCTCGTGTGAGATCCACAACTCGAAGACATGGTATACCGTTGGGCAAATTATCCCCTGTCTGTACAATCCCATATGATATTTGCTTTCTACAAATATCACTTAATATCCAGCTGCTCCATCCCTTAGGCACCATAACCCAACTCCTTCAGGTAACCTGCCATCTCCGTTTCCAGCTTCGCCAGTTCCACTTTCAATTGCTCACGTTCGGCATGTACGGCACGTATATCAATCTCGTCCTCTTCCTCAAAGGTATCGACATAACGAGGGATATTGAGGTTATAGTCGTTGTCCTGAATCTCCTTCAGGCTGGCGAGATAGGCGTATTTCTCGACGTTATCGCCATCACGGTAGGTCTTGACGATTTTCTCAATGTTTTCTTCGCTGAGCTGATTCTGGTTTTTACCTGCCTTGAATTCGCGGCTGGCATCGATAAACAGCACCTTGTCATCCACTTTCTGCTTTTTGAAAATCAGAATCGCAGCCGGAATCCCCGTACCGTAGAACAATTTCTCTGGTAGACCAATCACCGCATCCAGCAGATTTTCATCAATCAGTTTCTGCCTAATTTTGCCTTCGCTGGAGCCACGGAACAGCACACCGTGTGGCACCACCACGCCCATACGACCAGTCCCCGGTTTTAGGGTTTCTATCATGTGTGAGATAAAGGCGTAATCTCCTTTAGTCTTCGGCGGTACACCGCGACGGAAACGACCAAACTTATCATTCTCGGCCTCGTCATGACCCCACTTATCCAGGCTGAACGGTGGGTTTGCGGTCACGATATCAAACAGCATCAGGTCGCCATTTTTATCGAGCAGCTTCGGGTTACGAATGGTATCGCCCCACTCGATTTTGTGGTTGTCTTCGCCATGCAGGAACATGTTCATTTTCGCCAGCGACCACGTGGAGCCAATCGCTTCCTGACCGAACAAAGCATAGTTACGGCTGTCATGCCCGGAGACAATCTTACGCCCGCACTTCATTAACAACGAACCTGAACCACAGGCAGGATCACAAATGGTATCACCCGGCTGCGGATCGAGCAGTTCAGCAATCAGGTCCGAGACTTCCGGCGGGGTATAGAATTCCCCGGCTTTTTGCCCACCGCTGGCGGCAAAGTTTTTAATCAGATATTCGTAGGCATTACCGATAACGTCCAGCGTACCTACACGGCTTGGCTTCAGGTTAAGATCTTCACCGGCAAAGTCTTCCAGCAGCTGACGCAGGATGGTGTTCTTCTGTTTTTCTTCACCCAAGCGGTCAGTGTTAAACGAAATATCCTGGAAGACACTTTTCCCGGCGTCTTTCAGTTTGGTGCCATTGGCTTCTTCAATCGCATGCAATGCCTGATCGATACGTTCACCGTTGCCTGGCTCATGACGGCGCTCATACAGCGCATAAAAGCTGGCGCTTTTCGGCAACACGAAACGTTCATTCGCCATCATCGCTTCAATCAGTTCCGGCGCATCACCATATTGCTCTTTATATTCGTCATAGGGCTCTGTTGCAAAAATCGTGAAGCTTGAGCATGCTTGGCGGAGATTGGACGGACGGAACGATGACGGATTTCAAGTGGCGCCATTTCCAGGGTGATGTGATCCTGTGGGCGGTGCGCTGGTATTGTCGCTATCCGATCAGCTATCGCGACCTTGAGGAAATGCTGGCGGAACGCGGCATTTCGGTCGACCATACGACGATCTATCGCTGGGTCCAGTGCTACGCCCCGGAGATGGAGAAGCGGCTGCGCTGGTTCTGGCGGCGTGGCTTTGATCCGAGCTGGCGCCTGGATGAAACCTACGTCAAGGTGCGGGGCAAGTGGACCTACCTGTACCGGGCAGTCGACAAGCGGGGCGACACGATCGATTTCTACCTGTCGCCGACCCGCAGCGCCAAGGCAGCGAAGCGGTTCCTGGGCAAGGCCCTGCGAGGCCTGAAGCACTGGGAAAAGCCTGCCACGCTCAATACCGACAAAGCGCCGAGCTATGGTGCAGCGATCACCGAATTGAAGCGCGAAGGAAAGCTGGACCGGGAGACGGCCCACCGGCAGGTGAAGTATCTCAATAACGTGATCGAGGCCGATCACGGAAAGCTCAAGATACTGATCAAGCCGGTGCGCGGTTTCAAATCGATCCCCACGGCCTATGCCACGATCAAGGGATTCGAAGTCATGCGAGCCCTGCGCAAAGGACAGGCTCGCCCCTGGTGCCTGCAGCCCGGCATCAGGGGCGAGGTGCGCCTTGTGGAGAGAGCTTTTGGCATTGGGCCCTCGGCGCTGACGGAGGCCATGGGCATGCTCAACCACCATTTCGCAGCAGCCGCCTGATCGGCGCAGAGCGACAGCCTACCTCTGACTGCCGCCAATCTTTGCAACAGAGCCCGCCGTGCTAGTCTGCTCGGTGATGGTGGAGTGAAGCCAACCCGCAATCGGGTTATGAATCTGCATCGCGATTCGCAATCAGCTGTCTCTTGAGCATGTCGAACTCCTGCGATGTTATCTCGCCGTGCTCGTGCTGCTACACCAACTTGTCCAACTCATCCGCCACACCGCTCCCCACCACCTGCGATGGCCAGGTTGTTTGCTGGGCGCATTGGCGGAGTATCGTCTCGACCCGGGACACCCACACCGGCACAACCTTACGGGAGTGATTCACTGTCAAAGAATCGGCCCGGTGCTCTGACGCAAGTATCGGGATGGTCACCATTTGTAAGCCGTAGACCTGAGTGGTGATCAAGACTTCGATACCACCGACCGTACCGGTACTAATCGACGACGGTCGTGTTCGTCGCCTGCCGCAGGGACTCTGCACACCTCCGTTTACGCATGTGCCTGGAGGAGTTGGAAATCGTCGTGTTCGGGAAACATTAAACACAGGATGGCAGCGATCTGAGCCAGCACATGATCAGCTAGCTCACCATCCGGATCGACGGCCCACTGCATCGTCGCGCCAGCGATGACCGAGTGCAGGAGCAACTCAGCTGCCGCAGGAGCACCTGGGGGCAGTCGCTTGCGGATCCCCTCCACCACCGCGCGGTTCCGCTGGATCGCAAGCGTGCGTAGCTCCGGCACCTGGAGCTCGTACCAGGAGATGAGATAGTTCACCGAGAAGTCGTTGCGAGTGTTCATGCTCCGAACGAGCACCTGCAAAAATTCCCAGAGCCCTTGCGGCCCTGCGCCTATCGGTATCGCATTCAGGTAATGCCGCACCTGCTCGACGCCGCGCTCCATCATCCTCACCAGCAGCGTATCGCGGTTGGTGAAGCGCTGGATTAACGCTGCGCGGGAGAGCCCCACCTCCTTTGCTACTCCGCTGAGCGTGAACTCTATGGGACCGCAACGCTTCAGCACTACGGTGGCGGCCTCGAGTACCTCGTCATCGGACTTGAGCTTGGGGCGGGGCATCAGTGTTCACCTTCTGTATGGGTTGGGGCGGAGGCTGTGGCTGCCGCCGCCATTGTAGCAAATTGAAGACGGAGCGAGAGTAGAGCCACGAGCCCCGCAAACACGGCCGATACAACGAGGCCAGGGAGCGGACCAGCAAGGTCGACAAACGCGCCGGCCGCAAGCATAACCATGGGCGAGGCTGACAGCATCACCGCCGAGACCGTGCCGAGTACCCGGCCGAGAAGTTCTGGCGGCGTGCGGTTGTAGATGGCAGCGTTGAGAATGGGAGAGACTGAGCCGGTCAGCAGTCCCACGAGCGCGCCCAACAACATCAGCACCGGCACGCCTGGCAACTGTGAAAGCAGAAGCGAGCCCACCGCAGAGCCACAAAATGCCACCGCCAGCCAGTTCTGCGCTGATATCCGGGCGCCGACCGACGCATGAATGGCAATGCCAAGGAGACCACCAGCCCCCATCATTGAGGAGAACAGCCCGAGCTCTGCTACTTGGCGTCCTGCATCTACAAACAGCGCAGGCATGATGACGCTGCCGTTGGCGCCAACGATGCCCACGAAGATCATCACTATACCAAAGAGAGGGCGCAGCAGGGGTTCGCTCCAGAGAAAAGCGACGCCGGCGCGCATGGAGAGAGTCGCCGTCGTGGTCATCGTCCGAGCGGCACGCGCGGGAAGCACCCACGCGCCGAGCAGACCTGCAAGGACGGAGCAGAACGCCGTCAGCCCGAGCGTTGGCGCAGCGCCAAGCAGGCCGATTGCGGCCCCCCCAAGGGCCGGGCCACCTAGAATCGCGACGTTCCCGATCACCGCTTTCAGTGACGAGACGCGCTCAACGGAGAGCCCGGCGACGTGGCCGAGTTTGGGCAGCTCACTGTCCTGCGCGGCCATACCGGGTGCGTCGAACGCGGCACCGAGCACCACGCAAGCGATCAGCCCAGTGTTCGAGAGGGCGCCAACGGCATCGAGCAGTGGGATGCTCGCCATGGCCACGCCGCCCACCACACCCGAGATCAATGCGACGGGCGCGCGCCCGAACCGATCGACGAGGCCACCACCAACCCACGCGCCGATGATGGTCGCGATGACGCTGCTAGCGGCCGTGGCGCCCGCCCAGGCCGCGCTCTTTGTATGAGACAGGACGAACCATGGAAGCGCGAGGGCCGCCACCGCGTTGCCGATCCGGAAGAGAAAGGTCGCCGCGAACAGCGTCGCGAGCGGGCTATATCGACGTTCGCTCATTCCGCTGCGGCGAGCTGCGCCTTCGCCGCAGCGAGGTACTCTTCGTTACCCGAGTCGAGGGCGAAGAGTGCGTAGGTGACCGCCCCGAACGCAAGGCGCTCCGCGATGTGGTGGGCGAGCCGCGGCCACACCCGGCCACCGGCCGCTTCATACGTGAGGAGGAGCTTCGCGAGCCCCTCTTCACCAAAGACCATAAGGTGCGCGGCCATGTCGATGGCAGGGTCATCAACGCGGGCCTCGCTCCAGTCGATCATCCCGCTGACGCGCTCCGTGTTGTCGATGAGCACATGGCCCACGTAGAGATCGCCATGCACCACCACGGAGAAATCTGGCCACGACGAATCGTCGTCGAGCCAGCGCTGCCACCGGTGGAGGCGCTTGTCGTTCACCACGAACTCGCGTCGGACGCGGTCAACGTCGTCGGCCACCTTCTGACGGGCCTGCGTCGGTGTACGGATGAGCATCCCCGCATCCACGGCGGCGGAAATGGGGACGGCATGCAGGGCGGCGAGCGCGGTCGCGAAGCTCTCCGCGAAGACCTCCGAGTCCTGCGGCACGACCCAGTCGGGCGTGGACGAACCAGGCTGGATGACCATCGCAGTCGAGTCTTCGAGCATGGGATAGGCAACGAGCTCGGCGTTGGCCACGCGCCAGTCCGGCACCGCGAACGGCAGGCGATTCTTGAGCATTGCCAGCACCCGCGCCTCTGGTTCGACCTTCGCGCTTACCTCGGCTCGGCGCGGGATGCGCAGCACCCACCGACGTCCATCGTCGACGGTGGCGATCACGATCCTATAGTCGAGCCCAAGCTCATTGACAGTCAGCGGGCCATGGAGCTTGAGCCCATGTCGGGCTGCAAGTGCGTACAGTTGGGAGGTATCGGCGGTCGTGACTACGGTCATGATTCACTCCTGAGGGCTTGACGGGTTTAGCCACCTAAATGTAACAGTCACGTCGGTTATATTCAATCCGGCACTGTTGCAAAGTTAGCGATGAGGCAGCCTTTTGTCTTATTCAAAGGCCTTACATTTCAAAAACTCTGCTTACCAGGCGCATTTCGCCCAGGGGATCACCATAATAAAATGCTGAGGCCTGGCC
>SKEA01000647.1_pt1 | contig 30079 bp, 23 predicted proteins | sample 4826601 | NCBI WGS metagenome assembly SKEA01 (sample SAMN11008821, study PRJNA524170) | human gut metagenome | biome: Human fecal sample; material: Feces; isolation source: fecal sample from pouch patient p13, p53 | host: Homo sapiens | place: Israel: Tel-Aviv | collected 2016-07-06 | reverse complement strand
TGGAATGGGATGGAATCGAATGGAATGAAGTGGAGGGGAGTGGAGTGGAGTGTTGGGGAGAGGAGTGGAGTGGTATGGAATTGGATGGAATTGAATGAAAAAATAAAAAGAATAGGAGGAAGACCAAGTGTATTACCAACAGAATTTGTTGAAGCATTAGTCGCTTTTAAGATGAATTACTGGAAAATTGATGATATGCGATTAGGGTTTGATTGTTATGATCCAAATGATGAGAAAAATGAGAAACGTATCGAAATAAAATACAGTACGGGGAGAATGGATTATTCAAGTTTTGCACCCAAAATAGAATGGGGCATACTTAATTTTGTGAAATTTTATAATGAGTCTCCAATAGAATGTTATTTTGAAGTGTATGATATAGGAATTGATATGATTTTTGAAGAGACTGAAAAATTTGGAAGAAGTGTATATGAAGGGTATGGAAGAAGACCTAGAATTAGTATTAGCAGAGAATTGATTGAGAGAGGTATATATCGAAATAAAAAAGAATTTTCATTGTTTTAAAATGTTGAATAAATATAATTGTGAATGATTTGTGCAAGTGACATGCACAAATAGATACTGAATACTCGACAGAGTATTTTGTGTTTCGTTATGATTAATATTTTTGTGACTTTTGGCAATTTGAATTCGTAAAGTTCACTATTAGGCAATCTGTTTTTGCAATTCTCGATTTTTGTTACGAATTTCATTACGAATGATTTTGAAAATGTGGCTGATAGTAAACGTACGAAAAGTCACAAAGGAGGATTTTGCTATGGATAAATTCATTTTGAAAGCCCCATATAAGCCGACCGGCGACCAGCCGAAAGCCATTGAACAGATTGTGAAAGGATTCAAAGAAGGCAATCAATGCCAGACTTTACTAGGGGTTACGGGTTCTGGAAAAACTTTTACGATGGCAAATGTTATTGAGCAGCTTCAGAAACCGACGCTTGTCATTGCACATAATAAGACGCTGGCAGCGCAGTTATACGGAGAATTCAAGGAGATGTTCCCTGACAATGCCGTGGAATATTTTGTCTCCTAGCATGAGAAAGTCACAAAACAGGTGGTATTTTGTGGTATGTGGGTGGTTGAACATCCAGATGTTGTGGAAGTGGTAGTGGTGAGAGTATAGGTAAAAAGCGGGTGGATGAAGAGGTTTTGTGACTTTTCATCGCCTGCTTTTTTGATTATAGAATTTGAAAAAATTAGTGTATAGGGGTTGAAGAGATGATATGATAAAATATGAAGATTTGCCAGTTGAATTAAAAAAATTATATTTATATTTGAGATAGAAAATTAAGTGAGAACTGAAATAAATAAGGAAATATAGGTGATGATGTTATGAATGGTATCTTGAAACTTGCAAAAAAATATTCCAAACAATATCATTTGAGTCTTCTTCCGTGTGAAGATTCAAACAATCTTTTGTGCAATCTAAATTTTTTATATGATGAAAAATGGGAAAATCAAAATTCTTATCCATATGAAATATTGACATATCTCTTTGACAGTTATTATGTTTTGCCTCAAAGACCAGATTTAGCAGCTTTGTTTTGTTGGCAAGCCATTAATCATTCATACTATGTGCAACAATTAGGTGATAATAGTATAGGATTTTGCGTGGATACAAAAGGTGTTGAACTTGTTAGGGAGGCTCTTTTGGCTGAATGGAATAACAGGTATAAGGCAATTTTGGAACCGTTTTTGTTGAAATTACCAATGAAGACTTTTCATTATGTCGCATCATATTTGTTAAAAGGATATGCAATGGAAAGTGCGGGGATTGCGGAAAAATATAGAGCATCGTCATATAAGTCTTTGAAAGGGAAAATCCCTGTGTTATCAGATATTTTGATTAATTCTTATGGAAATGTATATAACCAGATTGCAAATCCAGTGGTTGTGGGAAATAAAGTGGATTTAGGAATTGATAATTTGAATAAAGAAAAGAGTCGGGCAATAACACATAGTTTTGCAACGAAATTAAGAAAACTTGTGAAAGGCGATGAAGTAGAAATTACATTTTCTGACATAGCAAGAACAAAAAAGAGATATAGTTTTACAGAAGAGGAAAGACTTTCATTTGTTTTATTTGGTATTCTTTATGCTTCAAGATGTAATAATTTTCACGGGAATGTTGCGGCTCGAATGAATAGCATTAATGCCAATAAAGAGACGTTTGAGATGTATACAGATATTTTTTTGACGGAGTATATTATATTAGCGATACATATGCATAGTCAGGGAATATTATCTGATGCGGCGCTAGATAAAGTTAAGAGAAATGTGGAATTAATGATATAAATAAGACATTGAGAAAAGATAAAATGCAGCGGGAATACATACATGAAAATTTGTAATTGAGAGGAATGATGATAATGGATAAAATTGAATTGTCAAAACATAAAAAACAAGGAGATACATTGTATACACCATTTACCTCCCCAAGCGGTTTGGGGGCAAAATTAAGTCTTTCCAGTTGGGCAAGGTGTTGGTTGCCTGAATTTCTTTGGATTGGTTTAATTATCCGTAAGCAAGGGAGAAAAAAGGGTTTTGAAAATATGTATCATATAATTTAAGAGTTAAAAGACGAAGACATGGTAATTCCACAACTATCAAAGATTTTCGGATTATCCGCGGAACAGCAGAGAAAATATTGGTCAATAGTAACACGATATGTGGAGAAAAATATATTGTTGCCTTTAACAGTGGTGATTACTTCGGATATAAATGAGATTTTTTATGATTCTTTTTTTGATTTTTCAATAAATGTTGATGAAAACATTTCGGAACTTTTGAATATTGCAAAGGAGACTAATAGATTTCATGATGAGTTGAGTACCGATATATGTTTTATAGTTGATTGGTTTTACATACAGAATGGGAGATTGTATATTTCAAATGAAATAGATATAGTTCCTACAGCGTTATCAGAATATTATAAATGCAATCATGAAGATGAAGCTATGAGAATATATAGACCTGTTATTAGATCTACATTCCAAGGGTTGTGCAATTTAGATTGTAGTAAGGAGTTTTCTGAGAAAATATGGAAAGTATTGGGGAAGATTTCAGAATGTAATCCTTTGGTAATAGTATGGGATGAGGAGAAGGAAAAAATGGAATTCTACGAGATTGCAAAGCAAACAATTGAATATTTCGCTGCAAATAATGAAGATAAGAAGATGGAAACTAAATATTCCGTAATCATGGGGATGACTTGTTATATTTACAGAATATATCAAGAAATTATAGAAAAACAGATGCAGAATAATATTAGCGGAAGGATTCTATTTAGAACAATGTTGGAGACATATATCAATTTAAAATATATGATGCAACAGGAAGATGAAGTGCCAGATGTTTATGATAGGTTCAAGGCATATGGAAATGGTAAGTATAAATTAGTAATGGCAAAGTTACGTGAGGAGAAATATACTGTATCGGATGATTCGCAGATTGATGAAAGAATAATGGAATTAATGGTGAATGAAGATATGGATGAAGCTTTTGTCAATATAAGTATTGGGTATTTTGATAAAACAAGTGTTAGGGCTAAATTTAAAAAATGTGGCGAAGATGAACTATATGAAATATATTACGAATACGCCACTAATTTTGCACATGGTATTTGGGGCGCAATTAGAGAATCATCCATGCTAATTTGCGACAATCCGGCACATATATATCATTGTGTACCAGATTATCATGCTGAACAGAATTTGCGTAGTGTGTTAAGTGATTGTGAAATGGTTATGAAGAAGACATTTGAAGCTATTGCAGATTATATAGAATTTCCGGAGTTTTATAATATTTAGTTAAATCCAAGGGGGGATATAAATGGTTGAATTGAAAGCTATAAAGCGAATCATGAATAATTATAGGATTTTGCTTGAGAGATATGAAGAAAAACTGGAAAGTTTTACTGTATCAGATTATAAAAGATTAATTGGTGAGGTAAAAATGTTCTGGTATCGAAATAGGAAAAGTATAGAGTACTTTGTCTCTCATATTACGGAAGATGACAAAGTGGCTTTCCTTGCAGGAGCAGTTCGCCTGGATATTGTGAGTAATGGACATTATGAATATATTTTGGTGGGGAGAGTCAGATTGATAAATGAACCACTGTTAAAAATGGCTATTTTATATAATGGTACGGAGGATGAAATTAATTTTGAATACACAAACCAATATGTGAAGGAGTGCATTGGAGATATATTGCTTTTACTTAGAGAATATACAGATGATTTTTATATCTTGCCAATAGAATATATTACAGTTAATAATGGGGAAGCTTATCATTTGGCGTTATCAAAAGCTGCTGAAAATATGATTCTCTCGATGTTTTCAACGGAATATAATGATATTCAGGATTTTTATGCAAAGAATGAAACATATGAAGATATTGAAAATAATTTATTACCACAAATAAAGAATCAGTTGATATTTGATGGGGTGGAAGATATTAAGATGCCATTGAGAGATAGATGTACTAATTATTTAAAATCAAATGGTCATATTATGCCTATGATGAAAAATATGAGTGAGGCACAATTATTTTATTTACTTGTAGTGCAATTTTGCATGCAAACAATTGATATAGTAATGGTTATGGATATCTATCATATGATTCCATTTATTAGAAATGATGTTACTTTTCAGTATTTTACTATATTCTCCCAGTCGAATTTATCAAGCAAATTTACAAAACAAAAATATTTGAATACATATATTCCATATGTTGTTCAGAAAGCTTTCGATTTTTCAGATAAGGAATACGGTTTTGTGAAATTACATATGGGAAATGGAAAGATGACTGATGCGATTATTAATGCGATTGAAGAAGAAAGAATTCCACTTCCGGGAGAAATTGTGAAGTGTGTTGAAAGTTATATAAGTTCTGTTGAATAAAGCCATGTTGTCAAAACTGTATGAAAAAATTAGGAGATGAATGATTAAGTAGAGTAATTATACATAGCCGATTGGTTCACCAAGAGCCAATCGGTTTTTTCATACCCATTTTTATACATAGTCAATTCCGTAAAAAGGATTGGCTATTAAATTTTTCGAGGAAGGAGGAAACCATATGACCAAGTGTAAAGTAATCGCCCTTGCAAATCAGAAGGGAGGAACAGCCAAGACCACAACAACATTAAATCTGGGAATCGGTCTTGCACATCAGGGGCGAAAAGTATTATTGGTCGATGCTGATCCACAGGGAGACTTAACAACCGCTTTAGGTTGGACTGATGCAGATAATCTTCCAATTACGTTGGATACACAAATGAAGAAAATATTACAAGACGAACCATTTGTGTATAACGAGGGAATTTTACATCACAAAGAGGGTGTAGATATTATTCCGACCAATATCGAGTTATCGGGTATGGAAATTTCACTAGTAAATGCCATGAGTAGAGAACAGACATTAAAGCTGTATCTGTCAGATTTGAAAAAGGATTATGATTATATCCTGATTGATTGTATGCCTAGTTTGGGAATGTTGACTATCAATGCATTAGCTGCCGCAGACAGTGTAATTGTTCCGGTGCAGGCTCATTATCTTCCACTAAAGGGCATGACACAGTTAATGAAAACAATCGGTAAGGTACAGAGACAGTTAAATCCCAATCTGAAGATTGATGGAGTGTTGTTGACACTTGCAGATATGCGGACGAAACTTGCCAAGACAACAGAGGATAGCCTTCGAGAAAATTATGGAAGATATATTCGGATTTTCAAAACGATTATTCCAGTGGCTATCACAGCAGCAGAAAGCAGTGCAGCAGGACAGAGCATTTATGAGTATGACAAGAATGGAACTGTTGCAAAGGCGTATGCAGAATTTACCAGGGAGGTGTTAAAGTGTGGGGAAAAGCAGAGAGATAAACATGAATCTTCCCTCAGTAGATGACCTTTTTACGACGCAGGAAGAAAGAGACCAGAAGAATCAGGAATATGTAAAAGATATTTCGATTTATGAAATTACAGATTTCCCGAATCATCCGTTTAAGGTAAAAATGGATGATAAGATGTTGGAAACTATTGAAAGCGTTCGTGACCATGGCGTATTAGTCCCAGCACTTGTCAGGGAAAAGCCAACAGGCGGGTATGAAATGATTTCTGGACACCGTAGAAAAATGGCAAGTGAACTGGCAGGAAAAGAGACAATGCCTTGTATTGTAAGAAATCTTAGTGATGACCAAGCAGTCATTGTCATGGTTGACAGCAATCTTCAGCGAGAAGAAATCTTACCATCCGAAAAGGCATTTGCATATAAGATGAAGTTAGAGGCTATGAAGAGACAAGCTGGACGTCCAAGAAAAAATTCTGTGCCAGTGGCACAGGAATTTCGAGGTAAAACTTCAAGAGAAATATTAGGTGAACAAGTTGGAGAAAGCCAAGACCAAATCCGTCGCTATATCCGCCTTACGGAACTTATCCCGGAAATCCTTGAAATGGTCGATGACAAAAAGATTTCTATGCGTCCGGCGGTAGAGCTGTCTTATTTGACGAAAGAGGAACAGGAGATATTGTACGACACCATGGAGTCGGAGGCTTGTACCCCAAGTCATGCACAGGCAATCAAAATCCGCAAATTTTCAGCAGAGGGCAGGTTGAATGAAGATGTTTTGCTGTCAATTATGGCAGAAGAGAAGCCAAATCAGGTAGAGCAGTGGAAAATCCCGAAGAACCGACTGAAAAAATACTTTCCGTCGGGAACTTCACAGCAGAAAATGGAAGAAACCATTATCAAAGCACTGGAATTATACCGGAAACGGGAAAAAAGCAGGGAACGATAGGTAATTTGACACCAAGGGAGAAGTCTATCTGTTGGTGGTCAATAAGAAATCAGCCTTTTTCTGTTTTCCCCTCCCCACACCCTACCCCTTTGGTTTACCAGCAGATTACCAGCCGAAAAGACAATAAGGAGCCGGGAACATCTTCTCTTTCGGCAGGTCAGAGATTCTCATACCCTGCATGACAGCCGGGAGCAAACAACATAAAGCAACAGCAGGCGTTCCAGACGGACGTCTTTTTTTGATTGAAAAGAAAGGAATTGTAGAAAATGAAGAAGATATGGAAACGAGTGTGTACAGGGATTCTTGCCCTGACCACGATTTTAACTGCAGTACCGATCACATCGGTTCAAGCAGCGGAAACACAGTATTGGACAGAATCCGCAGAGAGAGTTGGACATGTAGAACATTTGATGAATGACGGAACAATTAAAAGCATTTTCAACGAAGGACACATGAAAGTAGAAGGCGAAACCGCCTATTGTGTAGATATTAACACTGGATTCAAGAATGGGTATAAAACCAGACATGATGCAAGTGCCAGCATGAGTGCTGCACAGATCGAAGATGTGGCATTGTCGCTTGAGTATATGAAACAGTATGCAGGCAGTCACAGTAACCTGAGTACAAATCAGGCATATCTCTTAGAACAGTGTCTTGTGTGGCAGCGTTTAAGTGAGCATTTGGGTTGGCAGTGTGATAATGTCCGGGTAGTCTATTCCGAGATTTCACAGGATATTCAGAATGAGGTGTATGCCGGAGCAAAATCATTTGTGAAGGCAAATAAGGGACGATATAAATGCGGCGGTTACATTTACACCGGAGAAGGACAGGACATCGGACAGTTTTGGGCAGAACTGAATGTCGGAAATGCGAAGGTAAAAAAGACAACCACCAATGAGATTGTCACAAATGGAAATGCGATGTATTCCATTGCCGGAGCGATTTTTGGCATATTCTCAGACCAGAATTGCAGTAATCAGATTGGAACACTTACAACAAATGAGAATGGTGAGACAAATGAAGTTGAAGTGACTGCAGGGACTGTTTATATCAAAGAACTTTCTGCACCGAAGGGATATAAGCTGGATACGACAGTGCACAGTCTGAAAGTTGAAGCCGGAAAGACAGCCGTATTAAATGTTTCCGATGTTCCGAAAGTGACAGAGACATTGGTAGACCTGTTCAAGATTGATATGGAGACGGGAAAAGCAACCGCACAGGGGGATGCAGCACTGGCAGGAGCAGAGTTTACCTGGCATTATTATGACGGACTTTATACAAAAGACAATTTACCAGAGAAAGCAACACGTACCTGGGTTACAAAGACGGTAGTTGAAAAAGACAATAATGGAAATATTCATTATGTGACAAAACTGGCAGATGCTTACAAAGTATCCGGAGATGCATTTTACACCCAGAATGAAAAAAGCGTATTACCACTTGGAACACTGACTGTTGAGGAGACAAAAGCACCAGACGGATATTTACTGGACGGAGCTTATATGCAGGCAGGAGACAGTACAGAACAGATAAAAGGAATGTATCTGACACAGATCACAGAGGACGGAGAATTTGCAGTTCTTTCCGGAAGCAACCAGTATTCCGTATCTGATCAGGTAATCCGAGGTGGTGTGAAGATTCAGAAACGTGATTTGGAGACAAAAGAAACCAAAGCACAGGGAAGTGCCACATTAAAAGATGCAGCATTTGAAATTATTTCACTGAACGAGAATCCAGTTCTAGTAGAAGGAAAGCTGTACAAGAAGAATGAGACAGTTAAGATGATTCAGACAGGAATTGACGGAATTGCAACAACGACGGCAGATTTACTTCCGTATGGTAAATACAAAATGGAAGAAACCAAAGCACCGGAAGGTTATCTGACTGACGGGGCAAAAGCGATTGAATTTTCGATTACAGAAAATGGAAAAATCGTGGATTTAACAGACGAAAGTCATTCCATTTACAACCAGATTAAACGTGGAGATCTGGAAGGCGTAAAGATTGGAGCAGGTACACATAAGAGACTTGCGAATGTTCCTTTTAAGATTACGAGTAAAACAACCGGAGAGAGCCATATCGTAGTGACAGATAAAAATGGTCAGTTTTCAACCGCTTCCGATTGGGCGTCTCATAAGAAAAATACAAATGCAGGAAAATCCAGTGAGGACGGTATCTGGTTCGGAACTTCTGAGCCGGACGATAGCAAAGGTGCATTGCTTTATGATACTTATGAGATTGAGGAATTATCTTGTGAATCCAATAAAGGCATGAAGCTGATCCCTGCATTTGAAGTTGTTGTCAGCAGAAATAAAGTGAAAATCGACCTTGGAACACTGACCGATGAGTATGAGAAAGAGATTAGCATTCATACAACCGCAACAGACAAGAAAACGGGCGAAAAGATAATTGTTGCAGGAAAGAAAGTAACGATTGTGGATACAGTTACTCTGGACGGTCTGGAAGAAGGAAGAAAGTACCAGTTAAAAGGCTGGCAGATGCTGAAAGAGGAAAATGCTGAACTGCTCATTGATGGAAAGCGTGTGGAAAGTGATTATACTTTTGTTGCTGACAGCGAGAAAATGAAAGTAGAGATTTCTTATACGTTCGATGCATCAGAACTTGGCGGACAGAATCTGGTTACATTTGAAGAATTATATGACCTGAAGAATCCGGAAGAACCTGTAAAAGTTGCAGAGCATAAGGACATTGACGATGAAGGACAGACGGTCCTGATTACAGAGCGAAAGATTTCGATTCATACCACAGCAACTGATAAGAACGGTAAGAAAGAAATCGAAGCCGGAAAAGATCTGACGATTGTAGATACAGTTACTTTAGATGGATTGGAAATCGGTACAAAGTATAAATTGTCTGGTTGGCAGATGGTTAAGGCAGAAAATGCAAAGCTGATTATTGATGGCAAAGAAGTTACCAATGATTATGAATTTATTGCTGATAAGGAAAACATGGAAGTGCAGGTTGAGTTTACTTTCGACGGCAGCACTCTTGGAGGAAAGCAGCTTGTAACTTTTGAAGAACTGTATGATATGACAAATCCGGAAGAACCGAAAAAGGTAACAGAGCATAAGGATATCAACGATGAAGGACAGACCGTAACCATCAAAGAAGTACCGGAAACACCAACCCCAGAGACACCGGGTACTACTACAAAGACAAGCAATCCTCCAAAAACAGGAGACACCGCAAAAGCAGGATTGTGGCTAGCCATTGCTGCATTGTCTGCAATGGGCGTTGGTGGGGTGGCTATCCATGCAAGAAAAAAGAAGAAAGCACCACTGGCGATTGAAGAAAAGAAAGAAGAAAGCGAGGACGAATAAGGATTACAGGGTGGTGAAATACCACCCTCTTACATAGCGAAACAGGCAAGGAGGACAAAAGAATGGTAGTGAACCAGAAAGCGGTAAAAGTTATCAATAAGATATTTGAAGCAGGAATTACAGAGGAAAAAGATATTTCTGCAATGACCTTGGACGAGATTTTGGAAATTCAAGGGATTACGGTTGCAGAGATTGGAATAATCAATGATTTGCAGAAAGCAATCAAAGCCAATAAAGTGATTACTTTTTTGGGAGGTGGAGCAGTATGAGATATGACGTTATGAATGAGTATTATACGGAAATCCGTTTGTTTGGAAAACCTGCATTATTTAACGATATGCGTTTGGATCAGGAGACAGTTCCGAAAGGGTTATATTTATATGAAGTCAGATATGATGATGAAACGTGGGAACCAGTCCAGATTGCAAAAGGCATTTTAGCGAATCATTTGGGTTCGGTTCTTACACGCGAACGGTTAAAAATACCAGCGAATGGTTATCTTGACCTGGAAGCGAAAACGGACTGGAAATATAAAGATAAGGGGTGCCGGACAGTGCAGGAGTTTTTAGAAAAATATCCAATCAGACAAAAAGAAAGAGAACGATAGGAGGAAGGTACGTGGTAAAGAAATTTGATGTCATTACAAAACTGTATGAGGAAGCAACACAGGAAGTGACAGAGTCACCGGAAAAGTGGATAGCCTTTCTTCAGTCAGCCAGTAAAAATTACCGATTGCCATTTGATGAACAGCTTTTGATTCATGTGCAGCGTCCAGAAGCAACCGCAGTACTTCCTATGGAAAAATGGAATGAAAAGTTTGGACGGTGGGTAAAACGGGATTCTAAAGGAATTGCTGTATTTGATAAGAGTTCCGATAGATTAAAGTTAAAATATTATTTTGATGTATCCGATACCAGAGAAGGAAAGTATAAGCGTCTGGTGCGTCCGGTCTCTTTGTGGAGTGTGGCAGAAGAACAACAGGAACCAGTAAAAGAAGCCTTGGTAAATACATTTGGCGTGACGGACGGAGACAGAAAAGAGTTTGCGATGGTGATTCTGGAAGCGTCTCTGAATATTGCAGAGGATAACATTGGAGATTATCTTCCGGATATCCTACTTGCAACAAAGGATAGTCCGTTAGAAGAAATTGATGAGTTTAATATCCGGTTGAAAATGAAACAACTGCTTGCAAACAGCATTTCTTATATGCTTTTTTTGCGTTGTGGAATTGAACCGGACATTTATCTGGAGACAAGGGACTTTCAAAATATTCGGGACTTTCATACAAAGGAGTTAGTCAATCTCTTTGGCGTGGCTGCGAGTGATATGTCAGAAATGGCATTAGGAGAAGTTGCGGACACAATACGAAAGTTAAAGATACAGGAACGGAAGCAACGCACATTTGTTGAACAGAAAACAACAGATTATAATGTGGATAACAAACAGGAAATCGCAACAGAAAGGGGACAGGACAATGGCAGCAATCACATACAGCAGACAGGGAGATTATCTCCTGCCGAATCTTACAATTCCAGAGGGCGAGGAAGTTCACCTTGGGAAGTACGCATATCTCCGAAAACAATATCTGATGAAGAATCGGTACGGAATGTATCTGAATCTTCTGACAGCGGGAACATTGAACCAGCATCTGATTCAGACGGAGGAAGAAGCACAGAACAGAATGGAGACACTTATTCAGCAGATGGCAGAGAACGAGGGCGTGACAGAAGAACTGAAAGCCAGAGATCAGATGGAGTGGATCGGGAGAATGAACAATATCCGGCAGAGAGCGCAGGAAATCGTGAGGAACGAAATCCTGGAGAATTAGAAGAAAATAATAGGAGTAGTGACATACTTCCAAGTGAGGAAGAACAACTTCAAATATTAGAAGAGAAGGCAGAGGAAAAATCCCCTGCTTTTTCTTTTTCACAGGAACTGATTGATGAGGTTCTTCAAGACGGTCCGCATTTTGCAGATGGAAAATACGATATCTATTCTTATCTTAAACAGGAACATAGCACATCAGAAAATGTGAAATTCTTGCAGGGTGCATATGGCATAGGTGGAAGAACATTAAATATAAATGGAATAAAACTTGATGAAAACTATGACAGTAAAGGAATAAAACTACGGAAAGGATATGAAGTAGATTCACCAGAAATTTTACTGAAATGGAACGTAGTCGTAAAAAGAGTTGGAGAACTTATTGCTGTTGGAAGGTATCTTTCAGAGCAGGAACAGAAAGAATTTCCAGAGTATGAAAAAAGAAAAATTGCCAGAGGAAGACCTTTGCAGGAAGAATCTGAGCAACAATTAATATCAGACAGAGCTGTAACAGAATCGGAAAACAAATCGGCAGATTATGACATTTCTGAGGATACTGTTGTTACGATAGGAATGAAAGATTATGAAGTTGAGTTCCTGTCAGCAGAGAGAGTGGTACTTCGGGATCAGCAATATCCGATTTTTAGCGAAGAACTATCCAGAGAAGAATTTGACCGTAAGATATGTGAGAATCCGGCAAATGACCATTTGAAAATCAAACGGCCATTGCCGGAATTACCAGCCGAAGAAGAAAAAGAGGCACAGCCGACAGATGTTCCATCAGAAGAAACAGAGACAGAGCTGAGTATTCCGGAGCAGAATTATCAGTTTGTGATGAAGATGGCAGGCGAAGTTTTACGGGGAGAAGTGGATTCCAAAACCTTTGAGGCAGGAGCAGGCTTCATGCCCCTTACGATTGAGCAGGTTGGTGACAACTTTATTGCAATCTCTCATTACTATGAGCAGAATGGAGATGCCATGGCAGATCCGGATATGGAATTTGCTTATGATAATGACAGGAAAACGCTTCAGGCAAGAACTTATCAGCAGGACGCATTACAAAGATACGATGAAGTTTATGGCGATGACGGATATAATGAGGAGCTGGAAGAAGAACTGAATCTATTTGCACATGAGTGGTTCCAGACAATCGAGAAACAAGGATATGTTCCGGTACAGGAAGCAGCGGAATTGGAAGCAGGCGAATTACCAGCCGAAGAAGAAAATACTTTGGAATTAGCCCCTTCCTGGGAACAGGGCGAACCTGCAAAGAAAGCGCAGAGCTACGATTTGTATCCGGAAGTTTCCGGGCAGAACAGACATCAGTATCAGATTATGGAGGAAGTGCCGGAGTATGGCTCAGCCAAAGAAAAGTTCAGGGCAAATATTGCAGCGATTCAACTTCTGAAGAAATGTGAAAACGAACATCGTTATGCAACACCGGAAGAACAGGAAATACTGGCAAAATATGTTGGTTGGGGCGGTCTTTCAGATGCATTTGATCCAAAGAAATCCGCATGGGCAGCCGAGTATCTGGAATTGCAGACTGTATTAAGTGAAGAAGAATACGAATCTGCAAGAGAATCAACGCTGACAGCGTTCTATACTCCGCCGATTGTAATCAAGAGTATGTATCAGGCACTGGAAAACATGGGACTAAAGAGTGGAAATATTCTGGAACCAAGTTGTGGTGTCGGTAACTTTATCGGTATGAAACCAGAATCTCTTTCGGACTGTAAGATGTATGGTGTGGAATTGGATTCTGTTTCAGGAAGAATTGCTGCACAACTTTATCAGAAATCCAAGATAGCGGTTGAGGGTTATGAGAAAGTAAATCTTCCAGACAGTTTTTTCGATGTTGCAATCGGCAATGTACCGTTTGGGGAGTTTAAAGTATTTGACAGCAGATATGACAGGTACAATTTCTTCATTCACGATTATTTCTTTGCGAAAACATTGGACAAGGTAAGACCGGGCGGTGTGATTGCATTTATTACTTCATCAGGAACCATGGATAAGAAGAATCCATATGTCAGAAGATACCTGGCACAGAGAGCAGAGCTGATCGGTGCAATCCGTCTGCCGAATGATACCTTTACCAAAAACGCAGGAACGAAAGTAACATCGGATATTTTATTCCTTCAGAAGCGTGACCATATGACACTGGAGGAACCGGACTGGGTATATCTGGATTATGATGACAACGGCATTGAACAGAACCGCTATTATGTACAGCACCCGGAAATGATACTGGGAGAAATGGTTATGGAATCCGGTCCGTATGGCATGAGAAGTACTTGCAGACCGTATGAGGGCAGAGAACTGTCAGAACTTCTTTCAGTTGCAGTTGAAGCGTTAAAGGGTACGATTGAAGAAGTAGAAATGGAAGAACTGGTGGAGGAAGAAGACCATACGATTCCTGCAGATCCATCGGTGAGCAATTATTCTTACACATTGGTAGATGGAAAGATTTACTATCGGGAAAACAGTCGTATGAAGCCGGTAACACTTCCGGTGACTGGAGTAAATCGTGTGAAAGGTATGATTGCAATCCGGGATTGTGCAAGAGAACTGATCCGGTATCAGACAGAAGGATATTCTGATGCAGTAATCGAAGGACAACAGAAGGAATTAAACCGTCTGTATGATCTCTTCCGCAGTAAATACGGACTGTTAAATGATCGTGCCAATATGCGTGTATTTGCAGACGATAATAGTTATCCATTGCTGAGTTCACTGGAGATTCTTGCAGAAGACGGAACACTGGAACGGAAAGCGGATATGTTTTCTAAGCGGACAATCAAAGCACATAAGGTAGTGAACAGTGTGGATACTGCCAGTGAAGCATTGTCAATTTCTCTTGCAGAAAAAGCAAAAGTGGATATGCCTTTCATGGCGAAACTGACCGGGAAAACAGAAGAAGAACTGGAACAGGAGTTGTCCGGCGTTGTTTTTCGTTTACCGGAAAGTGATACAGAGAATCCAAAGTATGTTTCCGAAGACGAATATTTGTCAGGGAATGTAAGAGAGAAGTTGAAAGTGGCAGAACTTGCGGCACAGGCAGATGTAAGGTATCAGGTCAATGTAACTGCTTTGCAAAAAGTACAGCCAAAGGATTTAAGTGCTTCAGAAATCAATATCCGACTGGGGACAACGTGGCTTCCGGAGAGTGATGTTGAAGATTTTATGTTCCAGTTATTGAATACGCCCAATTATATGCAGTGGAAAATAAAAGTACATTTTTCTAAATATACGGGAGAATGGCAGGTAGAGGGAAGAAGTCTGGATAAGGGGAATGTAAAGGCAAACAATACCTATGGAACAACAAGAGTCAGTGCGTATCGGATTATTGAAGATACCTTGAATCTAAGAGACGTTCGGATTTACGATTATGTGGAGGACGATGACAGAAAGAAAAAAGCTGTTCTAAATAAGAAAGAAACTGCCATAGCACAGGGAAAACAAGATCTGATCAAGCAGGCATTTCAGGATTGGATTTGGAAAGAACCGGAGCGCAGGCAGAGACTTACTGATTATTACAATGAAAATTTCAATGCAATCCGACCAAGGGAATATGATGGAAGTCATCTGAACTTTTATGGAATGAATCCGGAAATCCGGCTACGGGAACATCAGAAAAATGGTGTTGCAAGAATCCTGTACGGCGGGAACACGCTGCTTGCCTATGTAGTTGGAGCAGGAAAGACGTATACGATGGTTGCGGCTGCAATGGAGAGTAAACGACTGGGACTTTGTCACAAGTCCATGGTTGTTGTACCGAACCACATCATTGAACAGTTTGCAGCCGAGTGGTTACAGCTTTATCCGGCAGCAAATTTACTGGTGGCAACCAAGAAAGACTTTGAAACCAAAAACCGAAAAAGATTCTGTGCCAGAATTGCTACCAGTGATATAGATGCGGTAATTATCGGGCATAGTCAGTTTGAACGTATTCCATTGAGCATTGAACGTCAGCAAAGGACAATCCGCAGTCAGATTGAGGAACTTGTGCAGGGAATTACAGAGGAAAAAGCAAGGAATGGAAACAAATTTACAATCAAGCAGTTGGAAAAGACGAAGAAGTCATTGCTTGTGCGACTGGAAAAACTGAATGACCAGAGTAAAAAAGACCAGGTGATCAACTTTGAAGAATTGGGAATTGACCGCTTATTTGTTGATGAAGCGGATGGATACAAGAATTTGTATCTATATACGAAAATGAGAAATGTAGCAGGCATTGCCCAGACAGAAGCGTTGAAGTCCTCTGATATGTTTATGAAATGCCAGTACCTTGACGAACTGACTGGAGGAAAAGGTGTGGTATTCGCTACAGGAACACCAGTCAGCAACAGTGTGGTGGAACTATATACCATGCAGAGATACTTGCAGCATCATACATTGGTGGAGCATAACCTACAGCATTTTGACGCATGGGCATCAACTTTCGGAGAAACAGTGACAGCAATCGAGCTTGCCCCGGAAGGGACAGGCTACCGTCTAAAAACGAGATTCGCAAAGTTTTATAATCTTCCGGAGCTTATGCAGATGTTTCGGGAGGTGGCAGATATTCAGACTGCTGACATGTTGAATCTTCCAGTACCGGAAGTAGAGTACCGGGTTGTATCTGTAAAACCAAGTGAAATGCAGCGTGACATGGTTGCAGAACTGGGAGAACGTGCGGAGCGTGTAAGGGATGGAATGGTCAATGCCACTGAAGATAACATGCTGCTGATTACCAATGACGGAAGAAAACTGGCTCTGGATCAGCGAATGATGAATGAATTGTTACCGGATTATCCAGAGAGTAAAGTCAATGCGTGTGTAGAGGAAGTCTATAACTTCTGGGAGCAGGGGCAGGAAAAGAGATTGACGCAGTTGGTATTTTGTGATTTATCTACCCCGAAAACAGATGGAAGTTTCAGTGTTTATAACGATGTAAGGGATAAGTTGATTGCCAAAGGGATTCCGCCGGAGGAGATTGCATTTATTCATGATGCTAATACCGAAGTACGAAAAAAAGAATTATTTTCAAAAGTAAGAAGAGGTGCTGTCCGTATTTTAATGGGCAGCACTTTTAAAATGGGAGCCGGTACGAATGTGCAGGATTTGATTATTGCAAGCCATGACCTGGACTGTCCATGGCGTCCGAGAGACTTGGAGCAGAGAGCAGGACGAACCGTCCGGCAGGGAAACAAAAATCCGAAAGTAGATATTGTCCGTTACGTTACAGAAGGAACTTTCGATGCTTATCTATATCAGATTATAGAGAATAAGCAGAAATTCATCTCTCAAATCATGACCAGTAAAAGTCCGGCAAGGTCAGTGGAGGATATTGATGAAGTGGCACTGTCTTATGCAGAAATCAAAGCCTTAGCAGTTGGAAATCCGTATATAAAAGAGAAGATGGATTTGGATATTCAGGTATCAAAGCTTCAGTTATTGAAACAGAGTTTTCTCAGCCAGAAGTATGAAATGGAAGATAAAGCAGTGCGATATTTCCCAAATGAAATCAAACAGTGCGAACAACGGATTGCGGATTACGAATCAGATATTGCATTGGCAAAGGAAAATACGCCGCCAGACCGGGAGACCTTTCCGGCGATGCAGATTCATGATGTTGTATATACAGAAAAGAAAGAGGCAGGACAGGCAATCATAGAAGCCTGTAAAGCAATGAAGTCAGCAGAAGCGGTGCTGCTTGGAAGGTATCGTGGCTTCCCAATGAAACTATCTTATGATTCTTTTCAAAAGGTATTTATCATTTCCATGTATGGAAAACAAGTATATCATGTACCGCTTGGTTCAGATATTCATGGTAATATTACCCGTCTGGATAATAAGATTCAGGAACTGCCTGACAAGATGTTACGGTGGCAGGACGAGTTAGAAAACCTCAAGGTACAGTTGGAAAATGCCAAAGAGGAAGCACAGAAAGAGTTTCCACAGGAAGAAGAACTGGCAGAAAAGGTAGCAAGGCTTGGAGAATTAAACGTACTTCTGGATATGGATAAGAAAGACCAGGTGCTGTTGGACGATGGAGAAGGAGTGGAGATAGAACCGGAACAAAAGAAAAAAGAGCGTGAGCGGTAAAAGGGATTCAGTCTGCCAGAGAGTTTCTGGCAGATTGAATGTGAAAATCGCACAGTCGTTTTCTCCTGAGAAACTTGTTATAGTTAGCAAAAAAGAACAGGAGGAAGTAGAGCATGAAATCATTATTTTCAGAAAACGATATTGTTTTACCTGAGTGGTTGGGAATTCTATTGGAAAAAGTAGACAGAGATACGGTTCAGGAATTACTTGCAGAACACGAGGAATATCAGACTTTCTGCGCAAAGAGAAAAGAATTGCTGAACCAGTATCCAGTTATAGAAAAATTATTAGATGATAACGGTGAAGTTAGAATATCAGAGCAGGAACATCAGGCAGTATTGGAGTATTTGCAAGTCAGAGATAAAATAGAGAACAAAGAACGCTTGTACCATTATTTGTACGGACATATCCATTGTTATGAATATATGAAAAAGATTGGAGTGATAAAACATGAAAATCAGTGATTTTGATATTTATCACTTACCGCCTTTAATGGGAATGTTTGTAGATTATCTTGAAAATGAATGTGAAAGATTGCTGCAGGAATCGCCACAATTTATTGAGTTGCAGAGAGAAGACCATGCATTACTGGATGAATATCCATTCTTAAATATGATTACCGACAGCAATGGGGTCACGAAAGCATTGGATTTGAATTATGCAGAGACAGAAGCTTTGGCGAAATTTTGTTTAGTGGAAGACGATATAAACTGTTGGAAACGGTTGCAGATGTATTTATTAGGGATTGCACATGCGATGGAGATTATTGAGTTATTGAAGTTGGATTAGTAAAAACATGGAGCTTGTATAGGAGAAGAAACTATGTTAATCTGTTATAAACAAACGGAAGAAAAGGAAGATACGGAAAAAGAAAGAGGTGATACTATGGCAGAGAATACTACAAAAGAATTAGATTTTGACCGGAAGCATGAAGAAGATTTACAGCGTCTGAGGGGACTGAGATTGTTGGACGATGATTTCATGCAAAAAGTATTTGAGGATAAAGCGTGTACAGAATTTTTGCTTCAAATTATTTTAAACAGGACAGATTTGAAAGTATTGCGAGTGAACGGACAGCAGGATATTAAGAATTTGCAGGGACGTTCGGTAAGACTGGACATCTTGGCTGTTGATGCGAATAACAGAGTGTACAATATCGAGATACAAAGAAGTGATAAGGGTGCCGGAGTGAAAAGAGCAAGATATAACAGCAGCCTTATCGACGCAAATGTGACAGAGCCTGGTGAAAAATATGAAAATTTGTGTGAATCCTATGTTATTTTTATTACAGAAAATGATATAATGAAAGCGGGATTACCAATCTATCATATTGACAGAACGGTAAAAGAAACAGGCGAATTATTTGGCGATGAATCACATATTATATATGTGAACTCACAAATTAAAGACGAATCCGCATTAGGAATGTTGATGCATGATTTTTCCTGTACCGATGCCAAGGATATGAAATATAAAATCTTGGCAGATCGAGTCCGATATTTCAAAGAAGATGAGAAAGGAGTTGCGACTATGTGCAAAGCGATGGAAGAAATGCGAAAAGAAGAATTGATAGAAGTAGCAGAGCGTTTGTTGAAATTAAAAAAATTGTCATATGAAGAAATTGCAGAAATAGCAAAACTGACAGTAGAAGAAGTCAAAGCTCTGGACGAGAAAGAAATTGCTTAGCATGAAAATGCTACATAACCGGGTGGTTTCCTAAAAGGGAAATTACCCGGTTATTTTTATGTCCGGATATGAAAAATATCAATTCAGGGCAGGAAAGGAGAGGAGCTTATGCCATATATACCACCTCAGGTTGTGCAGGAAGTAAAGCGAATGGACTTGCTGACTTATCTGAAAAATTATGAACCATATGAGTTGGTTCATTTTTCCGGTAACACTTATACTACCAGAACGCATGACAGTCTGAAGATATCTAATGGTAAATGGATGTGGTGGAGCCAGAGAACTGGTGGCAGGTCAGCACTGGATTATTTAATCAAAGTAAGAGGATACAGCTTTTTAGAGGCGGTTGAATTGCTTGCGGAGCGGGCGAATATTCAACCGCCTCTTTCTGTATCAGAACAGCTTCCAGTGGAAAAACATCTGCTGTTACCAAAAGAAAATCGGTATCACACAAATGTATTCAGTTATCTTACCGGACGGGGAATTGATAAAGAAATTATTCGATTCTGCATAGAAACTGGAAGAATTTATGGGAGTGCGTATCATCATAATGCCGTTTTTGTTGGCATGGATCAGCAGGGAGAACCGAAATATGCAGCACTTCGTGGAATCAATACGGATTTTATCGGAGAAGCAAATGGAAGTGACAAGAACTATTCTTTTTCAATTCCGGCAGGGAAAATGAGTGATCAGGTTCATGTATTTGAATCTGCGATTGACCTGTTATCTTATGCAACGATGCAGAAACTGGACGGGAAAGAGTGGCAGACGGAGCATTTATTGTCGTTGGCGGGGGTATATCAGCCTGCAAAAGAGATTGAAAAAAGCAAAATTCCGGCAGCGTTGGCACAATTTCTAAAGGAACATACAGACGTGAAAGAAATTGTATTGCATCTGGATAATGATCGCACCGGAAGACTTGCAACAAAAGCAATCCAGATGGTTGCACCCGAAAAATATCATGTAAAAGATCAACCACCAGCTAAAGGAAAAGACTGTAATGATATGTTATGTCTGAGATTAAATCTTGGATTAACAAGGCGGGAAAAGTCAAAAAATCAGAAAAGCAGCCGCTTATGGGAACGGTGAGCAGGAAGAAAGGAGACGGAATTACATGAAAATAGTGAAGTATGAGCTGTCACTGGTTCATAAAAAAGAGTTGATTTTAACGATGGAAGATGATGTGGACAGTGAAGATCTGTTGAAGATTTTTCTGGAAACACAGGTGAAAGAAGAAAAAGAACAGGACGGATTGCTTGGAATTATTGCTGAAAAGGTATCAGAAGAAAGCTGTACGGAGCAGTGTGAAAGCTGTCAAAAGTATTGTCCGGCGAGTGAAGAATGTATGGCAACTGATGAAAATGTACGCTGCACAGAGTGCGAATATTTGTGTAAAACCTGTGGGCGATGTGAACTGAAAGAGGAAAAAGACTTCGGACATGATTGTGGTCAGGAGTGTAAAGAGTGTGGATTTGCTTGTACAAAATGTGGTTGCTGTACAAATCCAATGTTGGAATTGCAGCCAGGAAAGCATTTGTTTTTCGGACGGTAAATTCTCTGATACCCGGAACAGCGAGACGGGTGCAGAGGAATACACAATACTAGCAAGCAACGCCTTTGGATTGCCATACAGGTTTTCCCTGTCTGTCAGTCCTACAGCAGCTTGTCAGGGAGAATCCCTGAAACCCTTACACAATAGTTAAAATATGGAGAAACAGGAGACATGAAGAAAATGATTTTATTTGTTGCAGGAATATTTATCGGAAGTACAGTCGGTGTAATTGCAATGTGCATTTTACAGGTGAACAGAAAGTAAGTGGAGGAAACAGAAAATGGAAACTGTTGATATTACAATCAGAAACAAGAAAAAAGAAGTAAAACGATACGAAACGTATTTAAAGAAGTTGGGCAAAAAGAAAGGGGAACAGAAGAAATGATAGCGGAAAAAGTATTTGCGGAAGGCGTGGCAAAGGATATTCGCAATTATCTTCCACCAGAATATGAAAATGCGGATTTTCAGGTCGTGCAGAAAAATAAAAATAATGGAGTTCAGTTAATAGGGGTACAGGTAAATCTCCCAGGTAAAGATTTAAGTCCGATTATTTATGTGGAACAATTCTTTGATGAAATCCGACAAGGGGAACCTGTTGAGCGTGTAATGAACAGGATTGCAAGTTGTATAGAGAAATCGAGCAGGGCTCCATTTATGAATAGCGGGATTGATCTGACAAACTATGATTCGTTAAAAGAGCATCTGGCAATTAAACTTGTGAACACACAGGCAAATCGAAAGATGCTGCAGGAAATGCCCCATGAAAATATTGAAGATTTATCTGCTATCTGCTATGTGGATTTTCCAGTAGATTCAGGAGAAGGAAAAGCAACCTTGGAGGTAAGAAATCAACATCTCAGCATTTGGAATATTGATGCAAAAAAAATATTTCAACAGGCAAGATCAAATACACAGCCTGTAAATACTCCGATTCTCCAGTCAATGAATGAAATAATGTTGAGTATTTTTAATGAAGAAGGACACTCAACAAACCTTTTAAATGAAAGTGTTGAATTTGGACTTCGTTCACATGATATGTTGTATGCACTTACGAATGCAGAAAAGCAATATGGGGCATCTATGATCACGCAGCCAGAAGTTTTAAATAAATTGGAACAACTTTTTCCAGAAGGATTTTATGTTTTACCGTCATCGGTGCATGAAGTTCTGATCGTTCCGGATAATGGAGAGATGGAACCGAAAATGCTTGGTGAAATGGTACGAGAAGTAAATAAAAATGAAGTGGAACGACAGGAAGTTCTCTCAGACAGAGTTTACAGCTACGATAAAGAAAAACACCAGATTCGCCAAGAACCAGATTCTATACAGAAAGCAAAGGAGATGGAGCGTTGAGAAAACGTAATGTAGCAATTCTTTTCCGGTTGAATAAAAAAGAAGCAGAAGCACTTGATAAGAAAGTAAAGAAAAGCGGACTGAACCGAGAAGCTTACCTGAGACAGTTAATCTCCGGTGTTGTTCCCAAAGATACACCGCCACCAGATTATTATTCTATGATGCGAGAGCTTCACAAAATTGGAAATAACTTAAATCAGATTGCACAGAAAGCACATGTGTTAAATGTGGTAGATGTGCAGCGATATGATCAGGAAGTGCGGAAGTTCAATGAAGCAGTCCGTAAGATTACAGAAGCAGTAATACTTCCGGAGAAAAACGAATCATGGCAGTGACATCAATCTGGAGCATCAAAGGTTGGATTGGAAAAGTTATCAATTATGCGGAGAATTCGGACAAGACGAAAGAAAACAACGAAGGGCAGATAGCCGAGAGTCAATCACGATCCACACAAGGACTGGAAGATGTGCTTACCTATGCGGTGAATGCAGAAAAGACCAGATTGACACAATCTGAATCTATGGAAATGGAACTTGTCGGAGAATCGGAAGAACTGATGGAACAGTATGTATCTGGAGTTAATTGTGCACCGACAACCGCCAGAGAAGAAATGATTGCAGTCAAAAAGCGTTTTGGAAAGGAAGGCGGGATTGTTGCATTTCATGGATATCAGTCTTTTGCACCGGGAGAGTGTAATCCGGCAATGGCACATGAGATCGGAAAGAAGCTGGCAGAAGAATTGTGGGGTGGTCAGTATCAAGTGCTGATTGCAACTCATTTGGATAAGGCAAATCATTTACACAATCATTTTGTGGTGAACTCTGTTTCATTTCTTGACGGGAAAAGATACCACAGGACAAATCAGGATTACCGGGATATGCGAATGGTGTCGGACCATTTATGTAAAGAATATCAGTTATCAGTTGTGCAACAGCCGGAACAGGGGAAAGGAAAACATTATGCTGAGTGGCAGGCAGAACAGCAAGGAAAGCCGAGTTATCATAGCATGGTAAAAGCAGATGTTGATGAAGCAATCCGAAAAGCGAGGACTGAAAAACAGTTCTTTTTTTATTTGCGGGAAAAAGGATACTCGTTTAAGTTTGGAAAAGACATCACTATTCGTCCGGAAGGGCGAGAGCGAGGTCTGAAGCTAAAGCGGAACTTTGGAGAGAATTATTCGCTGGAAGCAATCCGGGTTCGAATTCTGGAAGAAAATGAATTACTTGCCGAGAAAAAACTTCCGATTCTAGGGCATTATCGGATTCGAATATCCGGGAATTCCTATCAGCCAAGAAAGATTGGAGGATTTCGGGGATTATATTTGCATTACTGTTATCTTTTGGGAATCTTGCCAAAGAACCGCCCGTCAATATCTTCCAAACAGGTGCATGTGTTGTTCCGGGAAGATTTATTAAAACTGAATACCATTTCAAAAGAGACGAAGCTGCTCTGCCATTATCACATTGATACTGCGGAGCAGCTTTTTTCGTTGAAAGAAAGTTTGCAGAAGAAAATGGAGCAGTGTGTGGAGGAGCGGAAGCACCTGCGTTATAAGATCCGGGCAGACGGACCGGAAGAAGAAATACAGGAAATGAAGGAGCAGATAAAAAGTCTGACGGAAGAAATCGGAATGCTCAGAAGGGAGGTGGTGCTTTGCGATGGAATTGCCGCACGTTCCAAGGTAATCGAAGAAAAATTTAAGATGGTGCGGGAAGAAAAAGAGAAGAAGGAGGAACAAAGCCATGAACACATCAGGCGAAGCCGCTGACCAGGTGGTACGAATGTCTCTGGAAGTCGGTGAAGCTGCATTGAAGATCAGTGGTACAGGTGCGAAACATCTGGCAGTGATGCTATATGCCGTCTTAAAAGAGAAGAAAAAGACAAAAGGCAGGGCAAGACTTGAGACACTGGTCAAATCTGGTAGACCGCTTACCGTATTTTCAGTGAAAGAAAGTGACCTGAAGCAGTTTGTGCAGGAAGCAAAACGATATGGCGTGTTGTATTGTGCAGTCCGAAATCCTAAAGGAAGCAGTGATGGACTGGTAGATGTGATCGTAAAGGAAGAAGATGCACCAAGAATCAACCGTATCGTAGATAGATTCCAGTTTGCATCTGTAACAGAAGCAGCGAAGATTAAGACGGAAATTGAGCGGACACGTGCAGAAAAAGCAAAAGCCGGAAAATCAGAGAAGCAGGAAAAGAAAACGGAAAAAGTACAGGTTCAGCAGGAAAAACAGGGACAGGCAGAACCGGAGAAAGATTATCCGCAGAAATCCAAGGAGGATCAGCTTATGGACGAACTGTTTGGAGAGCCGGTGAAGAAAGAGGGTAAGGAGCAAAACCCCTCTTTGGCAAAGACGACCAAATCCCGTCTGTCCGAGCCTACCTCAAAGAAGCAAGAGAAAACCGCAGAGGGTACTTCTAAGTTATTTGTCCCGGAGAAGCCGGAAAAACCATCGGTCAGAAAGGAACTTCGGGAGATACAGAATACAAGGAAGAAAGAAGCGGAACAGCGTGAGCATAGAAATGATCCGTTGAGAAATCAGGGCAATAAAGACCGGAATCAGATTCGCCACCAACAGCCACAGCAGAAACGAAAACCAAGAAGAGGGAAAGAGAGGTAAATTTTATGGATAACAGTTTTGATTCTTTATTAAATGTATCTGCCGTACCACAGGACGATAAGGTGCAGGCATTTATCGCAGAAAGTAAAAACAATAGGAACCGTTGTTATGAGTTATCAGAACAGGTAACTGCACAGGTAGCGACAGACGGTCAGATGTTTCAGAATTATCTGGATGTACAGAGTACTTTTGACCGCTATGCAGTCAATAACGCACTTCTGATTCTGGCACAGAGACCAGACTCTCAGAAATTAGGTGACTATGGATACTGGAGAGATCATGGAACCTATGTGAAACGTATGGAACGCCAGAACCCGGTTTTGATTCTGGAGCCGGGAAAGACGTATGAGCGAGAGGACGGTTCGATAGGAACGTATTACAATGCCAAAAAGCTGTACGATATTTCTCAGACAACAATGAACGATAAAAGTATAGAAGAAGTTTCGTATGATGAAAGAAGTCTGATTCGGGCGTTGGTGAGTAATCCCCCGGCAAATATTGTCGTAGCAGAGCCAGATCAGATGCCTGATAACAAAGGGGCATATTTTGAACCGGAAGAAAATTGTATTTATGTGAGAAAAGATATGGACGCACAGGAAATTTTTCAAAGTCTTGTACCGGAACTGGTATTTGCAGGATATGCAGAAGGTAATCCTGACTATGACAGGAGTGAAGATGCATTCCACGCATATTGTGCGACGTATATGTTGTCTAAAAAGTATGGAATGGATATCAGCCAATTTGATTTTACTCATGCACCAGAGTTCTTTGAAAATATGGAACCGCAGGAGGTAAGAGGGGAACTTTCCAAAGCGAGAGATGCAGCCAATGCAATTTCCGGAAGAATGGCGAGAGTGTTGGAACAGGATAAAAATCTGAATTATCGCCAGCAGGGAAAGACAGAAGCTGAGCAGAAAGAACCTGAAGCAAAAACAGGAGAACAGAAAGCACAGGAGCATGACCGGGGAGAAGCACGCTAGAAAAATTCGGGAAAGGAGAATGCAAAATGAGCAGTGATACGATTACGTTAGAACTGGACAAATATGAGAGCGGTGTAGTGTTCCATTCCCTGAAGGACAAGCGGAATCAGATGCTGAAAGAGGGAAAAGATACGGAGCTTGTCGATGATGTTTTAATGAAAGTCATTGAGAAAATCGAAGTACCGCCGGAGAAGGAAAAGCGAGGACGCAGAAGCCATGAAGAACGATGATGAGCAGAGCAGTCTGATGTTGGCGGTGATTGGAATTATCCCGGTTATCTGGTTTGCGTTACTTGTCGCACCTTATCTTTCGTCTGGTCTTATGGGGATTCTGGATGGAGTCCCGGAAGCAATGAACCATCCGTTTTCCATTCGGTTATGTGGGGACAGTGTAAAAACTGTCCTTATTTTTTTGCTGTCTTACGGCATGGGAATCGGGATTTATATTTCTACCAAGAAACATTACCGACGAGGTGAAGAACATGGTTCTGCTAAATGGGGAAATGTGAAGAAAATAAATCGCAGATACAAGGAGAAGCGGTTTACAAAAAATAAGTTGCTGACCATGCATGTGCAGATCAGTTATAACATGAGGAAACATTTGCGAAATGTATTGACGGTTGTAATTGGCGGTTCTGGTTCCGGAAAGACCAGATTTTTTGCAAAGCCGAATCTGATGCAGGCGAATACTTCTTTTGTGGTTTTAGATCCAAAAGGAGAAAATCTAAGAGATACTGGGTATCTTCTGGAAGAAAAAGGATATGAGATAAGAGTGCTTGACCTGATCAACATGGAAAAGAGCCATTGCTATAACCCGTTTGTATATCTGAAGGACGATAACGATGTGCAGAGATTGGTAACGAACCTGTTCAAAGCGACTACACCCAAGGGAAGTCAGTCGAACGATCCATTCTGGGATACTGCAGCTTCCATGCTGTTGCTGGCACTGATTTTCTATTTACGGTATGAAGCACCAGAGGAAGAACAGAATTTCCCGATGGTAATGGAAATGTTACGTGCCGGAGAAGTCAGAGAGGATGATGACCAGTACCAGTCACCACTTGATGAACTATTCGAGCGGTTGGAAATGAAGAACCCGGAACACATCGCAGTGAAGTATTACAAAGATTATCACTCTGGTAGTGCCAAGACATTAAAATCCATTCAAATCACATTAGCAGCAAGACTTGAAAAATTTAACTTATCCAGTCTGGCAGCACTGACCGCAACGGACGATTTAGACCTGCCATCACTGGGAGAGCGAAAAGTGGCTTTATTTGCGTTAATCCCGGACAACGACACCAGTTACAACTTTCTGGTGTCAATTTTGTATACCCAGTTATTTCAGCAGTTGTTCTATCTGGCAGACCATAAATACGGCGGGAGACTTCCGGTTCATGTGCATTTCCTCATGGACGAATTTGCAAATGTTTCACTGCCAGATGACTTCGATAAGATTCTGTCCGTTATGCGTTCCAGAGAAGTGTCAGTCAGTATTATTTTGCAGAATCTGGCACAGTTAAAGGCATTGTTCGAAAAGCAGTGGGAAAGCATTATGGGAAACTGTGTGCGCCCAGAAGTCGCCAGCGCATTATAAATTCGGCGGCGTGGTATTTATGGAATACTGCCTTTAGCAAGCAGTAGGTAAAAGTATCAAGTGATGAAAAATCACAACCTATTATTCTACAACTTATCCGAGAGGGGAAACCCAAAGGGGAGTGTAGCATGTTGTCGCTCTTGTCAATAGACGAGAGCCTGAATGATAAGGTACTAATCCTGTGTATCTGAAAATTCAAGAATAAAACTTCGTGTATGAGGTACAAAGCTAAACTGCCTGAACGATAGCCAAAGTGGGGGAATCCGCACTCCGCATACGAAAAGGATTGAAACGTATGCTATTCCATGTTGGTTTCATTTCGCAGTTATGAAAGCAAGCGATACTCATGGAAGGACAACCGCAAGACAGCGGGTAAATGGCGAAAGTCGGTGCCGACAACACGAAACGCTAATTCCATAAATACTAACTGGGGATGACCTAAACCTGGTAACGGGCATGGTCACACAGCTCCCATAGTAGTCTGAGACGTTAATGACGTTCACATGGCGAAGGGGAGCAGCTTATTTACTAATACGATATGAAAGGACGGTGCGAGAGGCATTGAGAAATCCAATCCAAGTATTAAGTAGTTTGACGGAAAAGTCAAAGAATGAATCTTACAGGTTTCAGAGATTATATCGGAATCTGTACAATCCAGAGTTCTACTGGCTTGCATATAAAAACATATATGCAAACACAGGCAGTATGACTGCCGGTGCAGATGGAACTACCATTGATGGCATGAGTGACGAAAGAATCCAAAGGATTATTGAATCCATGCGAGATAAAAGTTACCTGCCAAAACCTGCACGTAGGGAATATATTGCTAAGAAAAACAGCAATAAAAAGCGCCCGTTGGGAATCCAGTCGGGCAATGACAAACTGGTGCAGGAAGTAGTGAAAATGATTTTAGAAAGCATTTATGAGCCTGTGTTTAAGAAAACATCTCATGGGTTCAGACCAAACAAAAGCTGTCAGACAGCATTATACCAGATTCAGAAAACCTTTACGGGAACGAACTGGTTTGTTGAGGGTGATATACACGCCTGCTTCGACAGTTTTAATCACCACACAATCATCAGATTGCTGAGAAAACGCATTGATGATGAAATGTTCCTACAACTTATCTGGAAATTCCTAAAAGCAGGATATATGGAGCAATGGACGTACAATCGGACATATAGCGGTGTACCGCAGGGGTCTGGTGTCAGTCCAGTGCTTGCGAACGTGTATCTCCATGAATTAGACAAATTTATGGAAGAATACGCACAGAAATATAACCGAGGAAAGAAGAAACAAATGAACTCCGACTACAATAAAGTTGTCAAAAAGGCATCCTATTACAGATGTATGGGCAAAAAGAAGTGGGCGGATTTATCTCCAGAAGAACGCTGGGAACGCAATAAGCATTTGAAAATGCTTGAAAAGCAAGCACGACAACTAACTCCTACCGAACCTTTAGATGAGACGTATAAACGGATTCAGTACACCCGTTACGCTGATGATTTTATTATTGGGGTAATTGGGAGCAAAGCGGACGCAGAACAGATGAAAGCTGATGTCGGCAGATTCCTCAGGGAAGAACTGGATTTGGAAATGTCCGAAACCAAAACGAAGGTTACACATACAGGAGACAGAGCCAGATTTTTAGGCTACGACATTACGGTATCCAGAAGTCAGGATTTAAAGAAATCCGCAGGAGGATACAAAATCAGGAGCAATGCAGGAGTGGTGAAACTACTTGTACCCAGAGAAAAATGGGTGGGAAAGTTACTGGAATATCATGCAATCAAAATCAAGATTAACGAAAATGGAAAAGAAAGATTTGTAGCCCTACACAGGGGAAAACTGGTAAACCAAAGCGATATAGAGATTCTGGCAAGATATAATGCGGAAGTTCGTGGACTTTATAACTACTATGCCATAGCAAATGATTCCTTTAAGATAGGCAGATTCGCCAATCTTATGAAGTACAGTATGTACAAGACATTTGCCTGTAAGTATAAAACAAATGTTCACGAAATCAAGCGCAGATATTGTGTTGGAGGACTGTTTACAATTGCATACGATACCAAAGCAGGAAGGAAAACTACAACCTTTTACAGAGACGGGTTTAAGCGAAAAGAATCAGCTACGAAGTTTGACAATGTGAGCGAACTTCCGCAGTTCTCAAAATACGCTAAAACCAACACTCTGAAACAGAGAGTGGAACGCCATACCT
>SKEA01000605.1_pt1 | contig 31627 bp, 40 predicted proteins | sample 4826601 | NCBI WGS metagenome assembly SKEA01 (sample SAMN11008821, study PRJNA524170) | human gut metagenome | biome: Human fecal sample; material: Feces; isolation source: fecal sample from pouch patient p13, p53 | host: Homo sapiens | place: Israel: Tel-Aviv | collected 2016-07-06 | reverse complement strand
AATATAGTTAATTGACCTTGTAAATTCATAATCATTAGTATCCCTCCCATAAATAGGATATAACTAATGATCATTTTTGTACATTTTTATTTTCCATTTTCTGTTCATTGTTATATTATCATTTACATTGTTCATTAGTCTATTGTAAGTTATCTATTAATTATTTAGTGAATGTAAGACTTTATTTATAAGATATTTTGCTTTCTCATAATCACTTTGTTTAACAGATATTATATATTGAGTCTCATAATTCATATCTACATTAACTCTTCTTAGACTAAACCTTTCATCACTTCTTAATAGTTTCACTATCTTATATTTATATTTAATATTGTTTTCCTTAAGAATCTCTACTATATTTGAAACATTCTCCATTGAATATCCAATATATACATCTTCCTTATTCAATAGAAAGATTATTTCATCAAATAAAAACACCATAATCTACCCCTTTTTATTATTTAATAATAACTAAATCTAATACAAGTGTTTAATAAATTATATTTTTATTATATCTCTATTTGTAATATAATTCCATAATAAATAGATAAAATATATATTGGTTGAAAAAATAATAATTATCAATATTCAACTAAAATATAACCTAACATTTATATAAATATCAATAAATATTATAAGTTATTATCTCTTTTCCCTTCTCTCTATAGCAGTTTTTTTCACAAAAAAACTGCTATCTATGTTCACTCAAAAAAAGTCTCGAAAATTTCTCACCTCTCTTCACTCATCCTCATCTCCCATTTTTCCTACCCTAACGCAAAAAGAGCCCCATACAAAATCATTACAATTTTATATGAGACTCTATTTTTCGGAACTATTTTATAAAGTTCGAAACTATTTTATAAGTAAACACTTATAAATATATTATTTTGCGTGCTCTTCTACAGCAACAGCAACTGCAACTGTCATACCAACCATTGGGTTGTTACCAGCACCAATTAATCCCATCATTTCTACGTGAGCAGGAACTGATGAAGAACCAGCGAATTGAGCATCTGAGTGCATTCTTCCCATAGTATCTGTCATACCGTAAGAAGCTGGACCTGCAGCCATGTTATCTGGGTGAAGAGTTCTTCCAGTACCACCACCTGATGCAACTGAGAAGTATTTCTTACCTAATTCAACACATTCTTTTTTGTATGTTCCAGCAACTGGGTGTTGGAATCTTGTTGGGTTAGTTGAGTTACCAGTGATTGATACGTCAACACCTTCGTGATGCATTATAGCAACACCTTCTCTAACGTCGTTTGATCCATAGCAGTTAACCTTAGCTCTTGGTCCGTTAGAGTAAGCTTTTGAATTAACTATTTCTAATTTACCAGTGAAGAAATCAAATTTAGTTTCAACATAAGTAAATCCGTTAATTCTTGAAATTATCTTAGCAGCATCTTTTCCAAGACCGTTTAAGATAACTCTTAATGGTTCTTTTCTTACTTTGTTAGCTTTTTCAGCTATTTTAATAGCACCTTCAGCAGCAGCGAAAGATTCGTGACCTGCTAAGAATGCGAAACATTTAGTTTCTTCTCTTAAAAGCATAGCTCCTAAGTTACCGTGTCCTAAACCAACTTTTCTATCGTCAGCAACTGAACCTGGGATACAGAAAGCTTGTAACCCTTCTCCGATAGCTTCAGCAGCGTCAGCAGCCTTTGTGCAACCTTTCTTTATAGCGATTGCAGCACCTAAAACGTATGCCCAAGCAGCATTTTCGAATGCGATTGGTTGAGTTTCTTTAACGATTTTATATGGATCTATTCCATACTCATCACATACAGCTTTAGCATCTTCTAATGTTTTCATTCCATACTTTTCTAAAACTGGAGTGATTTGTCCTATTCTTCTTTCATAACTTTCAAATAATGCCATGTCAAAATTCCTCCTTACAAATTATTCATGTCTTGGATCGATTAATTTAACAGCGTCAGCAACTCTTCCGTATTGACCTGCAGCCTTTTCTAATGCTTCGTTAGCATCCATTCCCTTACCGATCATTTCCATCATTTTTCCTAGGTGAACGAACTTGTAACCGATGATTTCATTATCTTCATCTAATGCAATTTTAGTAATGTATCCTTCAGCCATTTCTAGGTATCTTGGACCTTTTTCTAAAGTTCCGTAAGTTGTACCAACTTGAGATCTTAATCCCTTACCTAAGTCTTCTAAACCAGCTCCGATTGGTAGTCCACCTTCAGAGAAAGCAGTTTGAGATCTTCCGTATACGATTTGTAAGAATAATTCTCTCATTGCTGTATTTATAGCATCACAAACTAAGTCTGTGTTTAAAGCTTCTAATATAGTTCTTCCTGGTAATATTTCTGAAGCCATAGCAGCTGAGTGAGTCATTCCTGAACATCCAACTGTTTCAACTAATGCTTCTTGGATAACTCCACCTTTAACATTTAAAGTTAATTTACAAGCTCCTTGTTGAGGTGCACACCAACCTATTCCGTGAGTTAACCCTGAAATATCTGATATTTGTGTAGCTTGTACCCATTTTCCTTCAACTGGAATTGGAGCACATGCATGATTAGCGCCTTTAGCAACAACGCACATTTCTTCAACTTCTTTTGAATACATCATTATATTGATTCCTCCCTAATTAATATTAGTTATAGCTCTCCTAAATACTATGTAATAAATAGGCTGTACTTAACTGGGTCAAGATTTATCCCACTGGGAATAAATCCATCCTACCCTTATATAATAACAGATGAATCAATCTCGAACAATAAGAAAATGATATTTTTTTATCATATTGTTAAAATTTATTATCCTTTTTTCCAAAAATTATTTTAAGTAAACCTTTCAATAATAAAAATGATAATTATTCTCAATTATCTTGCTGTTTATTTACTTTTTTTGATATAATCAAATAAATTATTGATAATAATTATCAATAATTATATTTTTCTTTATTAAATAGATATAATTTCTTATATTTAAGGAGGATTTTTAATGAAAAACGTTGTTGAAATAATCAATATTGTTGCAAGACAAATATTAGATTCAAGATGCTTCCCAACTGTAGAAGTTGAAGTTATTCTTGAAGATGGAACTGTAGGAAGAGCTGCTGTACCATCTGGGGCTTCTACTGGTATATATGAAGCTGTAGAATTAAGAGATGGAAATAAAGATTACTTCATGGGTAAAGGTGTACAAACTGCTGTTAAAAACGTAAATGAAGTAATTGCTAAGGAATTAGTAGGATTTAATGTATTTGATCAAACTGCTATAGATAAAAAATTAATAGAATTAGATGGAACTGATAATAAAGGTTCTTTAGGTGCTAATGCTATATTAGGAGTTTCTTTAGCTGTAGCTCAAGCTGCTTCTAACTTCTTAGGACTGCCTTTATATCAATATGTTGGTGGGGTAAATGCTAAAGTTTTACCTGTTCCAATGATGAACATAATCAATGGTGGTTCTCATGCAGATAACTCTGTTGACTTACAAGAATTCATGGTTATGCCTGTAGGATTTGATTCATTTGATAAAGCTATCCAAGCTTGTGCTGAAGTTTATCATTCTTTAAAGAAAACTTTAAATGATAAAGGTTACTCAACTGGTGTTGGTGATGAAGGTGGATTTGCTCCAAACTTAAAATCAAATGAAGAAGCTATTGAAGTTATCTTAGAAGCTATAACTAAAGCTGGATATGAACCAGGAAAAGAAATGTTTATAGCTATAGATGCTGCATCTTCTGAATACTATAAAGATGGTAAGTACGTTTTAGAACATGAAGGAAAAACTTTAACTGCAGCTGAGATGGTTGATTTCTTAGAAGCATGGGTTAATAAATATCCAATTATCTCAATTGAAGATGGTATGGCTGAAGAAGACTGGGAAGGTTGGAAACTTTTAACTGAAAGACTTGGAGATAAAGTTCAATTAGTTGGAGATGACTTATTTGTTACTAATACTTCTAGATTAGAAGATGGTATCCAAAGAGGTGTTGCTAACTCAATATTAATTAAGTTAAATCAAATCGGTACTTTAACAGAAACTTTAAATGCTATAGAAATGGCTAACAGAGCTGGATACACTGCAGTTATTTCTCACAGATCTGGAGAAACTGAAGATACTACTATAGCTGATTTAGTTGTAGCTGTTAATGCTGGTCAAATTAAGACTGGTGCTCCTGCAAGATCTGAAAGAGTTGCTAAGTACAATCAACTTATTAGAATTTCAGAAGAATTAGGTGAAGTTGCTGAATATAGAGGAAGAAAAGCTTTCTTTAATATAAAATAATTATTTTTCAGTTTATCTATGTAATTAGGATGATACACATTTAATAGTGTCATCCTTTTTCTATTTGTTTATATTATCCTAATGCTACATCTAAAATCATCATAGTTATAAATCCAAGTATTAATCCTATTGTTGTTAAAGCCTTATTTTCAATAGATGCTTCTGGTAATAATTCTGATCCTACAACTGATATCATAGCCCCTGCTGAAAAAGCTAAGAAAAATGGAAGCATACTTCTAACACTTATTGCTGCTATTGCACCTAAAACCCCTGCTATTGGCTCTACTATACCAGATGCTTGACCATAGAAGAAACTTTTTCCTCTCGATAAACCTTCTCTTCTTAATGGCAAAGAAACTGCAGCCCCTTCAGGAAAGTTTTGAAGCCCTATACCTAAAGCTAAACTTATAGCTGCTCCTATTGATGCAGATGGTATACCAACTGCTAATCCTCCAAAAGCCACCCCTACTGCTAACCCTTCTGGTATGTTATGAAGAGTAACCGCAACAACTAACAATATACTCTTCTTATACTTTTGTACTATTGAGTCTTTTGCCATTTCGTCATTTTCCGTTATTACACCATAAGAATATTTATCCATCATCTTATCTGCTAAAATTATAAATACCCCGCCAGCAAAAAATCCTATAGCTGGTAGTATAATTTGACTATATCCTAACTCCGAACATAACTCTATTGCTGGATTCAACAGTGACCAAAAACTTGCTGCTACCATAACACCAGCCCCAAAACCAAGCATACAATTTAAAATCTTCTTATCAACAGACTTAAAGAAAAATACTAAGCATGCACCTAATGCTGTTATCGCCCATGTAAATATTGTAGCAACTAACCCCTGTACTACAGGGCTTAATTCCATAAAACATTCCATACCTTTGTATTCCTTTCTTGATACGTAGTTCTATCATTATATAAGCAATATATGATAAATTCCTACAAATTGTTCTATAATATTTTCCGTAAAATACTATTCTTAATAATGTTTTTTATTGACATAAGAACTGGTATCTGTTAACATTATAAATATATTAATTATGTCGGCATGGCGGAACTGGCAGACGCACATGACTCAAAATCATGCGGGCAACCGTGTGGGTTCGATTCCCACTGCCGGCACCAATTGTATATCTAACAACTTAAAAACCCTTGATATCACTTATTTCCAAGATATCAAGGGTTTTATTTTTTATAAATTTCCCACTATTTTTCCCACTTCTAAATACAAAAACTATATCTATAAAATTCTTTTATAAAATCATAATACTATCATCAAACTTTTTAAATATAGCTCTACATATTAATATAGAAAACTCTTTTACCAAATCTAAATATCCTACTATATGGTGCTCTTTTATTATAAATGATATTTTATATGGTTCTAATGTCCAATCAATATCAACTATAGATGATACACTTCTAGCCTTATCTTTGGTTAAAATATTCTTGTTGTGCACAATTGAATTTCTGATTACTCTCCACTTATCTAATTTATTGTAAGTTTCACCAATATCCAAGTTCGGATAATTATATTTCAAAATATTAGTATACATTTCTAAAGAAGAACTTCCTTTATTTAATTTTTTGTAACTATGTTTATTACATTTTAATAACCCACATATTTTTTTTAAAAATTGTTCTAATGAACTATAAATATGTACACATAGTAAATTATAGTTATATTGTTGTATTGTATCTACATCAAAAAACATATAATCAAAAAAATCTATTCTTTCTTTTTTATCTAATTCGATTATTGGTCTATTATCAATTATTACACTACTATTAGATCTTGAATCATTAACAAAATCATATAACTTTGATTCAGTGAAACCAATAATATATTTTGTAGCTCTTATACTATAATGTAGTTCACTTACTATATCTTTTGCTTCCCCTTTATAATTTAATTTTTCCATAATTTTTAATTCCCCTCTTTTAAATTATCTCTTTCCAACATTACATAATTATAGAATAAAAGACACCTATATTTCTATAAGTGCCTGTAAAATAAATATATCATTTTAAATTCTCCATCTATTGCTCTCAAACAAATTTTTAGCTTTATTGCAAATTTTATATATAGTTGTTCTTGATAATCTATATTTATCAACTAATCTTTCTACTGGTATATTCTTCATATATCTATCTATAAATACGTTCTTATGTAACTCATTATCCCTAACTAAACCTAACTCTATATTTAATAATTGTAATTCTATATCCATAAGTTTATCTTCATAATCTCTAAATATTATCTCATATTTCATTCGCTTTACAATATCAATTTCATTCTCATATAATCTCTTATACTTCTTATGTTCTTGCTTTATATTTATTATATCTTTGGCTTTAATCATACTATCACCTACTTATACATTTATCCCCCAACTTCTGAATATCTCTAAAGAAAATTCATCTATATATCCAAGCTCTGCAAACTCTTTTACATTCTGCATAGCCCATGAGCTATTTCTTAACTTTCTTAGTGCTAGAATTTCTGTATTTCTTACTTTACTTACTGTACTGTTAAATAGCTCTGCTATATCATTTAACATCATTGGCTTTGCATTCCAACCATACTTACTTTTCAATATTTCTCTTTGTTCTAAAGTATTGCAACTTTGCATAACTTCCTCTAGCTCTTTTCTTAGGTTCTGCAAAAATATTTTTTCTTCTATATTCTCAAAACCATAATCTACTCCCTCTATGAAGTCAATTACTTCTCCTGTTTCATCTTCTCCTATAGGAGCATTAAGGCTTGTACAACTATTATAAAATTTATTATTTTCTGTTTCTTTACTACCTCTGCCATTAACACAAAAATAAATATATCTATCTATAAGAAATATTGCATATGTAATAAATTTAGCTTTCTTCTCATGATTACAATTATATTTTTCAACTGCATTAATAAGTCCTAATACTCCACTTTGAAATAAATCATCAAATTCTAACTCTCTATTTACCCCATTGTACTTATTTGCTATTTTATGTATTATGCCTGTATTTGCTTGTATAAGCCTTTCTAATGCTTTTTTATCTCCATTTTGATATAGTTGTACTAATTCCTCATTACTCACTTTAAATCACCTCTTTTATGTACATATCAGTTTCATAAATCTATTGGAGCATTATTAAATTTACGCTATTTATTTAATCTCGTTGATACATATTTAAGCCATCTCTCTGCTCTCTCACCTTGCCAATACTTCAATTCCTTTATAAGCCTTGCATAAGTTGTCCATCTCATTTTGTAAGGCTTTATATTAGGTATTAAAGCTCCAGTATAGTATTCTAATTTATGCTCTACTTTTAATTTATTTAATACCTTATCTATCTTTAAATCACAATAATCCATACCATTTCTATAGGTTGTTGTAGTTCTATATTTAAGATTTCCGCACTCTCTACACTTCCAAGTATTATTTACATGGTATATATGTTGCCTATTACTGAAACAATAAGGACATTTAAAAAAGCTTTTTATTCCATAATTAGTTCTCTGAATATCTATTGGTATATATAAAGAATCTAACTCTATATGATCATATTCTTTAATTAATATATTTCCTTTCAATTCGGTAGAATTAAACTTATACTTACCATTTTTTAGATTGACTACACTGGCTATATCTAATTTAAAATACTTATCTACATATGCCATTAATATCACCTCCCCCTATATATACGCGAGAACTACTAAATACTAAGACTTGTTCAAGTAAATCCATATTTATTCTATATATCACCTAAGGGTATACCTTTCTTTTCTTTCTTAGTAATATCAATGCTTTAAGCCTATTTTTCATATACAAAAAGGGGCTTTTTTAACCCCTAATCTATATCTTATATAACTTTTTAGTATTTCTTACTAAAACTATTTATAAGTTATTAACACATTCATTCATTACTGAATATCCTGCATCATTTCTATTGCTATGCTTAATTTCATTGAATTTGCATTCTCTATATCAGAAGTAAATACATAAGATATATCCTTTTCTAAAGATTCTACAATACTTATATTATGATCTATGTTATCTATACCAAATATCTCTTGAGTACCTTCTAGGTTATTCTTTACAAAAACCTTTCTTAATACTTTCATTGTGTAGTAGTCTTTTTCAAATGGATTAATTAGCTCTCTTAACTCTTCAGTGTCCATATCTGCTCCTACAGTTTCTAATATCTTTAATGTATTACTTAAAGCAACTTCAAAAGTATGATCCTTGTCTACTTTCGTTTTAGAACTTAATAATTTTTGCTTAGTTATAGCTGTTACATTTAAAGCCTCATTTTTTAAATATTCCTGTTGTTTCATAAATTCTAATTTAGTCTTTTTAATTAATTCCTCTTTATATTCATCTGAATACATTCCATTATTTTTTATATTTCTTTTTTCTAAATCATATCTATTTTTTAATTGATTAAATTCCTTTAAAACATTTTTTATTTGCTCTTTAAATCCCATTTATTTTATTTCCTCCATTATTTGAACTTTATAAATTTATTGCATTTCTTCCCACGGAATTATTGATAAATCATCTTTTAATCTAGTATTAATAAAATCAATCATGCCTTGTAAATTCATAGTCAATGAATCTTTTATAGTGTATGGATTTATATAACTTTCTATATTATTTCTTAGGTTGTTTAAAGCCTTCTTGTTATATTCTCTATTATCTTTAGGTATTAACACTGCTAATTCTGGATGACCTGATCCTAATAAATTCTTTATAGTTGCTAATGCATTATAATCATCTTTGTACGTATTTATAATATTTTTAAAATCTTCTTTATTGGTGATTGCTCCTGCTTCTATCATCTTTATTGTATTGGCCAATCCTATTTGATAACTTGAATCTGTTAATTTACCAGTAGAGTTATCTCTCCAATTTTTCTCTAAAGCTTCAATACCATGATCTAATATTCTAATAGCTCTATCATATGAACTTTGAGCTACTGCTTCAAATGGTCCAGCTAATTCATTTATTCTCTTCTCTCTCCCTTTTGGTGTAAAACCTTCATCTTTAAGTATTTCATTTACTTTATTTAAAAAACTCTCTTGTTTTCCCTTATAGTTTTCAATAACACTTAATAATCCTCTTTTATCACTCATTACTTTTTATCTCCTTCATCTTTCATTTTCTTAACTTTATTCTGCCAATACTTCTCCTGGTAAGCTTTTGCCTTATCTTTATTTCTAGCTCTCCACTCTCTTGCATAAGCATTTTTTAACTTTCTTACTTCATCAGTCATTGCTGCAGCTCCTTTAATACAAAATAAAAAAGACTACAAGAAATATAAAACTTATTAATAGGTGCAAACTTGCACTTATCTTTAAGTTAATATATTTCCCGTAGCCTTTATATGCTTTCCACTTAATCAAGTGGGGTACTATCTTTTTATTTATTTTTATATTTATCTTTATGTTTATTATACCATAAAATTCAACTTATGTTTATACTTTTAGTGTGGTTACTTGATAAATTTATTTAGTAACTACTATATCCCCCATTCATCTTTTAACTGATTAACTAACTTCATCATTTCTCCGTCATCTTTTGCTATATCGGGGTGATATGCTTTTGCTAATGTTTTATATATTTTCTTATACTTGTCTTTATCTTCTTCCTTGTAGGTACTTACTTTATTATTATGGTAACTACTGTATGAATCATAACTACTGTAGTTACTCTTATAATTCTCGTAGTAACTACGTTCCCTTTCTTTATATTCTTCATACTGCTTTTTTATTTGTTCTAATAAATCGGGGTTTCTTAACTCTCCAAACACATCGTAGCACTTATTATAACTATCTTGTCCATACTTCTTTTCAAATTCTGCTTTATCATTATTATATTTTTCTATGATATCACTATGCTTTTTATTTGTTATATACTCTTCAGTTTCTTGATATTCACTTTGTATTCTCTCTATCAATGGATCTAGCTTCTTATCTATTAACTCCCATAACTCTTCCTCACTTATTTCCATCTCATTAAGTAATTTTTCTAGTTTGCTAGAGGTTACACACTCACCTATCCAATAACAATTAGTTGCTATACTGTAATAATCCATAGTACATATAACCCATTGTTTCTTTTTAACTTTTCCACCTTCTCTATAGCTCTTATGAATACTTACTTTATAAGCCTTTCTTATTGGTCTTTCAAATCTCCCACCAGTCATTCTATAAGCATAATGCCCACGCTCAACTCCATTTATACTCATTTGAAAGTAATAAGCTTCTAGCTCTTTATATGCTCCGTATACATTTTGCTTTTTAAGTTCCACTTCCTGTATTACACAATACATCTTTATATCACCTATTTTTTATAATTTCACTCAATAGTTCATAAAACTTTTTTTCATTCTCTGACATAAAACTTCCCTCTCTCCTGTAGTTACTCTAATATTAAGCCTAGTAACTACTTTACATTTATTTCTACATATATCCTATAATATCTACCATTCCTATATGGCTTACTTACTTTCACTACTTTAAATTCCTTTGATAAGCCATCTATTAGCTTTTCTTTATCATTTTCATTCTCATATTTAATTTGTATTTTCATCATATACAATTACTCCTTTATAACTAATTCCTCTTTTAAATTATTTAAAACAACCCTTAATTCTTCATAGCTTAATTTGCTTGCTAATTCTTTAATCTCATTCAATAATTCACTTTGTATTCTTAAAACTTCTGAATTTTTCATAATTTATCTTGCCACCTTCATTACTTCCCCATTGATATAAAAATTAATTAACTTCTTACCTTTAAGCAATCTATGAAATGTGTTTCTTTTTTCTATATGGCTAAGATTAATATTAATAAGATAAACTTCAACATCATCTTTCGCTAATACAGTTCCTTTAAATCTATTTCTAAATGTATCTGTTTCTTTAACTATACAAATCCTGTTTTGGTACTTAAATATCTTACTTCCTGTATTCATTTTATTTTTTTCTATATTATTCATTAAAATTTCCTCCTAATAACATTGATTTTTTAGGAGCATATAGGATAAACTATAACTGCTAGATTATTTGTTATCCTATGGATAGCTCCTTGCTTATAGATATTGGTAGTATCTATAAGCTTTTTTCTTTTTAAATTTTCTTCTTTTACCTAACATTATCTTTCCAACTTCTATTTTTGTAGGCTTGTCCACATTTTTATACTTTTTGCCTATCTCTAAAACTTTATTTTCTAATTCCTCAATCTTATCTATAACTATCACCTCTATATTTTTTAACTAAGAAATGTTATTTTAATAGGATTAACTGTGTAAACTTTTCCCTCTTCTGTTTCAACTAGAGCATTTATCCTTGTTTTTAAACCATCATGTGCATTTCCTAAATATTCAACTATCCATTTATGAAAATATCCATATTCATAGCTTATAACTGGTTGTATTGCCTTGAAATTTTCCTTTCCAATTTCTTGTATTAAATCTTTATGAGAATAACTATTAAGATAATCAAAAACTTGATTTTCTGTTAACTTTTTATCTCCATAACAATACTCAACCTCTTTAACCCATTTTACTTTTCTTAAATTTTCTTTTTTCATAATTTCCTCCTAATTTTCTCTAATTATTAATATGATCTCATCTCAACTTGAATAAACTCTTCTTTTCCTTCATATCCATAATCTTTATTAAGTTCATTTAAAGTTGAATAAAATCTTTTTCTAGTTTTATCAAATTTAAAAGTATTGGCAAACTCTCCATTACCTTTTATTCTATCTTTCATAACTTTAATAACGGCGTCCTTATCCCTTAATTCAATTGACTTCTCTCTATCTTCATCAGTTATTCTTGATATTGATACAACGTAATCTGCTAAATTACTTATATCCCCACTTCCCGCAATATCATATTTTGTTATTTTATTACTACCAAGTTGTGGTTTTTTAGGGTGAGCCACTAAATGAACTATGGCTTTATATTTTCTTGCAAACTCTTTTAATTTGTTTACAAATATCTTTTGTGCGACATATTCATTTTTATAACTATCAGCTAAATCTATTTTCATTAAATTATCGATTATGAATACTCTTACCCCTGCTCTAGCCAATCTATTCATATCAAACAATAACTGCTTTTCACTAGATGTAATACTATCATCAGAATAAATAAATAGCTTGTCCTTTATCCATTTATCTATATAGTTGACCCCAATCTCTCCTAGCGTTCTATATTTTTCACCATAGTAAGATTTGTCTATAAAATGGTCATCATTTGCTATTGTTGGGTACAACCAACTTTTCAAATTTGAATTTGTCAGCTCTGGACTATATGCAAATACCTTGTATCCTCTACTCAAACTCTCGGCAATACACATTTGATTTATCAATGTGCTTTTACCATTACCATTATATCCTGTTATTATATTTAGACTCCCTACTGCAAACCCTAATAATTTACTATCTATTGCCTTAAATCCTGTAGGTATTTTTTCTAATGTATAAACATCTACTATCTCTACCCTATCCAATGTAACTATTGAATTATCATTTCCGATTTTAGATTTTATAAATTCTATAGTATCAAGCCTATTTTTAATATCTTCATCACTTTTCAGAATTCCTTTTTGAATATCTTTCGCTAAATTAAGCCTTTCCCTAGCAACTCTCAAACTTAGCAACTCGTTCATGTATGGTGTTATATCCGTAAATGTTATCTTTTCCGTAAGAACATTCATAACATATGTCTTTGTTACATTATTCTTATCCAAATATTCATTAAAAGTTAAAATATCTGTACTTCCTTTTTCTTCATAACACTCCATAAGAGCATTAAATAAATTCTCATTATTAGTTGAATAAAAATCTTTAGATTCAATCCCTTTATCCAGAACTTTGCGAAATGTATCAGTATTGAACATACAATTACCAAGTACATTTACTTCAACTTCATAATTATTCTTCATATGCACCCTCCTTAATACATATCTAGTAATTTTTTATTTATTGTTTTTTCTTCCTTTACCTCTTTAGGCTCTGTAAGTTCATCAAAATTTTTGTCTAAATATTCTACATAACCCCCATAAAAAAATGTTGATCCATTCTTATAAGCTAATGTTTTGAACCCATCAGCTCTCTGTTTTTCAACATCAGCTTTATACCTTTCAATACATCTTAATAATTCATCCTTAGATATAGATTTAAGTATTTTCCCTATAGAAGTTATCGCTTTAGCTTTTCCTCTTTTATTAGGGTATGACTTCCATACTTCTTCATAATCATTTGCACTATATATATTATTAGATATTATATTGAGATTATTATATTGAGATGAGTGGACCTTTTTCTGTTCCTCATTCTGTTCCTTTTGAGTTCCCTTTTCTGTTCCTCCACATACTTCAACCCTTGTATTTTCAATACTTGTTTCTGTTCCTTTTCTTTTCCCTTTGAGTTCCTTATTCTGTTCTATTTTCTGTTCCTCAAATCTTGTTAAAAAATACTTACTAGAAATTCCCTTTCTCCCTTTAAAAGTTTGTACTATTACTGCATTATTAATAGTCAATTCTTTTATAGCTCTCACTAATTGTTTTTTAGAAATTCCTAATCTTCTTTCCCAACTCTCATAATCAAACCTAAATTCTCCTGGTAACAATCCGTCATATTCTTCTTGGGTAAGATTAGCTCTATACTCACACTCCATATAAACATCAAATATATAGCTTAAATTTGAATATCTATATTTTTTTCTTATTTCATATTCAGTAAAATTCAAGCTATCACCTACTTAAACACCTTATTGAATAGCCTTAATCCTTCCCATGAAGGGGTTTTGTCCATGCTCTTACAATTTGCTATATATAAACTTAATATCTTAATACTCATGCTTTTACTACCTTCCTATATATCCTATATTTTCCTTATACTCATTTTTAATAAGATAGCACCACTCAAACTCTCCTATTATTCCTGTAGGTCTTCTAACCCTTTTTACCTCACTTGCTTCTTTCCAAATAGTTATACTCGAAGTGTTATCTTCGCCTAAAGTTAGTGTCACACCATCGTCGCTTGCTGCAATATCTGTGATTGGCAACATTATAATTAAATTAGGCATATTTAAGTAATAACGTGCTTCTTCCAAATCATGTTGCAATAGCTCTTCCATAACTTAACCCTCCTATAATAAATTTTCTCCTATATGTTCTTCTAAAAAATCATCTAACTTTGATAGTACAAATCGAATATCTCTACCAAATCTTAATACTGGTGCTCCTTCTATCCTTGCTAATCTTAAAACCTTTGTATATGAAATCCCCCATGCTTCTGCAAGTTCTCTTGGTGTACAAGTCTTTTCTAAAACTTTTCTTCTGTATTCTTGTATCTTTTTATTTTGTTCTTGTAATTGTTCCATGTTATCCCTCCATAATTTAATCTAATAGAACGTTTCGTTCACTCAGCTATATTTATCCTTTCCAATACATCTACTTAGAACCACTGTAGTTTGATTTTATAGTGGAGCTTGTCCTTTTCTTATAAAGTATTGCACTTTACTTATGCCTTGCTCTGTAGTGTCATTTAGATATGATTTTTCATTCCCATAAGTGGGTATGAGATATTTTCAAAAATTTTTGATACTGAAGACCTTCAGTTTCTATTCCTCTTCACTAAAGAATAATTCTTGTACTGTTGTATCAAGAGCCTTTGCAATTTTAATCATTAAATCCCTATTAGGATTTTTTGCTTTTCCATTTTCTATAAGTCTTAGATATTCTCTTGAAATACCTAAAGTCTTAGCAAACTCCCCAGCCTTTATCCCTTGGCCAACTCTTAATGCTTTAATTTTATATTTCATTTTTACCTCCTATTTATTTGCGTATTGCAAATCGCACTTTAATAATAATACTCATTTTGCAAATAGTCAACCCTTTTCGCAAATTTTATTTGCAAATTGCAAATTTAATGTTATTATTTAGTTGAGGTGAATTTTATGTTAGGTGATAAAATTAAACAACTACGAAAAAATAAAAATATAAATCAGAAAGAATTTGCTGAAATTCTAAATATTCCAGTATCAACTTTAGCTAATTATGAAAATAATCATAGACAACCAAATATAGAAACACTAAAAAAAATTTCTAAATATTTAGATATTCCAATCGCAAATATAATAGATAATACAGATAAAAGTCTTACTATACGTAACAATGAGTTAAAAATTATTGATAAAGAAGAAAGCGTAAATGAATATTTTGAAAAATACTTATTTTCTTTCCTTGATTTATTGTTAAGTGATAATCATAAAAACATTAAAGTTTCTCAAAACGATATACAAATCCTTAAAGAATGTTGTGAAAAAATACTCATATCAACTCTAGAATTTAAATTTGGGAAAATTAAAGAAAAGTAGTTACTATATATAGCTTTAAAGTAACTACTTAACTTAAACTCATCAACATTACTCAACAACAAATTACCTTTGAGTAAATCGTAATTCGCTATTTGTAAAAATAAAATTATTCCCAAGTTGTTGGGGAAAAGTAAAATTTATTTTTCTATTAGATAAAAGGGAAATCCCTAATATGAGTCTATATAGTAGTTACTACATTTACTTTTATAATAACTACAATGTTAATCCATTTAATCGACCTAAATTTTAAGTATGTGGCAAAACACCATCTACTTACACTAGGTGAGCAAAATATTTTGATAGGATATAATGTACTATCATCTATATAATAGATACTGACAAATTTACGGTTTCCTAATGATAGTATGATATATCCTATCACATAGAATTTAAGGGTAGGAATAATAATATTAACCTCTTCCCAACATCTTGGGAAATGTAGTGTTAATTATCAAAGTCACTACAATAACTTTATTCTGATTGAGTTAACCTAATCAACGAAAATCGTGATTTACGATTTACTATATATTTTGTAGTGTTAATACCACTACAGTAAAACAAATAATAAGAAAGGAGATTTATTATGTTAGCAAAAGAAAATAAAATTTACACTTATAAAGACTACCTTACTTATGATGAAAACGAGCGTATAGAGATTATAGGAGGGGAAATATATAATATGAGTCCTGCACCTTCAAGAATACATCAACAATTAATATCAGAAATATCATATATACTACAACATCATATAAAGAGTAATAACGGCTCATGTAAAGTCTATCCTGCTCCTTTTGATGTAATATTAATAAATGATAATGAAGAGGTTGAAAGCAGCAAGAATATAGTTCAACCCGATATATCTATAATATGTGATAAATCTAAATTAACTGATAAGGGTTGTACTGGATCACCAAATATGATTGTAGAAGTTGTATCACCTTATAATCCTAGTAATGATTATATAAGAAAGGCTTCTTTATATGAAAAATATAGAGTACAAGAATACTGGATTATTAACCCTATGAAAAAGAATATATTAGTTTACAACTTAACTGATAATGGCTATGATACACCAAATATCTATTCATTTGATGATATTATACCAGTATCTATATTTAAAAATCTTAACATTGACTTTTCATCTTTAGACTTAACTTAATTAATTTAAACATATTTCTATCTTTGGAATGTGTGCATAAGGATAGCGAAATATTTCGCCAACTAATTGGCGAAAATTCTCCATTTGTGGAAAAAGCAAAATTAGCTTTTTCCTCTTCTAAGTAGTGTTAAATAAATATATCACTACACTTAAACAATAGATAAGTGGAAGTTCCCCTTTTCTCATTAAAAGTGGGAAATTCCCACTTTTAAACAACCTCGAATTATATTTGCAACTTGGTACGAATTTCGTACTAAGTTCTAAAACTCGATATTAGCTTATATAAGCGTTTTTATTTTAAAATGATAAATTATACTAATAATACAAAAGGAGTTCACAGAATGGCAAGGAGGACTAATGGAGAAGGTTCTGCTAAGTGGGTGGTTAAAAACGGCGTAAAGTATTGGCGTATTACTATTACCACTGGCTATGATCCTTTAACAGGAAAGCAATTAAGAAAAGATATTTACGGTAAAACTCAAAAAGAAGCTAAAGAAAAATTAAAAGCGTTCCAGGAAAGTAATACAGTTCATAGTGATAATTCTACTTTAGGTAATTTCTTTTATGAATGGTTATGGAATATTAAAAAACAAGAGTTAAAGGCTTCTACATTTGATAGAATTGAAGGAATATATAGAAACTATATAAAGCCTACTAAAAGCCTAAATAGTGCTAAATTAACTAATATAGATACATTATATTTGCAAAAAATAACTAATAAATTGTTAGAAAATCATACTACTAATCAAGTTAAGAACTTAAATAAAGCTTTAAGTAATTGCTTTAAATATGCTATATCAATAAATAAAATTAAATCTAATCCTGTAACCGGTATAGTATATCCTAAAACTCATGAGGTTATTGAAGAGAAAATAAACTATATAACAGAAAAAGAACAACAAGACCTTATAAAGGCTCTACAAGACGATAAATGTGAAGGAATAATATTACTAGGCTTAATGTGTGGTATGCGACTAGGAGAAGCTATGGCACTACAAGAAAAGGATATAGACTTCGATAATAGATTAATTAATATAAATAAATCAGTAAAATTAGTATGGACTGGTGAATTAACTAAAGATAATAAAAGGATATATGAAAATAGAGTAACTATACCAAAGACTAAAACAAGTATAAGAGAAGTTCCATTCCCCTCTATGCTTGTACCAATTCTTAAAGGAATTATTAAAAAGAATAAAGAAAATAAATTAAAATATGCTGATATATACTTTGATAATAAATTAATCTTTTGTAAGGAGCATGGCGAATACATAGATAATAAACAACCTAATAGAAGATTAAAGTCTGCTTTAAAACGTGCTGGTATAGAAGCTGATATAAACTATCATAGTTTAAGACATATATTTATAACTAATTGCATAAGCAATGATATTAATATTAAGACTATAATGAACTGGGTAGGTCATACTGATATATCTGTTACTATGGGAGTTTATGCAGAAGTCAATAAACATAAAGATATTAAAGAATATGAAAAAATTAATAGTATGTTTAAATAGACTATGGCTATATAGTCTATTTTATTTTCCCACTAATCTCAAAAAGTTTCCCACTATTTTTCCCACTATCTTTCCCACTTCTTCGATAAAAAACATTAAAACCATATAGCAATTAATCTCTCTAAAACATTGATAATAGTAGATTTTAAGTGTTAATAAAAATTAGTAGAAAAACACTCTCACGATTCCCACTGCCGGCACCAATTATATATCTAACAAGTAAAAGCCTTGATATTACTCATTTCCGTAATATTAAGGCTTTTACTTTCATATATTTTACGAATATTGTACAATAATTATCATTTTCTACTTGCTTCTTATCAATAATCTTATTTAAACTTATAGTGCATCTCCCTTTGTTGGTACAGAAAACTTAGACATATCTACACCTTCATGCTCCAGTAGCCTTATTTTTTTATCAATTCCCCCAGCATATCCAGTAAGATTACCATTTGCCCCTACAACTCTATGACATGGAATAATAATAGATATTGGATTATGTCCTACTGCCCCACCAACAGCTTGACTTGACATACTTCTTTTATTCATTTTAATAGCTACCTTTTTTGCTATTTCCCCATAAGTAATAGTTTCTCCATATGGAATTTCACATAAAATATCCCATACTATCTTGCGAAACTCCCCTCCACTAGGCTCTAGCGATAACTCAGAAATATTAGGTTTCTCACCTTCAAAATATCTATCTAACCACTGTTTTGTAGATATAAATATTTCTAAATGATCATTCTCAATTGCGGATTTTATTATAGACTCAGCAAAGTATTTTTGCCCTTCTAACCATACACCTGTTAATTTATGTCCATCACTTGCCATTGTTATCATTCCTAATGGTGATGAATAACTTGTTAAATAATCCATATTTAACCTCCTTATTTTTATATTCTCTCCATATTTTTTTGCTTTTATATTAAAACAAAATCTGATAGAATATATAAAAGCTATTAGGTAAAATTTAAGGAGAGATATTATGTTTAATATTTTAAAAGAAAAAAGTCCACTAATTAAAATTTCACAAATTATTTTATTTATTACTACTATATTATACATATTAGAATCTATTTTTTTATCTGGTTTATTTACTAATATTATGTTAGCTACTCTTAACCTTATAGTCGGTATTATTTGTATAATAATATCACTTGTAAAAAAAGAATATAAGCTAACTATTATTGATTTAGTTCTTACAGCAATTACTATCGCTATATTTATGTATCTAACAGCTTTATAATAAACTTCTCTCTACTTTACCATTAACAAAAGTAGAGGGATTTATTTTATCAATTAATATCTGATTGAAATACTATCCCAGCCTTTTTTCTTGCAATTGTTTGAACTTCACTTACTATTAAACTATGATCTAACATCTTATAACATCTATCTAAATCCTTATTATGAATAGTATTTATAAATTCTATAAATTCACTAATCATACGATTATTATATTTATTTTCATTAAATAAAGTGGTAGTTCCATCATTCATTATGATTTTAAAATTTTCACAACTATTAACTGGTGTATCTACATATATACATCCATTATTTCCTTGAATATTATTTGCAATTGGTGCTTTACAATCCTTTGCCCCAACACAAACACATTTAAATTTATCATAATCTAATATTAAAACTCCCGATGTATCTATTCCTCTTTCTATATTAGGATAGTATTCAATATTTTTAGGTTTTCCAAATAGCCCAACTACATAATGAATATTATAAATATTTATATCCATTAATGCTCCACCAGAAAATGCCGGATCAAATGCAGGCAATACTCTTCCCTCTTTAAAGCTATTATATCTACTTGAATATTGCGAATAATTGCATTGAACTATTTTTATATCTCCTAATTTAGGAAGTAACTCTTTTATTTTTAAGTAATTAGACAAGTATTTAGTTGTAATTGCTTCAAAAATAAATAACTTTCTCTCTCTTGCTAAATCACTTAATATTTTAGCTTCTTTGTAATTTGATGTTATTGGCTTTTCAACTATAACATTTTTATTTGCTTCTAAAGCTTTTTTAGAAAATTCAAAATGGAGATTGTTTGGTAATGCTATATATACTGTATCTATATCACTTTTAAGTAATTCTTCATAATCATAAAAAATTTCTTTAATATTATTTTCATTCTTTAATTTATTTAATTTTTCCTCACTACTTTTTCTACCATAAATCCCTCTTAACTCTATTCCACTTAAATATGGTATTATTTCTAAAAAATCATTTACTATCATGCCTGAGCCAATAATCCCTAACCTCATCTCGTATATTCTCCCTTAAATTCTTAGTTTATTTAGTTAATTATAGCATAAATAAAATATTTAAAATTAATTTTTTATTACAGCTCTAATTTACTCTTATCTTAAATTATATAATAATAAAAGAACTCCTAATACTTTAGAAGTCCTTTTATTATTACTTATTAATTCTTCTTTTTCCTAATTAATCCTACTCCACTCAATAAAGCAGTAATAGCACTCATTAATGAAACTGCAACACCTGCTGTTCCTGTTTGTGGCAATTTCCCTGCAGTTGAACTTCCAGTACTTGTACTACTTGAATCTACATTATTATTTGTACTTGAATTTGAGTTAACATTTGAGTCAGTATTTGAATTTTGGTTTGAGTTAGTATTTGAATTTGAATCAGAAGATGCAACTAAAGAGTTCTTAGCATTTTTAAGATTTTCTAAAGCTGTATTTACTTCTTTTTCAGTAGCTTCTTCATTAGATAATACCCTATTAGCATCTTCTAAAGCCTTTTCTACTACCTCTACACTTTTACCTGTGTATTTACTTAAATCAATGCCTTGAACATCCTTAATTAACCCTTCAAGTAAAGACTTATCTGGAGTTAGTCTTAATTCTAAATAAGCTTTTAATAACGTATTATATAAAGACTCCACTTCTTCTTGAGTTGATGATTCATTTATTAATATAGAATTTGCAGCTTTAAGGGCATTTTCAAGTTGAGTCCATGTTGATGGAATATACTTGGAAGAATCTGTTTCTTTTACTTTATCTACTAAAGCTTGAAGTATTGATTTATCCACCTTCTTTTCTTCTTCTAAATCTTTAATAGCTTGTTGCAATTTACTTACTATTTCACTTACTTCATCTTGCATTGCATTTTCATCTACAAATACTTTATTTGCCTCTTGCAATATAGCCTCTAAATTACTCCAGCTATCTTCTGTATAATCATCTTTATTTAACCCATTAGCTGAATTAATTAAGTTTTCTAGTTCTGATTTATCTATAACTTTATTTATTGTAATACTATTATCTAATTCTAAATCTCCATTTAAATTTGTATTTTTACCAACTGTATTTAATATTTCAATATCATTGTTTCCTTCTAAGACTAAGTTAAATGTTCCTTCACTTAATGTTATTGGTAATGTTCCTTCAAATTTAAACTCTCTTGCATTACCTTCTGATACTGGGTCTAAAGTTACTTTGCTATCTCCAACCTTTAATATTAAATTCTTATTACCAATTAGACTTACAGCTTGATCAAAAGATAACTTAACAGTTATCTTGTCTCCTGGAGTATAACTGTTCTTACCATCTAATAATTCTATTGATTCTATTTCACCTGGATTAACAATACCTTCTAATGATGATTCATAGTCAAATTTAATATATTCTGGTGACATTTCCATATAAGACATTTCTTGATTATCTGTACCTTCATAAAATAATCCAATATCCCCATTTGGTAATTCTGTTAAACATGAATATGCATAAGTCCCAGCCTTAACTAATTTATTGTATCTCCATTCAAACTCATATCTTGGTTCTCCATTAGAATGAGTTCCATTTTGATTTATAATACCAAATCTTACTGTTCCATTTGTTCTTCCAGATCCTTTAGGATTAGCAAATGCAATCGCATCTTCTCCATCTATTTTTTTGCTGTAGTTGATAACACTTAATTGACAATATGGCTCTGGCAAATTTTTATCTTCATAAACCTCTGAATCCCAAGTTGCTCCACCATCAAAACTTGTAGCTATTCTTACATATGACCCAGTATTTCTCATAAACAACTTCAATTGACCATTAGGCATTTCAACTACTTGACATTCAGTTAACTCAAGCCCATCAGTCATTGTTTGCGAATTACCAAAGGACCCATTTCCTAAATCTCTACCATCATTCGGAGACTCACCCATATTCCATGTTTCCCCATGATCATCACTATAAATAACTGCACTTGATTGTTTTCCTGCTCCGTTTGTATAATATACAGGGAATACTATTCTTCCTGCATATTCGCCATTTTTAATTTGAATGCCTGCCCCTGGACCAGTTCCTAAAAACTTCATCCAATCAGCCTTGATCTCTGAATTTATGTCTACAGGTTTACTCCAAGTAGCACCATCATCATCACTATATATTAAACTTAAATAACTTGTCCCATGTACCTTTAATTCACAACTTGAAGTCATAACATTACCTACTACATTGTCATCTTTAGTCAACTCCATAGTATTAACATTTACATTGTAGGTTGTTATGTTTCCCTCACTATCGTAAACATTTCCTGATTCCCTTATTGTATAAAGATTTCCTGAAGCATCATATAAGGATCTATATTTAACTCCATCAACTTCTGTATATCCACTACCAGCTTCAGCTTGCCAGAATCCATAATTTTCTGGGAATGTAGTAACTAATAAGAATACTCTTCCTGTTTCTTCATCTTGTGTTAATGATGTATCAATAACTGATGCTCCATTAGGATAATCTATTACCCTTTGAGGTTCCTCCCACTTTCCTTCTAATGTTTTTCTCTTTACAGCTGAATCTATATCATTCCAAGGAGCATCTGCACCACCTTTATTTCTAACATCTATTGATGCTATAACAGTCCCATCCTTTGTTGTAAATAATGCAGGTATTCTAAAGTTTTGAGAGCCTAAATCACCTGGTTTAAACAAATCTAGTGGTTCTGTCTTCATACCTTCTGGTAGTATTTCGTCTTCTGATGGTAATACTGTTTGCCCTGTTATATCTATTAAATATTTATCTGAAAGAGTCTCTCCATAAATATCTATGAAATCAATATATCCATTAAAAGGATATTCATTACCTGATGCTCTATCTGTTTTACCTATAAATGCATTATTAACACCAACTACTCCTGCACTTAATGTTGCATTAGTAGTTTTAACTTCTCCAGCTAATTTACCATTAATAAAAATTTTATATCCTTCTCCGCTTGTAACTTTTAAAGCTACAGTATTTATCCCTTTATTTAAAACTGCTGAAGCCTTTCCGGTAGCTACATTTCCACTTTGATTTCTTACTTCGAATCCAACTGTATTATCAGCTACATAAAGATGAAAATGTCCATTAGCAACAGTATTATTTCCAATACTAATTAATGATTGAATATCACCTTTACTAGTATCAAACCTTGAAATTATTGTACCACTTTCTAAATTTTTAAGACTTTCAACATCATTAGATATATCTATTCCATTATTATTACTTATCTTCCTATTTTCATAGCTAGCTACCTTTTCAACACCTTCTTTAACTCTATATATGTTAACTTCTGCTATTGATGCAAATCCAGCTCCTGCTTCTATAGCTGTTATCTTAATCTTTTCTGCTTTAACTGGTTCATCGAAATCAACAACTTTAGCTGAATTATCTAATTTCCAATTCCCAGTTGATACTAAAGTTTCCTCATCACCATTAATTGCATAAATCTCATATTTAGTTATTATTCCATTTGTTTGAGACATTCTTGGTGAAACCTTTATACTACTTACATTATTACTTCCACCCAAATCTATTGTTAAGCTCTGTGGAAGTTTTGAATTATTAGTTATTGACCACGGAGTATGCCACATCGTATTAAGATCACCATCTATAGCCTTACTACCATCTTCACCGGATTGTGATGATGTAGCTACTGCAGTCATTTGACTTTGAGGAATTTCCTCCTCAATTCTTAAGCCTTTATACTGTTGTATTTCATCAGCTAATACGTTTACATAAGATAAAGAACTAACTGTATTAAAAGCTATAGATGAACCCATAATTAATACAGCAATCTTCTTTCTATTCATAAATACTTCCCCCTTTTATAACTATTTTCTAATCATATTTAATTATATTATATACTTTCCATTTTTTGTATATTTTTTATGACTATTATGGATAATTGCTATTTATTATAAGTATATTGCTATTTAATATAGAAAATAAGCTTCCTCTCATCTATTAAAAAGTATTATAATATATTTTATATTTATTAATTTTAATATAAATAATAAATCTATATGTTGGAGGTATTTTTATGTGTCTTTTAAAAAAAGGTGATCATATTGGTATTGTTGCCTGCTCTAATGGTCAACCATTAACTAATAAGCCTAAAATTGATTTATTAATTGAAAACTTAAAAAACTTAGGACTGGATACTATTTGCAGTAAATATATTTATGAAATTAATTCACCTTTTAATGGTTCCCCTGAAGCGAAAGGAAAAGCTTTTATGAATTTATATAAAAATAATAAAATAAAAGCAATTTTTGATATTTCAGGTGGTGATTTAGCTAATGAAGTTTTAGACTATTTAGATTATGACTATATATCTAAAAATCCTAAACCATTCTTCGGTTATAGTGATTTAACTACAGTTTTAAACTCCATTTATTCCCAAACTAATAATCCTGTTTATCTTTATCAAATAAGAAATCTTATTTATTCTGATAGTGAAAATCAAAAAGCTAATTTTACTAATAGCTTATTTAATGATAAAAATGATTTATTTAATTTTTCTTATAAATTTATTCAAGGTAAAAAGATAGAAGGAACTGTTATAGGTGGAAATATTCGTTGCCTTTTAAAATTAGCAGGTACTAAATATATGCCTGATTTTACGAATAAAGTTTTATTTTTAGAAAGCATGGGTGGTGAAACTGCCCTTATGTCTGCCTTTTTAAATCAACTTAAACAAATAGGAGCTTTTGATAAAATCCAAGGTTTAATACTAGGTACTTTCAGCAAAATGCAGGAAAATAATCTATCTCCTACTATTGAAGAATTAGTAGTAAAAATAGTAAATAACCCTAATTTACCTATTGCTAAAACAGAGGAAATTGGTCATGGAGCTAATTCTAAATGTATTATTATAGGTAAAAATATTACTCTTTCGTAATTTAGAAGCTACAATTGTGGCTTCTTTTTTTTGTAATTTATTTCAAAATATTATTGACTCTTAACATTCAAATTGATATCATATGTATATATAATGTATATACACTTAGATACGGAGGTGAACACTTGGATATATTAATTAGTAATTCCTCACCAGTGGCACTTTATGAACAAATAGAAACTCAAATTAAAAATCAAATATTAAATGGCAACTTAAAGCCAGGAGAGCCACTTCCTTCAATAAGGACATTAGCAAAAGAACTTAAAGTAAGTATTATAACTTCTAAAAGAGCTTATGAAGAACTAGAAAAAGAAGGCTTTATTGAAACAGTTGTTGGTAAGGGTACATTTGTTTCTGCTTCTAATTCAGAAAGATTAAGAGAACTTGCCATGGCTGAAATGGAAAATAGACTTGAATCTGTAATAATCTCTGCTAAATCTCTAGGGTTGACATTAGATGAATGTATTGAAATTTTTAAAAGTATTTATGAGGAGGTATAAATATGAATTCTATTGAAATTCGTAATTTACAAAAAAATTATAAGAACTTTTCTTTAACTATAGACAACCTTCATATACCTGAAGGATATATTACTGGATTTATTGGTCCAAATGGCTCTGGTAAAACTACTACTATTAAATCTTTACTTGGAATGGTTAAACCTGATTCTGGCGAAATTAAAATATTAAATGCCAATATTAATAAAGATACTAAAACAAAAGAAAATATTGCTTATGTTGGTGACGAATCTGGCTTCTTAGAAGAAAGTAAGATATCTAATCTTCATAAAATAATATCTAAGTTTTATTCTAACTGGGATGAAGAATTATATAAAAAATATATAAATAAATTTCAAATAAATGAATCTAAAACCTATAAAGATTTATCTAAAGGGCAAAAAAAGCAATTTGAACTTATAATGGCTTTATCTCATCATCCAAGGCTGTTAATAATGGATGAACCGACCTCTAGTTTAGATCCTATAATAAGAAATGAATTTTTAGAGCTTATGCAAGATCACATGGAAATGGATAATATGACAGTCTTCTATTCTACTCATATAACTACAGATTTAGATAAGGCTGCTGATTATATAGTAATGATATATAACGGACAAATACTGCTTAAAGGTGAAAAGGACGAAATTTTAGATAATCATGTAATTGTTAAAATAAAAAAAGAGTTAGTGGACATTAGTATTAAAAAAGAGTTTATTTCATTAAAAGAAAGCGCTTTTGGCTTTGAAGGCTTAATATCTGATAAAAGAAAAGCTTACGAACTTTTTGGTGATGAAGCAATTTATGAAAAATGTACTCTTGAAGATATTTTATTATATTACACTAGGAGGGACTAATTTATGAATAATATTGTCAATTTATTAAAACTTCAATTTAATTCATTACTATCTATAAAGAAAAATTTAATTATAACATTAGCACTTTCTATATTTTTAGCAGCTGTACAACCAAATATGATTGTTTTTGCTGGTGCAATATATTTAATGATGACTACCTATTCAATTACCTTTTATGAAGAAAGAAGTAAAATGAATTATTTAATTTATTCTTTGCCAATTAAAGTTAATGAATATCTTTTCTCTAAATATATTTATTGTTTATTAAATACACTTATTGCTGTAGTTGTATCTACTATTTTATCTACAATTGTAAAAATAATAGGAATGCATGATTTAACTTATTCTATGCCTATATATGCAATACCTTTAGTTACTATTGGAATTGGAATATTTTTCACATCAATATTAATGCCTGCTACTCTTTTGCTAGGCTTTGAAAATGGAAGATATGTTCTTACATTTATAGCCATAACTCCAATGGCATTTTCTACTGCATTACTAGAAATAATATCTGAAATCAATATAACCTTTAATCCTTCAACGTTAACTATTTTAGGAGTATTAATTGCTCTTACATCATTACTTGTTTCTTATTTTATTACATGCAATAAATTTACTAAAAAGGAAGTTCAATGAAATAAAAAAGATGTCGCATTAGCATAAACTTAGTCATTATAAACACAAAGGTTGAAAACTATATTACTATAATTTTCAACCTTTATATCCTAATTATTATTTAAATCTAAATAAAAATTTGCTTCTGTTAATTTTTGATATGGTGCTACCCAAAGAGCTGCTATGCCAAGCGTTAATATAGAAACTAACCACCATCCTATAAATGTTAAATTTAAATAAAATAAATCCCACTTATGTCCATTCATTAAATTAACACTTTCATTTATACACTGTGTTATTGATTTACTTGGATCCTCTGACAATATATAAAACGCTTGTGAAAACATAAGAGATACTATTATACCTGGTACTATAAATAATAAAGTTCCTGCTAAAACAGCTAAAGTTATTAAAATATTTAATCCCAATGTTTTCAAGTAAATATTAAAGCTTGAAAATAATGTATCAAATCTAGGTTCTCGCCTCTTAGTTACCATATCTAATAAAAATCTACATAATCCAACTGATATAACACCACCTAATAATAAGGTAATTAAATCTAAGGAATATGACATTCCATCCATACCTAGCTTAGAAGCTACCTTATATCCCATCTCTACTTGTAATATTATATTAGAAACCAACACTGTACCTATTGCTACTGCCCAATTACCTCTTAACTGTTCCTTTGCTCTACCTTTTAATTCTGCTGTATCCACAGCATCACCCCCTATATTTTATTATGAAAATATATTTATATTTGTTAATATTATTTTTCATACTCGTACATATGATAATTGCATTCATTCATTCCTAAATTAGAATAGGTATTTTGTGCTACATAATTTTCTCTCTCAACATATAATCTTATTCCGCATATATTTTCATCCTTATCACACATATCCTTTATATAAGTATATAATGCTTTAAAGACTCCCATTCCTCTATTTTCTTTATTTACATAAACACTTTGCACCCATAAAAAAGTTCCGTTTCTCCAATCACTCCACTCATAAGTATACATGATTTGTCCAACAATCTTGCCATCTATCTCACAAACATGATAAACACCCTTACTTTCATCTTCAATTAATCTTTTAACACCATTAGTTAAAATACTCATATTCAGCTTTTTATCTTCCGTTTCAAATGCAAGGTTATAATTATATTTAGCTATAATACTCACATCATCTAATGTTGCTCTTCTTATTTTCATCTTAACCTCTCCTAAAGAATTATTCTCCAAATATATCTCTATAGTACCACAGCCTTTATATATTGTTAATATTTCTTATATAAATATCTCAAAACATTCATCTTATTAATAAGTATATACAAGAAAAAAAGCATAAAGAAATCATATTAAAATTTCTTTATACCTTTTTACTTTTCTACTTCATCTTATTTAAAGTGCTCTTCATATTTTCTAAAGCATCTTTAAACTTCTCCTTTGCTTCTCCTCCAAGCTCTTCAATTTCATTAATCACGTTACTAATTTCATCGCCTATTTCTTGTGAAAGTCTTCCTTGTTTAATCTTTTTACTGATTTGATTTACCTTTTTCTCAAGTTTTTCAAAAGCCATAATTAAAACCTCCAATGTATATAAATAATTTTATATAATTATCTTATCCATTTTATATTTTAAAATACCTATAGCTATTTGATAACCTTTACAAATTTATATTGTTTTAGGTCAACTCTCTAAATAAATCCATTCTAACTTCATATAATTCTATAGAATCTTCTTTTAAATAATTCCAATAGTTTTTATTTTCTTTTAGGTCCTTCAATAATTTATTTATCTTACTATTACTAATTTCATTTTCTTTAGCTAGTAACCCTATAGTTAATATAAAAGTTCCGCAATCTTCATCTTCTTCAAGCAAACTCTCATTATTAAAAATCACTTCATTCATTGCATCATTTTCATCCATTCCCTGATCTAAATACTCTTGAAACTCATCTCTTATATCAACAGCTAAATCATCATCATAAATATCTAATCCCCATACTCCCATAAAAATCCAATCCTCCATACATCTTTTTATACTTTTTAAATATTATATGAGACTATATTTTATAAAATTCATTATATCTATTTCTTTATTTAAAAATAGAGGCGTATTTTTTACGCCTCTACTATAATGATTATTGCCTAAATATATATGCCTTTATTATTCCAAAGAACTCTCGTACATAAAATACTAATGCTGAAGCCTTATGTGATGGTGCTGGATAACTATAAGTATTAAACCCAACCTCTTTTGCTAAAAACTTAGCTCTATACATATGAAAATTATTAGATATTATAGTTATTGTAAAATCATCTTTTCCAGTCTCTCCTTCTAAAACATTTTTAGTATATAAAAAATTCTCATAAGTATTTGTTGATTTATCTTCCATTATAATTAGGCTTGGATCAACACCATTATCCACTAAGAAATTTCTCATAGCTAAAGCTTCAGTCATATCTTCACCTTCGCCTTGCCCTCCAGATACCACTATTTTCACATCTGGATGCATATCATGAAAATCTAATGCAGTTTCTAATCTATATAGCAAGGATGCACTTATACTACGCCCCCTTAAACCAGCTCCTAAAACAACTAAATAATCTGGTTTCTCCGTATCATGATGATGTCCATTATAAATTATAACACTCTCAATTCCTATAAATATTACTAAGCCTATAGTAAATAAAGTTGTGATTATTATTCTATAAACCTTAGGAATATGCCCCCAAATATCTATATTAAACTTTAATTCAACGTAACCATAAATCAGCAAAATTATCCCTAACATACAAAAAACGTTAGAAAAAGCTACAAATCCAAACATCATCTTTAACATTAAATAATATAAAATTAATAATATCCCTATAATTTCGGAAAAAAAATATATACTCTTTTTTCTCTTTGCCATATGATTATTCATAAATTTTTCCTTTCCAATTCTTTTTATTATATTATAAAATATAAAGTTGTTAATATAAAATATTATTTTACTTTTTATCTAATAAAACAATTAATTATATTATTAGTTTTCATTTTTATTAATAAAGTACTATAATGAAAGTATACAAACAGATACAAGGAGATAGGAACATGAATCTTAATAGAAATGACCACTGTTGGTGTGGTAGTAATAAAAAATATAAAAATTGCCATTTACAATTTGATGAAAAAATAAACTCTTATAAACTTAAAGGTCATATAGTACCACCTAGAAACATAATTAAAACACCTGAGCAAATTGAAAAAATAAAAGAAAGTTGTGCTATTAATACTGCAGTCTTAGACTTAGTAAGCAAAAATATTAAAGCTGGTATGTCAACTGAAGAAATAAATACTATAGTTCATGATTTTACAGTATCACAAGGTGCAATTCCAGCTCCACTTAACTTCCAAGGATATCCTAAAAGTGTTTGTACTTCTTTAAATGATGAAGTATGCCATGGTATTCCTAGTGAAGATGTAATATTAGAAGAAGGAGACATCGTTAATGTAGATGTTTCTACTATATATAATGGATATTTTTCAGATGCATCTAGAATGTTTAAAATTGGAAATGTACATCCTGACTTAGAAAAGTTAGTAAGAGTTTCAAAAGAGTGTTTAGATAAAGGATTAGAAGCTGCTAAACCATGGGGGTACTTAGGAGATATAGCAGAAGCTGTACAAAAACATGCTGAAGCTAATGGCTACTCTGTTGTTAGAGAATTTGGAGGACATGGAATAGGACTTGAGTTCCACGAAACTCCCTTTGTTTCTCATGTTGGTAAAAAAGGTACTGGAATGTTGTTAGTTCCTGGAATGATATTTACTATTGAACCTATGATAAATATGGGTTCTCCTGATATATTTATTGATGAATCTGATGGTTGGACAGTTTTAACTGAAGATGGTTATCCTTCATCTCAATGGGAATATACAGTTTTAGTAACTGAAACTGGTGTTGAAGTCTTAACTCATTAATAAATAAAAATGGGGCTGTATCAAAATAAATTTTGATACTAGCCGATAAAAAAAGGAAGGTTCGAATTCGAATCCTCCTTTTTGCATATAATATTTTCATGAAAAATAATGTGTGCAAAAAAAATATTATACACATCCA
>SKEA01000604.1_pt1 | contig 31670 bp, 24 predicted proteins | sample 4826601 | NCBI WGS metagenome assembly SKEA01 (sample SAMN11008821, study PRJNA524170) | human gut metagenome | biome: Human fecal sample; material: Feces; isolation source: fecal sample from pouch patient p13, p53 | host: Homo sapiens | place: Israel: Tel-Aviv | collected 2016-07-06 | reverse complement strand
CGGCCGCGCAGCCTGCTCCGCCGCTGCCGGAGTACACTCCGCAGCACATCGCTCCCGAGCAGCCTGCTCCCGCCGCGCAGAGCGCTTCCGGCTCCATACCGAAGCAGACCGACGAGCGGTATCAGTACAATTCCACGAGCAGACAGGGCGAGGTTCCTCCGCAGTGCGTTCCCCCGGTTGGAAAGCACGCGAAGGCCGGCGGCTTTAAGTTCAGCGACATCAAGGGCATGAAGCCCAACTGCAACGCCGGAAAGCTGATAACCTGCATAGCCCTTGACGTGCTCCTGTGGTCGTGGATTATTCCGCTGGTGATTTCAATGATCTTCGGCGGTCTTGGCTCCATGGCGATGGGTCTTTTGAACGGAGGATTCGACCAAATATTCGGCGTTTCGCAGTTCCACCCGCTGAGCAGGATATTCCTCGGCACAGGAATGATCAGCGGCGCTGTGCTGGTCGGCTGTGGAATATGCGGGCTTTTCAAGGCTGTGTTCCACTGGGTTAAGGCGATAGTCATGGATCATGTCAAGGCTATCTACGGACTTTAAGGAGGCGTTGGCATGAAAGTTGTACTCAGAATATTTATCCCGCTGTGCATATTCTCGTTCATCGCGTTCGGCATATCGGTGATGTTCCTCGGAACTCAGCCCATTACCGCTGATGCAGCGATAAGCGAGCTTACCATCAGCGAATCCACAAGACCCGCAAATGCAATAAAAAACGACTCCACGATCGCCGGCCACGCCATGTTGACGGCGGTCTGGAATGTGTCTTTGTGGTATTTCCCCTGTAACTTGTTTCCTAAGTACCCCATTTCTTTTCCTCTCTTTCGTCCCAATACCAATTTCTATTTTACTTTGTTTTAACAGAAGGGTCAATACGGTACCGGCAGAAAAAAGCCAGCCGCAAAAGCAAAATTCTTTTCGCTTTTTGTGGCTGGCTTTTCTTTTATCTTTCCGTAGCGATTCAGACCCCCATCTTGATTCCGCTTACGCTACATCCCAGTATTGCTTCTTATTTTTTCAGCACAAATTCTGCCTTATTCTCTGTCGTGCTGTCGCTTCCGATGAAGACTTCGAAAGCACCGTTTTCACTTTCTACACGCTCATTTTCTGTCAGGAAGCGAAGCTCTTCTTCTGTGATTTTGAAGATGACTTCGGTTTCTTCTCCCGGCTGAAGGGTTACCTTGCAGAAATCTTTCAGCTCTTTCACCGGGCGTACCACGGATGCGGCTACGTCGTGGATGTAAAGCTGTACGGTCTCGGTTCCCTTTGTATCGCCGGTGTTTTTCACGGTTACGGAGGCTTTAATCTCATCTTCCATGCCAAGCTCTGCCTTGTCCAGTTTCACATCTGAAATTGCAAAGCTGGTGTAGCCAAGGCCATATCCGAACGGGAACAGTGGTGCGTTCGGGATGTCGAGGTATTTGGAGCGGAAGCGGTCTTTGTCCTTGCCCGGCACATGCGGTCTTCCGGTGGAATACTCGTTGTAGTGAACCGGCACCTGGCCTACAGAGTATGGGAAGCTCATGGTCAGCTTGCCGCTTGGAGCGTATGCACCAAAAACAACGTCTGCGATTGCATTGGCACCCTCGGTACCCGGCATCCACACTTCAAGAACAGCTTTTGCTTTCGATACGACATCGCGCAGGTCGAGCGGACGGCCATTGAAGAGGACAACGACAACGTTTTCATTGACTTTTGAAACGCGCTCAAGCAGTCTCTGCTGGATTTCCGGGATACGGATGTTCGCGTTGCTGGTTGCCTCGCCGGACTGCAGACGATCCTCGCCGATCGCAAGAACGACAACATCGGCCTCTTTTGCTGCGTTTACAGCCTCAAGAAGCATTGCTTCTTCTTCCTCTGGCGTAGTGGACTGCTCCATCGCCTCGCCGAAGCCCTCCAGGCGGATGTCGGAGCCAAGCATCGGAGAGCCTGCATGGAAGCTCATGTTTGTCGTATCTGCCTGCGCTTTTACGGCCTCTTCCAGATTTGTCACATCCTTTGCATCTCCGATAAAGGACCAGGCGCCCATCAGGTTTCTGCTGTGGACATACGGTCCGACCCAGGCAATTTTTTTCTCCTTGCCAAGCGGCAGGATTTTCTCTTCGTTTTTCAGCAGTACAAACGATTTTCTTGCGGCTTCTCTTGCCAGGGCGCGGTGCTCTTTGCAGAGAATGACCTCTTTTTCTTTCGTCTCGTCTGCGTCTTTATACGGGTTTTCAAACAGTCCCAGTTTGTTTTTCAGTTCCAAGATACGCATGCAGGACTCATCGATCAGATCCTCGGAAATCTTGCCCTCTCTTACAAGGCGGCAGAGGTTCTCGCAGTAAATACCTGTCATCATATCGATATCGACGCCTGCCTCGGCGGAGCGGACAGCTGCCTCCTCACGGTCTGCGCAGTAGCCGTGGTAAATAATCTCCTCGATTGCCGCCCAGTCGGAAATCAGAACGCCGTCAAATCCCATCTCGTCACGCAGGATGCCGCGCATCAGTTTCTTGTTTCCGGTTGCCGGAACACCGTTTACCGTGTTGAAGGAAGTCATTACCATCGCTGCTCCTGCATCGATGCCGGCTTTGTAGGACGGCAGATAGAAGTCACGGAAGGTATGCTCGGAAAGCTCTACCGTATTGTAGTCTCTTCCTGCTGTCGGTGCGCCATAGCCTGCGAAATGCTTCACACAGGAAGCAATTTTGTACGGCTCCTTCAGATCGTCTCCCTGGAATCCGCGCACCATTCCGGCACAGAACAGACCGTTCAGATACGGATCCTCACCGGTAGACTCCATGACACGGCCCCATCTTGCATCGCGGACCAGGTCGGTCATCGGTGCGAAGGTTACGTGAAGGCCGGAAACGGCTGCCTCTTTTGCAGCAACTGCCGCACACTTTTCGGAGAGCTCCGGTTCAAACGTTGCGCCCTGTCCCAGCGGAATCGGGAAAATGGTCTTGAAGCCGTTGATGATATCCAGCATGAACAACATCGGGATGTGATGCGGGTGCTGCTCCACAAAATCCTTCTGGATTTTCTTTAACGTTTCTGCACCCATGCTGCCCAGGATGGAACCGGAAAGCGCTACATTTTCCGGCGTAAATCCTTTATCCGCCATCGGTCCCATCGCCGTGATGTCCATATCTTTATTGAAGAAGGCACCCACCACCTGGCTCATCTGGTTCACTTTTTCTTCCAGCGTCATGTCAGCCAGAAGCTCTTTTAATTTCTGCTCGGTCATTTTTTCTCCTCCATACCTCGTTTTTGCTGTATCTGCTTCTTCAGAAACCCCTAAAATGTCAGAAAAATATCGCTTTTCCGTTTTTTCTGAATCTTATACTGAAATTTTACCACATCTGACCTGAAAAAAATATCCCCTGATCCGACCTTTTTCTTTCACTATTCCGACCTGTTTGCTGCTGTTCCGGTGCGTAAGAAAGTGATAAAATCCTCTGTTATTTCCCGGACATGTGAAGGGGGCTTTCCGCTATTTTTCACTAAAGCTTCTTCGGTATTCCAGCGGTGCGTATCCCGTATTGTCCTTAAACATCTTCGTAAAATACGAGAAATTGCTGTACCCCACATACAGCGACACCGTATTGATCGGCAGCGTGCTCTGTGTCAGAAGCTTTTTTGCCTCCTCCACCCGCTTTTGGATGATATAATTACTGATCGAAATACCCTTTTCTTTTTTAAAGATCCGGGACAGATAATCCGTATTCAAAAAGACAAGCTCCCCAAGCTCCTCCCGGTGAATCTCCTCCCGGTAATGTGCATCGATATAAGCGCATACCTGACTCGTAACCGAATCTGATTTGTTGATGTACTGTCTGTACTGAACTGCTTTCCGAACCAGTACCCCGGCATATTCCATCATCTCTTCTCTGCCATAAAGGGAATTCCGATGCAGGTTTTCCATATCCGCATCTGCAAACAGTGCATACGCCTTGATCTCCCGTTCCGAAAGCCATGCATACACCACCTGCGTCAGATCGGTACGGAGTGCTACCAGAAGCTCCCTGGTAATCATTCCTTCCCGCTCCGTCCGGTCAAGGTATTTCTGCAGCTGCTCCAGCAGCTCTTCCGGTTTTTCCTCCGAAAGCAGAGCTTTCCACACATCCAGCTCCTTATTTTCGTAGCTGGTCCGCGGAGCCTGAAATTCGGAGAGGAGCAGCACCTCGTTCCGCACGGAAAGGCTTCCCTCCCGCATTTTCTGAAGATTCCGGCTCTGCTTTTGCATCCCCAGTACAGATTCCCACTGTCCGACACCGCACCACAGCTCCGGATAGATTTTTTCATTCATCCACGCAACAAACTGCCGCAGAATTTCACAGTCCCGCCCGCCGTCCTGCGGGAATGCTTTTTCCTTTGACTGTGTAACAATCCAGTAGATGCCCGGTTCCTGGTAAAAAACAGTATCTACCGCAATATCCGTTTCCTCATACAGTTCCGACAGCACATTTTCGATCACAAATTCCATGGTCGCGGTATCCCATATCTCCCGCTTATTGCTCTTTATTTCCGGCATCAGACAAATCAGCCGGAAATAGTGTCCCGGTCCGTATGGCAGCTGGCGCTGTGCTGCCGTTTCGCAGAACTTCTCCTCGGAGAAGCCGTCTTTCAGCACATTTTTCCAGATATCCTGCTGCAGAATTTTCCTGTTCTGGTTCCACTTGATGCTTTCCTGCCTGAGATCCTGTATTTTCTTTTCTTTCGCAACGGATTCCGCCGCACGCTGTACGGCCTCCTTCAGCTTGTCAAAATCGATGGGCTTTAGCAGATAATCGACGCTGTTCAGCTGTATCGCTCTTCTGGCATAGTCAAACTCCGCATAGCTTGTCAGGAATATGACCTGGACCTTCAGCTCCTCTTTTCTGACCCACTCCACAAAGTCGAATCCCGTTCCGCCCGGCATCACGATATCGCTGATCACGATATCAATGTCCACCATTCCCATGATGTTCTTCGCCTGCTGTACGGAAAACGCGGTATACACCTCGTTCACCCCGGTCTCTGTAAGATCGAGGTTTCTTTTGATACTTTCAATCACGTACTCTTCATCATCCACGAGCAATAGTTTCATGTTCTTCTCCCCCTGTCCTGTATGGAATATGGATATCTACAATCGCTCCGCCGAGCGGACTGTTATCGAAATGAATCTCTCCGGAATCGCCATAATAATAGTGGAATCGTTTCAGACAGTTTTCGATTCCGATATGCTTTCCATGCTCGGAAATATCTTCCCCTGCCTTCAGCCTTTGCAGCGTCTCCTCCGGAAAGCCGTTTCCGGTGTCCGAAATATAAATGTTGACATACTTTTCGTCTCCGCGATCCTCCGGGTAAACCGTCACGGAAATCAGCGGAACCGTCTCCAGCGTCAGGGCATGTTTTGCCGCATTCTCTACAAACACCTGAATCAGGAACGGGAAGATTACTGCGTTTTCCACCTCTTCATGAACCTCAAAATAATAGGTGAATTTTTCCGGATAGCGCAGCAGCAGAATTTTGAGGTAATTTTCACAGTGGTTCGTCTCCGCCGTTACCGGCACCATCTCGCTTGTATTCCGGAAAATATACGCAAGATAATCGGACGTAATACGGCTCATCGACTTTGCATGGTCGTACTGACCGAAGTCGATCATGCTGTAGATAAAGTTCAGACAGTTCATATAAAAATGCGGACGGATCTGGATTTTCAGGTAGTCCATCTCGATTTTCTGTTTTTGCAGCTCCTGCTCATACAGCGTGATCTTCAACCGGCGGATCTGGTGAATCATGTTTCGGAATTTATCGTCAATCTGCTCCAGCTCTACCAGGTTTCCTTCCGACATCTGATAGGTGAGGTCCCCATTGTCATATTTCTGAAGATTTTCCGTAAACATAGCGACCGGCTTCAAGATTTTTGTTTTCAGATGGAACAGCAGCACGGAACCGGCAATCACCATCAGAAATGCAACGCCGAGAAGAGCAAACACACTTCCCGTCATCAGATTCAAAACACCGGTCCAGGAGATTTTAATCCGTATTTCAAACGGCGCCTGCGAAAGTTCCTGCCGGAAGGTGTAATTGTCGGTATTAATTTTCGAATTGTCCGTTACAATTCCTTTTTCCGTCAGTGTTCCGATGCTTTTCCCGTTCTGGTTAACGAGACTGACATAGCCGCTCTTTCCAAGAGACAGTTCAGAGAACGGTTCCAGAATTGTCTTCAGATTGACGTAGCAACCGAGTCCGACGCCCTGACTCTGCGCTACCTTGAGCATATAAATATCGTCTCCCTGGCACATCACGGTCCATTTTTTCTTGACTGCATACGCCTGCTGCGACAGGCTTTTGATCCTGCGCTTCAGCGCTTCCTGCAAATAGGGATCAACGGCGTAAAGCCCGTCAGAGGAAATGCTCAGCTGATATAAGCTCTCATCCTTCTTCGTATAGAGAAAAACATTGTAATCCGTTCCAAAATCCCACGCCGCAGATACATAGTTTCTTCGCAGCTGCGTAATAACATATTCCTCATACTGATCCTTCTCCATCAGATCCATATATTTCCAGAAAGCAGAGTCCGGGTTGGTTCTGTCCATTACGGTTGAAAGCAGATTTCGGCTGATCCGGAAGAACCGGTTGTCCAGCTCATCTGTATACAGCTTCGAAACCTCTTCCAGCTGCTCATATACCTGCCGCTGCGTCCGGTTCAGAATAAGCACACTCCCAGCCAGAAAAAGCAGCAGCATACTCAGCAGGCAGATCAAAAGATAACGCCCCTGCTGCGCCAGTGTTGTTTTTTTCGTCTGTTTTGAAATACGCATGAAGTTTCCTCCTTTTTCTGTTCCGGTACACTCGAAATTTTTCCGTGTTTGATTTTACGAACTGATCTTTTTTTCTGAATATAATACAGCAGAAAAACAGTACACCCCATGTTTCCATGAGTCTGTACTGTTTTTCTGATTTATGTCGGAAACACCGAAATGTTTCTCTTTTTTATTTCTGCATGGAAAATCATCCCTTTACCGCACCAAGTGTGATACCTTCTGCGAAGTATTTCTGAAGGAACGGATAGATGATAAACAGCGGCAGCATGGCGATAAATGCGATTGCCATACGGATCGAGGTTGTCGGCAGCTTTGCCACCTCGGCACCGATATTTCCGGTTACTTTTCCACTTGCCAGGTACTGAATATCGGTGATCATCTGGTTCAGCAGGTTCTGGATACTGTAAAGCTTCTGGCCTTCATTTCCTGATAAATAGTATAAACCATTTGTCCAGTCATTCCAATAACCAAGTGCGGAAAACAGTCCCATGGTTACCAGAATCGGTTTTCCAAGCGGCAGTGTGATGCTGGTGAAAATCTTCATGTGTCCTGCGCCATCGATTTTGGCCGCCTCGAACAGCGCGTCCGGGATACTGGTGTTAAAGTAGCTTCGGATCATCAGCACGTTGTTTGCACTTAACAGGAAGCCCGGAACAATCAATGCCCAGATCGTGTTTTTGATGTGAAAATACTTTACATACATCAAGTAGGTCGGCACCAATCCGCCGTTGAACAGCATCGTAAAGAATACGAAAAAGGTAATTGCTCTGCGGTACGGCAGCTTTTTAATCGAAAGCGGATATGCCAACAGAGCGGACATCGCAAGGTTTGCAGCTGTACCAACGATGGTTACAAAAACGGTGATTCCGTACGCTCTCAGGATTTTCTCACCCTGACGGATGATATAGGAGTAAGCATAGAAGCTGAATTTCTCCGGGAAAAACGAATATCCGTTGCGGATCAGTGTGTTTTCATCGGTCAGCGAGGAAATAAATACGAGTACAAACGGCAGTATAATGGATAACGTAATCAGAATGAGTACTACATTAATCCAGAACTGGAAACGTTTTGCTTTTTTTGAATTTGTCATACTTCCATCCTCCTAGAATAATGCCTGGTCTTTGTCTACTTTGCGGACAATCCAGTTACTCAACATTACGACACAGAAGCCTACCAGAGACTGGTATACACCGGCTGCAGATGACATACTGATATTTCCCTGCTCAATCAGGGCGCGGTATACATAGGTATCGATAACGTTTGTGGTCGGGAACAGAACACCGGAGTTCATTGGTACCTGATAGAACAGACCGAAATCGGAATAGAAAATTCTTCCGATGCTGAGGAGCAGCAGGGTGATGATGGTCGGAACGAGGCTCGGCAGTGTGATTTTTGTGATCTCCTGCCATTTGCTTGCGCCGTCCAGTCTGGCAGCCTCATAGAAGGAAGGATCGATACCGATCAGCGATGCGATGTAGATCAGGCATCCGTATCCTACGCCCTTCCAGCAGTTCGCGATGATCAGGATCACCGGCCAGTATTTCGGCTCCTGGTACCACTGAATCGAGTCGATGTGGAACAGTGGAAGGATGGAGTTGTTGACAAGACCATTTTCTGCACTCAGAAGCGCATATACGATGTAGCTTAAGATAACCATAGACATCAGGAACGGAAGAAGAATCGCGCTCTGATATACCTTTTTGAGTTTTGTGTTTCTTACCTCCGTAATCAGAATCGCAATGGCAATTCCGACTACCATGTTTACAAGAATAAATGCAACGTTATACAGCAGCGTATTTCTTGTAATAATCCATGCATCCTTGGAAGCAAACAGGAACTTGAAGTTTTTAATTCCTGCCCACGGGCTTGCCCAGATACCTTTTGCAAAGTTCAGTTTTTTAAACGCAATCACCATACCTGCCATCGGGATATAGTTGTTGATCAGCAGATACAGAAGTGCCGGAAGCATCATCAGATAAAGCGGCCAGTATTCCTTCAGCGCGTTTTTCTTTTTTCCTTTTTTAACCTCTGCTTTTTTCATAAAGCGTGTCTCCTTTTATGAGGGTTGTTTTTTCAGGTTCTTTCACAGAGAAAGCTCCACATCTTTTCGGGTAAGAGTGGAGCCTTCGGTTGCTGTATCACACCGGATTTTCTTTTGCCCCGGTCGTGTTCTTTTTACAAATTATGGTGCTTATTTCGCTGCAAGAAATGCATCCAGCTGCTCCTGCTTTGCAGCAATAACATCATTGATTCCCGCATCGTCCAGTGCTTCCAGGAACTGTGGAAGCAGTTCTTCCGGATCTCCGGAGCCGCTGCTAAGTGCGCCGTTGTACTGGCTGACTACATTGTTCAGAGCTGATACCTGATCCGCATATTCGCTGTTGTCAAAGACAAATCCCACTGCTTTCGACTCGATACCGGAAGCGTTGAACTCCTGCATTTTGTCCCAGAGCTGCGGGTCAGATCCATCCCATTTGTATGCGATGAACTGGTTTGGAAGCTCCCATCCACAGTTAAAGCTGTAGCCTGCGTTGTCTGCTGTTACACCGTCCGGGTAGTTGATGATTCCGTTTTCTTCATCTTCTACTACGTAGTCGATTCCCTCTTCGCCCCAGTTCAGAAGGTTCATGACCTCCGGGCTGCCGTAGATGTAATCGAGAACCTGCATTGCTTTTTCCGGATTTTCGGAATTCTGTGCTACGGAATAAATAATTCCGCTGTAAGAGGATGAGTTGATGATCGGCTTATCATAGAACGGTACGATTTCAAACTCATATCCTGTGGAGCTCTGGAACTCAACCGGGGTACCTGGATGATAAGTAAAGAACAGTGAAAACACGTTTCCTGCTTTGCATACGGTTCTCCAGTTTTCTGTGTTTGTTCCGGCATCTTTGCTGATATAGCCTTTCTGATACCAGTCATGCAGCATGGTTGCAGTCTCCTTGTACCAGTCGCTTGCAAAGTAGTTTTCTACCGTTGTGCTGTTGGTCTGATCCATCAGAGCGCCGGTGTTGGCATCACCAAGTCCATCAGCGCGGGACAGACGGCTCAGAGGCGTATCATTGTTGTTGCTGGAGTACAGCATTGTCATGTCAGGCTCGCCTGCCTGTACGGTCTCAAATACTTTCTCCATATCCTTCGGCTCTTTGATTTCGTCGGTATTGATATTATACTTTTCTACCAGGTCTTTTCTCATGAAGATAGCCGGAATGCTGCCTCGCTCGATCTGGTTTGGAACGCCATAGACAAATCCATCAACCTGATTTGTTTTTGCAACATCCTCGCCATAGATATCTTTCAGGTTTTTGCCGTATTTGTCAATCAGTTCAGACATATCCATGATCTGTCCGGAGTGCATGTACTGGATTGCTGTTGTTGCACTTGTGTACAGAAGATCGATTTTCTCATCGCCGGAAAGCATCAGCTGTAACTGCTGTGTTGCGCTTGCCCACGGAAGAACAACGATATCGAGCTTTGCATTCAGCTCCGGCTCCAGAATCTCGTTGATTTTTTCTTCGATTCTCTCTTCATCCTGCTGCTGGCTGCCCTGCAGTACCATAGTTACGGTGTACGGCTCGCCTTTTTCCTCTGTCTTTGCTGTGCTTCCGGAAGCTGCGGAGGAACCGGAATCAGAACTGGATCCTGTGCTTCCGCATGCTGCCATGGAAAATGCCATGGTTGCTGCAAGAATGCCTGCTAACACTTTTTTCTTCATACTTTTTCTCCTTTTCACGTATCGTGTTGTGTGACCTTTGATGGTTGTATTATAGCAGGATTTTGACTTGCAACTCTATAACTGATTTGACTTTGAAGTATCACTCTTCCGACCTTTGTGTCTTTTTTGTGTCTTTTTTCTGTCATTCCCATCCAACGAAAAAAATGGCTCCTCCTCCACCTGTTTTATGAAGGAAAAGCCATTTTCTGTCAAAAATCTTCCACCATCTTTGCCCCTTCTGCCTCATCGAGCTCGGTCACGGTTCCATTCATGACACGGTAAACTCTCTGGCAGAGGCCGAGGACACTCGGGCGGTGCGTCGTAACGATGCAGGTTTTGTTGGGACGCTGGCGGATGATGTTTCGGAGAACGTTTCGTTCCGTCGTAACGTCCAGTGCCGAGGTGGCTTCATCCAGAAGCAGCACCGGGGCATCGCGAAGGACGGCACGGGCGATGGCAAGCCGCTGGGACTGGCCTTCGGAGAAACCGCGGCCACGTTCCCCGACGCGGCTGTTAATGGTATCCGGCAGATGCTGAACAAAATCCCAGGCGCAGGAGATTTTAAGTGCTTCGATAATCTCCTCGTCGGTCGCATCCTCTTTTACCATGCGCATATTTTCGGCGATTGTGCCGGAAAGGATCGTATTTCCCTGCGGAACATACGCGAAGAGATGACGCGTTTCGGCGTTCATGGGAACCGTTTTTCCGTTTGAGGCAATGATCACGGTTTCCCCCTCCTGCGGGCGGATAAGGCCGAGAATCAGGCGGATCATCGTTGTTTTTCCCTCGCCGGACGGGCCAACCAACGCTACAATCTCGCCGGGGGCGGCCTGAAACTCCGATTTGGTAATTACTTTGTTTCCTTCTATATAGGAAAATTCTACCCCATGCATCTGTACCCGGAAGCCATCCTTTGCCAGTGGATCGAGCTTGGCGCTCTCCGGGATATGGACCTCTTTTGGCAACTCTACGAGCTCACGGATCCGGTGCGCCGAGACGGAGCTGTTGAGGAAGGACGGAATAATCGAAATCACGTTTCCAAACGCGCCGGAAAGGTTACTCCGCTGCTGCAGGAACAGCGTCATGGTTCCATAGGTAATGTCGTGCGTCCACAGACGGAACAGGCAGTATCCGAACGCCGTAAACTCCACCGCACTCCCGAGAATAGACATTACAATATTGGTTTTAATCGTAAACAAATTATATTTCAGGCTGATGTCCTTGAAAAGTCCCTGCCACCAACGCATCTTTTTACTGTAATACGGTGCGATGCCAAACGACTTGATCGTATCAAAATTGTAGAACGCTTCTACCTCAAAGCTCATCAGATTACTGCTCATCTCGCGTACTTCTTTGCTGTATTCCCGCTGACGGCGGATCATAAAACGGGACATCAGAAGCAGAAACGGTGCGCTTAAAAAAGCAATCAGTGCCATGACCCAGTCATAATGCAGGATTACGAAAAAGGTGGCAATAAACCGATACACGGCAATGATAATCGTCGGGAGCCAGCTGATTGCGTTGCCGCTGACCGTTCCAATGTCGCCGTTGAAACGGTTGAGTACGTCACCGTTTGCGTATTTGCTGATTTCCAGCCAGTCCGCATCAACGATTTTGTCAAAAATATCCGCCTGGATGTCGTTGTTGATGGCGATACCAAGCTTCGTTGAAATGCGGTTGATGACACTCTCAAACCCAAGGCTGAACACGGTGCTTCCGATCATGATGCAAAGCAGCAGCGGGAGCTTCTGTATCTGGTATCCGGTGATGATATCGATCAGGTATTTTCCTGCCACGCTGCCGACAAGCCCAAGCGAAGTGCTTAAGATACCGAGAATCGTATAAAAAACAATCGCACCCTTATAGCGCGCGCTGTAGCCAAAAATCCATTTCCAGTCATCGATGATTTCCGAGAACGTTCCGTTTTTCCATCGCTCCGACAGGATGCGGAGAGACTCGAAGGGAGCGTCTTTACTTTTCTCTTTGGATTCTTCCTGCATGCGCGTCTCCTCTCTTTTTCCCGTCTGCGGTACGGATCATATCGTATTTTTTCAGTAGCTCGACACGTCCCGCACCCACTTCAATGCTCGATTTCTGTCCTTTTTCTCCCTGCCCCAGCCATTTCAGGATTCGCTCTACGTATGCAGCCGGGAGCAAAAACGGATACCTCTCCGCATAGGGATACTTGTTTTCATATAAGAAGCTTCCGGAATCAGCGATTTCCAGATTCCCCCGGCTGTGTGCTTTTCCGCTCCGGTCTCTGCCGCATACAGGGTAATGTTTGCACTGTGGATCCGCCCCGCGCTCGATTTTCCGAACGAACCGGCATCGAGAATATCGATCAGAAGCGCTTCGGAATCCGGGTGAAGCTTCTTTGCGGCACGGACTGCCCCACTTGCTTCATAGGAAAAGCCCAGATACCGCTCGCCGATATCCAGCAGATTGATACAGAAACACGTCATGTGATACTCTTCGCACAGCTGCCAGAACATTTCCCAGTCTATTTTTCTTCCATATATACGAATCATCTGTACCATATCACAGATCTGACGGATCCCAACGCCGCCGTGAAGAAAGTGCTTGAAGCTGTGACAGAGAAGATAGAAAAGATGATGCGTTTCTTCTAAGGTAAAGATGCTCTGCCCCTGCACTTCCACCCTGGATGGATGCGCAAAAACATCGGAAAATGCACGGTTCAGATAACCATAGGCAGAAGATTCTGTGCTGAACAGCCTGGTATGTATTTCATAGAAGGCTCCTGTTTTCCGATGAATATAGCCCATCTCTTCCGGGACATCACCGTCTTTGGCACCATTTGGCATTGCGGTTTCTTTGTCCCGCACAAAGCCCTTCCTCATAAAATAGGCATCCACTGCTGCAAAATCCTTTTCCGGAATCAGCAGATCCTCATCCCCGGACGGGCGCAGATCCGGCTTCGGATAGAGATTTCTGCACACAATTCCTTTCATTACCAGCGGCTGCACGCCCAGCTGCGCCAGCTCCTTTTCATCGGAAAGAAACAGCGCTGTGCGCGAAACCTGCTGAAAAATACTCTGCATCGCCTGTGTTTTTACCTGTCCGCGCAGCTCCCCCGGAAGCCCCGCAAATTCCGGTGTTTTACCCACAACATCGTAGACCGCTGACAGCAGCGAATGCTGTGCTGCCATGACAAACAGATGATTCCATTGTTTTTCTGTCAGCGCCGCAAGTTCTTCCAGAGCTGCTTTTTCTTCTGTCAAAAACGCACGAACCACCGCAAGGAATGCGGTTTCTGTTTCTGTAATCATGTTTTTTTCCTTTCGTTTTCCCTGTGTGCGGACCTTCTTCCCTGTAAAAGGCGATAGATCCGGTTTCCCATCGGCCGAAGCGGAATCATGCGAATCCAGACCTTCTCAAAAAAGCCCCACCAGAAGCTTCCCGGCGCAAGCCTTTTTCCTTTCCGTTCCACCTGTGTCACCCGTGCAAAAATCTGCTCCCGCCGCACATTATGTTCGATTTCTGTCTGTCCGTCCCCGATCAGGTCGTAGCTTTCTCCATGGACACCACAGATCCGATGCACCACAAACTGCCCGCCCGGCCGCTCATAAAATACGATATCGCCCTTTCGCAGCTCCCTCTCCGGGGTACGAAAAAAAATGCTGTCCCGTCCGTGGATCAGAAACGGCGCCATGCTGCTCCCGGAAATCACCATCCGCACTTCTTTTCCCTGCTCTACCAGCTCTCTTAGCATTCCGACATAGGCGCGAGTGTCTACCAGCCTCATGCTTTTTTCTCCATTCTTTGCAGCACGCTTTTTTGCAGCAACGCCGCTGCTGCTTCTTCTTCGGACGAATCTCTTACAAGCTCCTGCTCCAGCGTTTTTACCGCATCCTCCGAAATATCACACGCCAGATGATACACCGGCACTTTTCCCACCAGACGCTCGAGAAGATCCAGATTTTTCACCAGCCCCTCCCGATCCCAGCGGTTCATGGTGATCTGTCCGTACAGGCTTGTAAATGCCTCCGCCGGGCGAAGCCGCCACGCCTGGTTCAGCTTCGCCTGGCTCAGCATCACGATGCATCCGACTGGCAGTTTTTTGTTTTCGCAGACCTCCGACGTTCCGCAGACCGGCCAGCCGTTTGCTGTCCACATTTTGCCATCGTATTCAAGCAATGCCTTATCACCGTTTACAGTATGGCTTCCCCGGTACTGCTCCCAAAGGCCCGCCTGCGTAGTTTTGCCCGTTCCAGATGGTGCTGAAAAGAGCATGGCCTTCCCCTGATACTCCAGATATGCACAGTGCAGAATCAGGCATGGCCGCTCCGACAGGCGGCGTTCCAGTGCAAGAAGAGACAGAAATACAACCTCATATTTTGCAACTCCATCCAGATACCATCTTCCGACAAACACCTGTGCATGATTTTGTGCCGTCTCACGATACAGTGCATAGGGACGCTCTTCGCCTTTCACACCGATCAGGCGGCTCTCCAGCCCTTCCCCGTTACGAAACACCTGCAAATCGACCCGGTTTACAAGTAACTCACCCTCCGCCTCCGGAAGTATATCGACAATAGTAATGGTATAGGTATAGTCTGCCGACTCCTTTTCCACCGCAAACTTTTCCATATCCGCCGGAAGGACCAGCTCCTCCGGAAAGCGCAGCCGGAAGGAAAAGCTTCCTGTCTGAAATGTTTTTTCCATAAAAACTCCTCTTTTTTCTCTGTGATCTTCCATTTTCCACACATCGTGTCACGATCCCTTTTTCCGCATTTATGATAGCAAAAAAAAGATGCTCCGTCAATTGTTTGCACCTTTTCTGTAATGCAACTTGTAACTTTTTTTACTTCCTTTTCTTTCCTGCTTTTCCTTGACTTTTCCGCCTATTTCTCGTATAATTACTTGTAATGATAATTGTAATTGCATTTCTGCTCGCTTTTTCTATTTTACCGGTTTGACGGCAGAAATGGTGTTCGCCCGAAAAGGCACGGCACTTTGCAAGAGGAGGTTTTGATGGAACCAATGGCTTCTCCGACCTGGTCGGATCTGTTACAAACGATAAAAGAAAAGAAATATCGTGTCAGCGCCGACTATCTGCTGCGTGAAATCGCAGGAGAATACGCGATCATTCCCGTCGGGGCTGCGTGTCAGATTTCGAATGCTGTAATGGTTCCAAACGATACCGCCGTATTCCTCTGGAATACATTTCAGCAACCGCATACCATTTCGGAGGTCGTTGCACAGGCGGCAGAAGAGTATGAGGCTCCGGAGGAAAAGATTCAAGATTCCGTATTAAACTTTGTGCATGATACTTTAAAATATCAATTATTAGAGGAGGTTGTTTCATTATGAGAAAAGAGTGGATGGAACCTGTAATTGAGGTTCAGGAATTTGTTGCAAATGAGTATGTGGCGGCTTGTGGAGATAGTGGAACGGTTTATAAATTTACCTGCGATGCTCCCGCCGGAAAATTGTACTATTATCCTGAGAGTGATGGTACGATTGATGGAAACTACACCGGTCAAAAATTGAACAGACGGAAACTGGGTTCATATAAACCATGCAATGCTGAACACGAGGCAAGTGTAACAAGTGACTTTTACGATGGATTTGTTGATTACAATCGTAACCTCCGGCAGGATCCTGGCGAAGGAGTCATTGTATGGCGCGGTTCAAATAATGATAACGGACATGCAACCACCAACTTAAACATGAGTTCCTGGACGACCGCAAAATCCTGATTGTTCCCACAACATCATATTTTTTCAAACGACTGTAAAAGGATCGAACCAACCGTTTCGATCCTTTTCTTTCTGTTCCCATTAATCCCTGGTCCTCTGGACCGGTTTTTGTTTTTCGGAGGAATTTTTATGAACTATATGGACGACGCTTCGACCTTTGAGCGTTCCCTTCTCCAGAAAGCCCGCCAGAAGCACATTCCCGTTACCGGCGCGCTTGAGCTTCTGCCGCTTTGCAATATGAACTGCGACATGTGCTATGTCCGTCTGTCCCGTTCGGAAATGGAACGGCAGGGACGGCTTCGCACGGTGGAGGAATGGGTTCGCCTTGCAGAGCAGATGCAGAAGGCCGGTACTGTTTTTCTTCTTCTGACCGGCGGGGAGCCGCTGCTCTTTCCGGATTTTAAAACGCTGTATCGCAGGCTTCGAAATCTGGGCATGATTCTTACCATCAATACAAACGGAACTCTGCTGGATGAAGCCTGGGCTGATTTTTTTGCCACATACCCGCCGCGCCGCATCAACATCACACTCTACGGTGCCGATGCCGCTTCCTACGACCGTCTGTGCCATTTTCCGCAGGGCTTCGATCAGACTCTTCGCGCAGTCCGGCTGCTCCGCGCACGAAACGTGGATGTGAAAATCAGCTGCTCTGTGACCAAAAAGAATCCGCAGGATTTTTCCAGGATTTTTGCCCTCGGAAAAGAGCTCGGTGTCCCTGTCCACGCCGATCACTATATGATGCCCGCCGTCCGGGAACGCTCCCTTCCCTTCGATGCGCAGGTACGCCTGCACCCCAAGGACGCTGCCGCGCTGGCCTTTCAGGCACTGAAGCTGCAGCTGGATGCCGATATTTTCCGGCAATATGTCCGGGAATCCGTCCGTCGTGTCAACGACCCTGCTTTCCCGCGGGGGGACGGCCACATTTCCTGTCTTGCCGGGAACTGCTCCTTCTTTATCAACTGGCAGGGCCGGCTTTTCCCCTGTGGCATGCTTTCAGAGCTGTCGGCGCCGGTCTTTGATCTCGGCTTTTTGGCAGCCTGGGAAACGGTTTCCGCAAAAGCCCGGAATCTTTCGCTTAGCACAAAATGCCGGCAATGCCGTTTCCGGCCGATCTGCCGTACCTGTGCAGCTGCTTCCTTTTTAGAGACCGGTTCGTATCAGGGCGCGCCCGATTATCTCTGCCGCTATGCCGAACATTATTATAATCTGCTGCTGGCTGAGCTCGCTTCCTTTTCTTCCGATCCGTCATAAGTTGTATCTGCGCAAAAGCGCCGGGCACATATCACTCTGCCCGGCGCTTTTGTGTTTATTCTTCTATTTCCTGCAGACGCTCATCCAGTACTATGGTCTCGCCCGCTTTCAGTTTTACCGTGCGGCGCACGCTGCCGTACACGATTTCCCCTTTATACGCCTGATCTGCCGTCACCCGGCACTGCAGCAGCCTTCCGTCTTTCCACGCAAGTGCAATCGATGCATTTCCAACCAGACGCAGACCATTCACTTCACCGTGATCCCACGCCTTCGGCAGCGCCGGAAGGAGAATGATTTTGTGTTCCCTGCTCTGCACCAGCATCTGTGCAATCGCCGCGGTCACACCGAAGTTTCCGTCTATCTGGAACGGCGGGTGGCGGTCAAAAAGATTGGCATAGGTGGATTTTGCCAGCATCTGGCAAATGTTCTCCCACGCTTTTTCACCATCCCACAGCTTCGCATAAAAATTGATGATCCATGCCCGGCTCCAGCCCGTGTGGCCGCCGCCGTTTGCAAGGCGTACACGCAGGGTTTCCGCAGCCGCGGCGGCAAGCTCTGGTGTTTTATCCATCGAGATCTGATCGGACGGATACAGGCCGTACAGCTGCGACACATGGCGATGTCCCGGCTCTGCTTCCTCGTACTCCTCCATCCATTCCATGACTCTTCCTGTGGAATCGATGCGGATCGGCGGCAGCTTTTCGAGCGCCGCATTGATCTCCTTCTGTAATTTCCGCATATCCGAAACGTCTGGAATTTCCGCCTCATCCACAGCATCCCCGAGAATCTCTGCCGCTTTTTTGCAGCCGGTAAACAGCTCGCGCAGAATCTCCAGATCCATGGTCGCTCCCATGCAGCAGCAGCCCTGCTCACCGCTTGGCAGAATATAAACATTTTCCGGCGACAGGGACGGGTTTGTTACAAGATAGCCGTCCTTTTCCTCCAGAAAGTCCACGAAAAACAGCGCCGCTTCCGCCATCACCGGGTAGGCCCATTTCAAAAATTCCAGATCCTGCGTATAGGAATAATGCATCCACAGATGCGTGCAGAGCCAGGCAGCTCCCATTGTCCAGATCGTCGCCGGAATCCAGTTGTCCTGTGGCGCGCAGTCTCCGTAAAGATCGGTATTGTGATGCGCCATAAGGCCACGGCAGCCGTACATCCTGCGCGCAATACTCCGCCCGTGCTCCCTCATCCGCCCGATCAGATCAAAGAGTGCCGTGTGGCATTCCGGCAGTGCGCAGACCTCTGCCGGCCAGTAGTTCATTTCCGTATTGATGTTGATCGTATATTTGCTGTCCCACGGCGCCATGAAATCCTTGTTCCAGATGCCCTGCAGCGTCGCCGGAAGATCCCCCGGGCGGCTGCACCCGATCAGCAGATACCGTCCGTAGTCAAACAACAGCTTTGCAAGCCCTTCGTCCGTACCGCCGCTTATGATCCTCTGCAGACGCTCGTCGGTCGGAAGCGCGGCATTTTCCTCTTTTTCCGGCAAAGATAATGCCACACGGTCGTAAAACTCCCGGTAATCCTTCTCATGCTCCGCCAGCAGCTCGCCATACTCCCGTGCCATCGCACGCTCCAGCTTTTCGGTAATTTTCTCTGCCAGCACATCCTGCACACGGCAGACCGCGCGGTCCAGATCGAGTTCGCGGCGGTACAGCGATCATCGCACCAAGCCGTCCATTGCCGAGCGGCAGTGCTTCCTCCCACTCTGCGGCTGGTTTTGTATACCATAATGTACTCATATCCTGTCTCTCCATTCTGTCACCAAAAGAGGGAGGCAGACGATTCCACTTCCCTCTTCGTTTTTCAATTTTTATTTAATACTCGACGTTCTCTTCATTTCCTTCTTTTCTGACCGTCAGAATCTCTGTCTCACGTCCTGTCAGCGCGCGGCTTCTTTCGCCCGGCTGCTGTCCGCCGATGGAGATTTCATACTCGCCCGGCCGTACGACACATCCACCGTCCTCTGTGATAACAGCAAAATCTCTTGCATGCAGTGTCACGGAAACCTCTTTTTCTTCTCCTGCCTGCAGTTCCACGCACGCGATGCCTTTTAACTGGAAGCCTGGCTCACCCGGCTGTGCGTTTTTGTATTTCACATAAACCTCTACGCTCTCATGCAGCGGATATGCACTCTCATTCTTCACCTTCGTGCACACGGTCACATCGTCGAGCACCGCGCTCGTCTCCTGCTCCGTTTTTGCGCCGCTGTAGGAAATTGTTCCATACGTCAGTCCATATCCAAATGGATACAGAATATTTTTATCCGTATAGCGGTAGGTTCGTCCTGCCATGCTGTAATCGGTGAACTCCGGCAGATTTTCTGTTCCCTGATAGAAAGTCACCGGCAGTTTTCCGTTCGGTGCATAATCGCCGAACAGCGCCTCTGCCACGGCTTTTCCGCCGCGCGCACCCGGATACCAGCTGTCAAGAATAGCCGGTACATGCTCCTCTGCCCAGGACAGGGCGATGGCACTTCCTGCCGAGAGAACGAGGACAACCGGTTTTCCAACCGCTGTGATCGTCTCCAGCAGTTCCTCCTGTAAGCCCGGCAGATTGAGGCCCAGCTTATCGCCGCTCGCGTATTCGTTTCCGGCATCGCCTTCCTCGCCCTCAACAGTTGCATCAAGTCCAAGGCACAGAACGACAACGTCTGCGTGCTCAGCGGCAATGACAGCCTCTTTGAAACGGTCTTTGTCCTCGCCGAGTCCCTCGACTTTATTTTTATACAGATGGCAGCCCTCTGCGTATGTCACTCTCACATCATCACCGACATACTGCTGAATTCCTTCCAGCGGTGTGATGTATCTGGACGATGTTCCCTGATAGTTTCCAACCAGCGCTGCTCTCGAGTTCGCATTCGGTCCGATCACGGCGATACTGCGGATCTTCTTCACATCGAGCGGCAGCATGTTGTTTTCATTTTTCAGCAGAACCATACTTCTTCTCGCTGCCTCGACGGACAGATCAACATGCTCCTTGCACTCGACCAGATCGTAGGACAGATCTTCGTACGGTGACGGATAGTCTTTCATCATACCGAGGCGGAGGCGGATTTCCATCAGGCGCTCAACTGCCGCAGTGATTGCCTCTTCGGATACCAGGCCATCCTCGTATGCTTTCGGCAGATGCAGGAAAGCAACGCCGCAGTTCAGGTCACAGCCGTTGTTGACGGCGCGCGCTGCGGACTCCTCTACATTTTTGGTCACTCTGTGATGCTCATGGAAATCCATAATTGCCCAGCAGTCGGAGACAACATGGCCTTCAAAGCCGAACTCATCACGCAGGATGTCCTTTAACAATGTCTTGCTTCCGCATGCCGGTTCACCGTTGACACGGTTATACGCGCCCATGACTGCCTCGACTTTTGCATCCTTGACACAGCGTTTGAAGGCATACAGATAGGTGTCATACAGATCATGTCTGCTGACTCTTGCGTCAAACTCATGGCGGATCGCCTCCGGGCCGCTGTGGACGGCGAAATGTTTGGCACACGCCGCTGCCTTCGGGTGATCCGGGTCCGGTCCCTGTAATCCGCGGATGTAGGCGCATCCGAGCTCACCGGTCAGATACGGGTCCTCACCATATGTCTCATGGCCGCGGCCCCATCTCGGATCACGGAAAATGTTGACGTTCGGTGCCCAGAAGGTCAGGCCTTTGTAGATGCCGCGGTCGCCTTTTCTCGAAAACTCGTTGAATTTTGCACGTCCCTCGGTAGAAACAACATCACCGATCTCCTGCAGCAGCTCTTTATCAAACGTTGCTGCAAGGCCAATAGCCTGCGGAAATACCGTTGCCACACCAGCTCTTGCCACGCCGTGCAGCGCTTCATTCCACCAGTTGTATGCCGGAATGCCAAGACGCTCGATCGCCGGTGACTGATAGACCATCTGGCTCATTTTTTCTTCCAGCGTCATCTGGGAAACCAGCTGTTTTGCATACTCTCTCGTCTCTTTACTCATAGGTAAAATCCTCCCGAAATTTGTTGCCTCTATTGTATCGCCGCGTTTCCCGTTCGGCTAGTCAAGTATTGCTCTTTACTTCTCATTTTATGCGATTTTTGCGAATGACACGGGGAACATACGGGGAAATCGTGTATGCGTAACCATCCGATATACACGCAGAAACTCCCGGCAGAATTTCTCGTATAAGATCTTCCGTCGGGAGTTTCCCTTATCTATTCCTGTGAAATTTTATTTCTGATACTCTTCCTCGATATTTTTTACCGCACGGAGCTTGTTCGCGTATTCCAGAATCTCTTCTTTGGAATATTTCTGTTTCCGGCACCAGGTGAGGATTTCTTCTTTTACTTCCTCCGGCATCTTGTTGTTCATGCGCAGACAGTCACAGAAGGTTCTCTTCGGAGAATAATATTTGTAGGAACCAAACTCTGTCTTTTTCTCACAGATTTCGCCCGGGACATCGGCATTCTGGAAATAAAAACGTCTGATTTCAAAATTTTCCAGATCCATTTTTTTCCGGTCTGTCCGTGCTGTTGCAACTGCAATCGTAGCCGGCTCTTCTTTCAGCATTCCGGCAAGCCATGCGGCACTGTCCATGCAGATGACTGCGCGTGGGTTTACTTTCGCAATTTCGATATATTGATAGTCTTCCGGTTTTTCATAACCACAGTCCTTGCACCAGTACCAGCCGCGTGCAAATCGTTCCAGACTTCCTTCCTCTTCCATTTCTGCCAGCTGCAGTACGGTCACCTGATGATCTCTGAGGTCTGCGAAGCTCATATATCCATGATGTTCTTTAAATAACGTCGTGATCTTCTGGTATGTTTTAAAAAGCATATTTTCTTTCCCCTTTCAGGATGTGATACATCTTTTTTCATCTATAGGCGTTTGCACATATAATATTCCAATTTTCATGGAATGGCAAGCACTAATTTGCAAAAACCATGTTTTTCCTCTGTTTTTTTCTTATTAGCTGCTGCTAACATATTTCTCTTTTCATCACTTATAAGTATACCTTTTTTACCTGAAATATGCAACCTGCTGATCCGCTTTTTCTGTTCTCATACCAGCAGAAAAAGACCGGATTTTTTACTTCTCATCCGGTCTTTTTCTCTTTCATTCTATCTTTTAACGTTTACCGTAAAACCTTTTCACTCTGCCGCTTCCAGAATTTCTTTTAATGCTTTGATATAAAGTTTACACTCCTCCATCGTTCCCACGCTGACACGGCTCATCTCGAAGGCGCCGATGCGGATGCCCTTGTCCATCAGCTGCTCCTGGATCCATGCCGGATCTTTTCCGGTGTCAAAGTAGATGAAATTTGACTGGGACGGATAAACCTTACAGCCAAGCGCTGCCATCTCTTTTTCCAGATATTCTCTTCCCTCCACGATTTTAGCTTTCTGCGCCTGATAATACTCCTGGTCTGCCAGGCCTGCCACTGCCGCTTTCTGTGCACAGACATTCAGGTTCCAGGAAGCGGAACATTTCCGCATGATTCCAATCAGCTCTTCGGAGCCCAGCGCATAGCCGACACGAAGGCCTGCCATCGCATAATATTTGGAAAAGGTGCGGAGAACCAGAATCGGTTTTTCCGGATGCGCTTTCATATAATCGACCATACTGCAGCAGTCCGGCTCGGTGGCAAATTCCATGTATGCCTCGTCCATCACCAGCAGAACGTCCTCCGGAAGGGTATCTGCGAATGCTTCCAGCTCCCCGATCGGCACATACGTTCCGGTCGGGTTATTCGGATTGCAGATCACCACGATTTTTGTTTTTTCACCGATTTTTTCTTTCATGGCAGGGAGATTAAATTTCTGCTCTTCGGTAACCGGTACGGAAACCGGCACACCGCCGTTTAAATATGCCATATCGGCAAATGCCCCGTAGGTCGGAGCGGAAAACAGCACTTCATCTCCCTCGTCCAGAAAGGTCAGTCCGATCATATCGATCATCGCACTCGATCCGGCGCCGGTCAGTACATTTTCTGCTTTTAATCCGTACTGCTCCGCTACCTTCTGTTTCAGCAGTACTGCTGCAAAATCAGGATAAAAATGGCTTCCCGCCATAGAGTCCTCCAGCGCCGCCACTGCCTTCGGTGACATTCCGTAATTATTTTCGTTTAATCCCATATGGATCAGTTTTGAGGTGTCCTTCGCAAATGCTTTCTGACGTTTGCTCGGCGGCATACTCTGTAATGCGTGGCTGATGATTTTATTTACTTCCATATTCATTTCCTCCTGTTTTCACGGCTTCTATTGTTTTTTTTCCGGAAAATTACCGTTTTACGGCTCCCCTCGAAACAGCTGCTAAGCCATCTGCGGAGCCTTCCCGTTTTCCGATTTTTTGCTTAAGACTCAGAAGAGCTGTCTCCCAATACCAGATATTTGGTACGGATCATGTTTCTGGACGGGTCAATCTCAAAGTTTGTGATGTCGGTGCTTACCAGATAAATATTGGAAGAGTTCAGTACCGGTACGCCGAAGCAGTAGTCGTTTACCAGTACGCTCTCAGCCTGGTGCAGCAGCTCAAATCTGGCGGTCGGATCGCTTTCCTCATTCGACTGTGCCATCAGTTCGTCATACTCCGGGCAATTGGTCTTGTTATCGTTGTAGCTGTCGTTGGAACGGTACATGGAAAGGAAGGTGAACGGATCGGTAAAGTCTGCAGTCCATCTCATGCGGGCAAGCTGGAAATCACCGGATCTTCTCTCTGCTACCTGTACCTGCTGCTCCTCTGCCTGAAGCTCCACCTCGATGCCAAGGTTTGTTTTCCACTGTGCCTGCAGGGCCTGTGCCATATCGCTGTCGAGCTGGAGGCTCGGGTATTTGTAGGTGATGGCCGGGAAGCCTTCTCCATCCGGGTAACCGGCCTCTGCCAGAAGCTCTTTTGCCTTGTCCGGATCAAAGCCGATCGGATCTTCTTCTACTTCTTCTGCCCAGTCCTTGCCGCTTGCAGAAGATTTCAGATGTTTTGCTACGAAGAAATCACTTGCCTCATAAGAGGAACCGCACGCAGAAGCTACCTCATCGCGGTTGACTGCCATGGAGAATGCCTGGCGGACGCGGACATCATCAAACGGAGCTTCATTTACATTAAATAATACATAGTAGCTTGTCATGGCCGGAGAAGTAATCAGCTCATCGCTGTCTTTATACTCATCCATAACAGTATAATCTGCTGAGATAAAGTTCAGCTCACCGGATTTATACGCATTGATGATAGACTGTGTATCGTCCATAACCATTTTTTTGATCGTATCGGTTTTGATCCGGTCTGCCTGAACGTAATTTTCATTTTTCTTATAAACGCTGTACTGGTTCGGTACGTACTCTGCGAGGTAATACGGTCCGCAGCTTACCAGCGCATCCATGTCATTTCCCATTGCCCAGTCGCCGTTGGTTTCGGTCTGAAGCTCACGGTGCGTCGGCATGTAAACCGGAAGTACAAAGAGCTGTTCGAAGTAAGCGCATGGCTCCTTTAAGTTGAACACGATGGTCTTATCATCGCTGGTGTCTACGCCAAGACCGCTCTCATCGCCGGTTCCGTTGTACATTTCCTCAGCTCCCGCAATCGGGTAAAGCATGGAGGAATAACCACTCTTGCAGTTCGGATCCAGTGCGCGGACAATGGTATTTTTGAAATCGGCACTTGTCACATCGTCTCCGTTTCTCCATTTTGCATCGCTGCGGAGGTGTACGGTGTACTGTGTCATATCCTCATTGACATCAACGCTTTCTGCCAGAATGTAATCCCAGGAACCGTCCTCTTTCATTTCCATGATCGGGGCCATACACACATCATCGTAGGACCACCACCATAAACCGCTCTCTCCTGCACTGTCCAGACTTCCGGCCTCGGTATACATCGTTGTTACAATCATATCGGAAGTACTGCCGCTTTTGCCTCCTCCGGAAGAGCTGCTGCTTCCTCCGCTGCTTCCGCATCCGGCAAGGGATCCTGCCAGAAGAACAGCCGCTGCCAGTGTTGCTGTTGTTTTCCATAATTTCCTCATAATGTTCTCCTCCTAGTTTGTCAGTTTGATTCTCGGGTCAATGAGGGAACAAATGATATCCACTGCCAGGTTGGCAACGGTGATAATCACACCGATGAAAACACTAAATCCAAGGACTACGGTGTAATCACGGTTTGTGATGGCATTCGTAAATTCACGTCCGATTCCCGGAATAGAAAAAATAGATTCTACAACAAAGCTTCCTGTGATCAGAAATGCGATGGCCGGTCCGAAATAAGTGACAACCGGGATCAGTGCATTTTTGAGGACGTGACGTACGGTGATGTACAGATTGCTAAGTCCCTTCGCTCTTGCCATCGTTACGTAATCCATCTGGATCGCCTCGGAATAGGTACTCTTGGTCAGTCTGGCAATCGAAGCGATCTGTCCGAATGACTGTGCCGCCACCGGAAGAATGTAGTTGGCCGGAGAACTAAGACCGACGATCGGGAGTACCGGCCACCAGACACCGAAAACCATCATCAGCAGGATCGCTGTGACGAATCCCGGGATACTGACCCCCAGCGTCGCAATTCCAAGCAGTGTGTTTTTGACTGCCAGCCGCTTGCTCGTCGCCATCCAGATGCCCATCAGAATACCGATGAAAGCGGATACTGCGATAGAGAGAAGTCCGATGCTTAGCGTGTACGGAAATCCTCTTGCGATCAGTGTATTAACAGAAACGTTCTTTTTATAGGAAATGCCGAGATCTCCGTGCATCAGATTTTCCATGTAAAGAATATACTGTTTCCACATGGGTTCATCCAGTCCGTAGGTCGATTCGAGCTGTTCAATCGCGCTCTGGGAAAGATTATCCGCCTCGAACGGGCTGCCCGGCATAATCCGAATCAGGAAAAAGGTAATGGTGATCAGTGCCCAGATCGTCACCACTCCGATGAATAAACGTTTTATGATGTATCTTACCATGCAGCATTCCTCCCGTTCCGGCTTTTTTAGCTCAGAAGAGGCAGCCGAACGATCTGTTCTGGCTGCCTCTTTGCACCTTTTTACTGTCTTTTGTTTTTATAATGCTTCCTCGCCGCGCTGGCCGGTACGAACCCGGATGACATCTGCCACTTTCTCGACAAAAATCTTTCCGTCTCCGATATTTCCGGTACACAGCTTCTTTTCCAGGAAGCCTTTTAATACTTCAATTGTCTTATCGTCACCGACGGTCTCGAATTTGCATTTCATCAGTACATTCGGTCCGCTCATGGTTCCGCGGTACATCACCCGGTAACCCTTCTGGTTTCCATATCCGGTGATATCCGTTTCCATCACGCCGTACACGGCACACGATTCCATGATGTCGATGACATCCTCCCGGTTCGCGGGTTTGACAATAACTGTCAGCTTTTTCATATCCGCACCACCTTTTTATTGATCCTTTTTCATCGATTCTTTTTATTTGTCATTGTGGAAGTGGAAGTTTGCATAAGCGCTGCATCCGTGCTCGTGCATATCCAGTCCGTCGATCTCTTCTTTCTCGGTTACGCGAAGTCCGATGGTCTTTTTCAGGACGAAGAACAGAATGAACGCCAGGATCAGGGTATATGCCGCAACTGCTACAAAACCGATCAGCTGAGTGATAAAGCTGCATCCCTCGCCGAAAATACCGGTAAATAAGGTTCCGAGTGCTCCACAGACACCATGTACACTGATTGCACCAACCGGGTCATCGATTTTTACGACTTTATCAAAGAATTCAACTGCAAATACAACGACAACACCTGCAACTGCTCCAATGAACAGTGCCTCGTAATCATTGACTACATCACAACTTGCTGTAATAGCTACCAGTCCGGCCAGTGCGCCGTTCATTGTCATACTGATATCCGGTTTTCCATAACGTACCCAGGTAACAATCAGGGTAACAAGTGTTGCTGCTGCTGCCGCAAGGTTTGTAGTCATGGCAATGTCGCCAAGGCTGTATGTTGCTGCTGTGGTCGATCCACAGTTAAATCCGAACCAGCAGAACCAGAGGATAAAGACACCAAGTGCTCCAAGCGGAAGGTTATGACCAGGAATAGCAACCGGTTTTCCCTCTTTTGTGTATTTTCCGATACGAGGTCCAACCATTTTTGCACCGGCAAGGGCACACAGACCGCCGACCATATGAACTGCAGTAGATCCTGCAAAATCATGGAACCCGATCTGGCTTAACCAGCCGCCGCCCCAGATCCAGTGTCCGGTGATCGGGTAAATAAAAATGCTGATGGCTGCGGAGTAAATCAAATAAGAGATAAATTTGGTTCTCTCTGCCATAGCTCCTGATACAATCGTTGCCGATGTTGCACAGAACACGGTCTGGAAAATCATGAATACGCCGATCGGCAGTCCGTTGAACATGCCATCTGCATCTGCCAGCGATTTCGGATGAAAGAAACCTGCTGTTCCGATAAAGGCATTGCTTCCTCCGAACATCAGCGCAAATCCGATGATAAAGAAGAAAATAGAGCCGAGCACGAAATCCATCATATTCTTCATCAAAATGTTTCCGGAGTTTTTCGCTCTTGTAAATCCTGTCTCCACCATGGCAAATCCGGCCTGCATAAAGTACACCAGAAAGGCTCCGACCATGGTCCATACGATATTGAGTAATACCTGTGTGTTTTCCATAATAAGTTCCTCCTCATTCCCATCTTACCTGTTCCCGTCTGCAGATCTTCTGAAACGGTCATCCTGAAACGGTAGCTTTCAGATTTTTTAAAGTGCCTGTTCGCCGTGCTCACCTGTCCGGATCCGCACTGCATCTTCGACATCGTAAACGAAAATTTTTCCATCGCCGTAGTTTCCGGTTGACAGGTTTTTCACAACAAAATCAACGATTTTCGGAACCTTGTCGTCCTCCACAACGGTCTCCACTTTAACCTTCGGAAGCATTTTGGCCACGATTTCCGCTCCACGGTACATCTGACGATATCCCTTCTGGTTTCCATATCCAAGGATATTCGTGATCATCATACCGTTTGCCTTCTGTTCCTCGAGGAGTAGCTCCAGATTTTCGAGACTCTCCGGACGAATTACAATTTCCAGCTTTTTCATGATTTTCCCTCCCTTTCCGAACCGGCTCCTGTACAGCTTCTGATTTTTCCGGCTGCGGATTTCTTTTTTATCCGCCTTCCCGGTTTTCTCTTCCATTCATTTACCGGCTCTGCTGCTTCTATATAGAAATCTGTTTTCTGACAGATTTTCTAACCTCTTCTTTCATGCCCGGACTGTTCCGCAGCTCTGCTGTTTTTACAGTTGTTTTTGCATCTGCTTTTACAATCCGCTTTTTTTAATTAATCACACTCGTCGGCATTCCCTCCAGGTAAGACCGGAAGTTTTTCACCGCCAGATCTACTGCACGGAGTCTTGCTGCCTTCGGCTGCCAGGCGATATGGGAAGTAATAAAGGTGTACGGCGACTGCATCAGCGGAATCTGATACTGCGGCGGCTCATTTGCGACAACATCGAGTCCTGCCATATAAACCTTTCTCGATTCCAGCGCCTCAAGAAGCGCCTCCTCATCGATGATGATTCCCATCGTTTTCTGATAGAGCTCAATCTGCGGTACAAACAGTTGATTGTAGCTTGCCTGCGGATTCGTTTCTTTTTCTTTCCAGTACCCTGTTTTGGTGTAATCGCTCTGTACCGTCACGTTATGACAGATGTTCATGAGCAGTGCCATCGCATACTGGGCAATGGTGACATCGCCGTAAATCGTATTCGTTATGGTCACGCCCCGGCGTCTTGTCATTTCCACATCGAAGTCTTCAAATCCATGTCCCAGCATTGCGATATATTTCAGATTCGGATGCGCTTCAAAGAGCTTTTCGTTGATCACTCCTTTGTGGACCCAGATACCAAGTGCTGCGTCGGCGTTCCCGATCTGACTGCTGTAATCTTCGAAGGTGTACCTCTTTTTCTCCTGATGGATGATACGGAACTTTCCGATCTGTGGTACGGTCTGCAGCATTTTGTTCCACTCTGCTTCTATTTCTTCGTACGTCAGATCGATGGTTCCCGGGTCTCCCTGAAAAACGACTACCTCATAGTTTTCTTCTTTCATACGCCTCGCCTCCTGTTGTGCAATCAGTCCGCAGATCATAACGAGCTTTTCGGCTGCGTGACACGCTGTTTTCTTATCCCCGCTTCCGAGGAACTGTGCTCCGACAACGGAACCGCCGCTTGCCATCGATGTGAAAATCACGATCAGCAGTACACAGATCGTATTGACAAGTGAGATTCCGGAAACAGCCGTTTCACCGGCCCCGGATACCATCACCATATCTGCCATACCGACGGTAACGGCCAGCACCTGTTCCACAATCAAGGGAACGATCAGCCGGACCAGACGCTTTCGGTCAAATAAAACGTTTGTGTTTTCCATCGGACTTTCTCCTTTCCGGTAAAATCAAAAAGCGATCTGGAAATTCTTCTTCCAGATCGCCCCGTTGCGAACTCTTTACTGACGTTTCTCCTTTGGATTGAAAAACGCGGCACGAAGCTTTCCCTTCGTACCGCGCCTTCGCGAATCCATTACTTATATGGAGTTTATCTTGAAAAACAGACAGAGCGTTTTCCGGTTTTCTGAGAGTGTTTTTTGGGAGAAATAAAACCTTGGAGAAAGGGAGAAAATTACAAACGGAGCGATTCTATTCCCAGAACCGCTCCGTTGCGTTATCTTTACTCTATTCTTTTTCTCTGCTGTTTTTCAACATAGGCACATTCTAGCGGAATTCCCGCTTTTTGTCAATCCTTAAATTTTTTGATGATTTTCGGTCTTTTGCGTCAGTTCTGTCAATTTTACACAATTTCACCGATGTTTTTTCGGTTGTTTCTGAATATTTTTCTCATGAACCTTTGAAATTTCTTTGTTTTCTTTTAAAATCGCGGAAAAACTCCGGCAAAATTCTGTGAAAATTCAGAGCGAACGCCAGACTTGGCATTCATCAAATATCCGCTACCTGTCTGGAGCGTGTTTGAAAAAAGCTCTGTTATGTCAGATCCAGTCAAAATCTCCGCCGGTAATCGCAAGACTTAAGAGTGCATCCATCTTTTCCACTTCCTCTTCGCCCTCAATTTTTTGCAGCAGCACTGCGGTGTCCAACACATCCTCCAAAGATTCGCCAGGTCCGATTTCATAATCCACCTCCGCCTCGCAGTCCGGGCATGGGATTTTTTCCATCGTCTGAAGGGATAAAAAGCGGTTGCCGCATTTCTTGCATTCATAATAACCACATGTTTTGGTTCCGTCTGGTACGTAATACATTTTTTCATACTCCTTTTTATTTTTCATACTTCTCAATGATACACTGATGTTCTTTTACCGCATCCGTGAACTCGCTGCGGACTTCTTCATTTGGAATGTACGCCATCTGTTCTCTTCGATCGTATGCCAGATAGCCTAAGTGAATCAGTGCAGTTAAAACGTCATCTTTATTTTTAAATGTCACCATATCATTCTGATACGATTTTGTTTTTACTTTCACTCGTTCCCCGGACATCATCGTAATAATGTCTGTTATAATATGCATCCAATTACGTATCGGATTCTACATCTTAATTCCGCAGTATTCCCATGTCACTGTATCGAGCAAGAGGAACTCCTCTGTTCCAATCGGCTTTCCATCTCTGTAAGTTGAAAACACATCCGTGCTAATCAGATTTCCCTCTTTCGTAATTGCATCCATAGGTGTATGACCTACAACCTGCAACAACTTACGTGGCTTATATAATCTCATTTTTGAATGCTGTGGTCTCAGCCAGATCGGCGATGCATCATTCCACATCTCGATTCTTCCGAGCTGATTAATCGTCTCTAGCACAGCATCCACATCATTATATTTTGCTCGCGGAACATATTCCTCTACAAAGAAATTCAGTACGCCTCCATGAGAAAAGAGAACATTGTCTATTCTCTGAACATATTTAATGGGATTATCTTCTGGAACAGCCTCTCGCAAATCCAACAACTTTCTTTGCACTGTCATTGAAGCCATGGAGCTATAACCGCTCTCCAGACAATGCCACAGATAACTCAAATCGTGATTCCCGTAGCACCAGGCCGTTTCCGGAAATGCTTTTGCAAACCGAATAGCCTCATCATAAGTTTCTTCATAAAGTCCGACATTATATTGCTTGTCCCAATCATCAGGGATGTCCATCAGACATACCGCTCGATCAGCAATTCCCTGATGCATAAGAGCTGTAGCCT
>SKEA01000599.1_pt1 | contig 32025 bp, 18 predicted proteins | sample 4826601 | NCBI WGS metagenome assembly SKEA01 (sample SAMN11008821, study PRJNA524170) | human gut metagenome | biome: Human fecal sample; material: Feces; isolation source: fecal sample from pouch patient p13, p53 | host: Homo sapiens | place: Israel: Tel-Aviv | collected 2016-07-06 | reverse complement strand
GTATTATATTCTGTTTCTTAATGTGCTTCTTTCTAGTAATATTTCTTTATTATTCTCAATTAAGTATTTTAAATTCTTTAATATTCTTTGCTTCATTTTTTTATCATCATTAAAACCTAAATAATTTACTACATCAACTTTCTTAATTTGATTAGCTATTTCTTCTTTAGACTTTGAGGTTATAGCATTAAAAGCCTCATCCTTCAAAGCTTTGAAATCTAAAGTTCCTACTTCTAATAAATCATTAACAATTTTATTTTTTAATATTAATAATTCACTAATCTCATTACACAAGCTCTTGTATGTTTCATCTTCTTCACCAAAAGCATATATTAACTTATTAATTTCAAATCTCATTTTAGAAGGGCGATATATAACTAAATCCATCAATGCTAATTTTGAAATCTGCCTTGCCAACTCTTTTTTTGATAAACTAGCATCTTCATATAAATCTATTACTATATTTATATAAAATATCAAATTGTATTTACTTTCTATATTGTAAAATTTTATAAGACCGTCTATAGAATGTATATCCTTGTTAATTTCATAATATAAATCTACTAATTCATCATAACCTGTTGAAAAATCTGCAAGTGTCATTTCTAATACTTTAGCATAATCCAGTTTATCAAAAATAGTTTCTTTAGTTCTATTTCTAGATTTCTTATTAATTGGCATAGTATTAAGCCTAGCATTGAAGTCGGTCTTTATTTCTAACAACATTTTTTCTGTGTAAATTTTAGCTGGCATCTCTGCATGATTTATTTTCTTATTATATACCTTTAAAAAACCTTCTAAAAATGTATCACTATCTAAATCATATAATTGAGATTTGTCTTTCAGATTCTCTAGACATGCCATCGCTAAAGTAATGTCATCAAAATCTTCTTTATCAAATTTAAGTTTAACATTTTTATTTTTAGCCGATTCCATTATCTTAGCAAATACTTTATCTATAATATCTATTGTATCTGTTACAACTTCTTTATTTTCTCTAATTTCTTCAGGTATACCAGTTAATAAACTTTCTTTATTTTGACTTTTTACCTTATCACATATCTTATTAAACAAATTTCTATTTTCTTCATTACTTATATCTTCATCTAGTATTTGTGCCTTAGATCTCTTTACTCTTATTTTATTATATGATTCTCCTATCCAAGCCAAAATAATTTCATCTTTAAACTCCTCAAGAGTTATTAATTTATATTTTTCCTTAAACACTCTTTCTAGCTCTTTATACCCATCGCTATTATTCTTATATCCCCATCTATCTGCTACTGAAAAACTTGCTACCAGTGAAACTAATCTATAATTTATTGCATTTTCTAATCTCATAACATCTCCTACTTATATAGTTTTTATATCATTATACTTAAATATTATTACTAAAGAAAGTAGAGTGGTATAGGTGGCAAAGTAGCTATCTATAAACACTTTAGAAGTGCAAAAAAAAAAATTATACAAATACTTAAATAATATTTGTATAATTTTTATTAAATTTATAGAAATTTTCTTATAAAGCTCTCCGAAACATTAAACACACTACTAGCTTTACTAACAGCCTCAGATTCACTTAATCCTTTAGCAATTAACTCTAATACCATAGCTACTATTTGTATAATTAATATTACATTCATTATTATATCTCCTCCACAACTAATTATTTACATATGCATAGTAATATGTTTGCCCATACTTTGATTCAAACATTATCTCTGACTCTATATCCAATACTTCTTCATATTCATCATAGTTATCTATCATTTCTCTTGCTATTTCTTCAATTGAAGTACCTTCTAAAAAGTAATCTATAATAGTATCCTTATCAAATAACCTATCAAGTTGATAAGATGAGCTAAGTATTTCGTCTATCTCATCACTAACATATTCCCTTAAATCTTTTAGCTTAGAATACATAATAATATCATCAAGCTTTGAATATCCTCTGAAAGTAATTTCTTCATATATTGTTTTTGCTTCTATTATATTAATTTCCTTTATATGATTTTTAATAAAGAAATATAATTTGATAACATCATCCTCCACTTCTTCCCCTAGTTCATCTACTAAAACTAAAGTTGCATCTAAATCGTTCATTAAAGTTTCTTTTATCTCATTATCATCCACCTTTGCCACTAAATCCTCTAGCTTTTGTACTATATCTTTGTCAATGTTATTATATTTTTCAATTAACTTAGTTAAATCCTTCATAAAGAATACATTTAAAATATTTGATTTATTTTTCAGCATAACTCTGCCCCTTTCCCCCTTAATATTCCTCTGATAGCAACATTGTGCTATAAACTCCTGAATCTATTACATATATCTTTATCTCTTCTTTAAACTCTAATTCTTTTGCATTAACTTTGATGAATGACTTATACTCTGGAACCTCTTGTGTATGCTCTATATTTATAACATCTCCAACTCTACTTAACTTAAAAACTTGCAAATAGTCCTTTTCTATTTGCAAATCATCAACTAAACTCCATAGTAATATCTGTAATTGTAAATCTATTTTTTCATTAACGCCTCTTGTTATATATCTATTCTCTTTATCAAACATAATAAATCCTCCAAAACAATAAAGGTGTAATTATCATTAATACTAATAATTACACCTTACTTTTCATTAATTAATTTCTTTAATTGTGCTATAAACTTCTTACTAAACAAGTTATCTTCTAATGCTTTCTTTAACAGTTGTAAAAATAATTCTTCTTGAAGATCCAGTGGTCTTACTAGTAATTTCATACCATATCGTTGCTGGTCTTTGTACACACTAAATCTTAATTCTTCTCTATTTCCTTGTGGTTTAACTATAATTTTCTCTAATGCATAAGTATATTCCTCATCTGCAATTATACTTTGCGAAATCAATGAACAATACTTAGTTTCCTTAATAGCCTTCTTTGCCACCTCTCTACCTCCTACTCTTCTATAAGAATATCCATTAACTCTTTAGTAGCAACTACAACCACTGCATAATCCGAAGACAAAAGAAAAAGAGATAAACAATACTGCTTACCTCCTTCACATTCAATATCATCAACATACTCTGCAATAATATCCTTTAATATATTTTCTTTTGCTTCAATAACATCATCCTTAGTTTCTAGTACTAACACATATCCACCTAAATCTATATCAATATTTCTTTCAGCTCCATAGCTCTCATCTAAAGTCTTTAGTTGATCTTCAATAGCACTTATTACATTAAACTCTAGCTCCATTCCAATTAAATCACTTACTTTACTAATCTTTCTCATTAATATTACCTCCATTTTTTATGAACCTATAGGAATTATCTATCTAGTATAGACATCCTTTCAATATAATAATATATATTTATAACTTATTTTTATTTCATTTACATATTAAAATATTTATTGATTCTAATGAATTAGAAGACTTTATTCTTACCTTAACTTATTAATTACACTAACCCTTCTTCTGTTATATCTACTAGTCATAATATAAGTCTTTCAATTTGATTCTTTTTTCCTTATATAATCCAAACCTTGTTTCTTCTCTCAATTACCTTGGCATAAATTCTTTCTACTGAAAATATGGATTCATTCACTGTAATTTTACCTCACTTTAGAAGTAAACAATATTTAGTCTCTTTTAATTTTTTCTTTAGTATTAATTATCACCTCTTTAAATAGAAAAACTTTATTTCTAAAATATAATAATATTTTTACTTTTTATATCAGATTCTATCAAATTATTATTTTATTTATATATGTAGCTATATACTTTGTCGATACTTTTGTTATTTTTTTTATTTACAACTCTTAATTTCCAGAATATAATTTTTTATAAGATGTGACGGCACATCACTTTTATATAAAAGGGGGAAACTCTATTGAAAAAATTTACCCTTAGACTTGAAGAACATTTACTAGCAACAATAAAACTTCACAACCCTTACAAAAGTATAAATGAGTATGTACAAGCCCTTATATTGGCTGATATAGAAAACTATAAAATAAATTTAGAGGTGAAAAATAAAATGAATATGAAAAGAATTAAAGAATTAATAATTATGATGAGAGAAATCCAATTAGATTTCTTAAATAAATATCACGTGGATGATATTTGGTCTAACAGCAAAATTTTTGAAATAACTATCGCTAATAGTCTAAACCACATACTAATTCCTGGGCATAGTGGTTCCAAAGATGCGAAAGACCTAAATAATAATCAATTCGAATATAAGCATTATAAAGAAACTAGCTCAAATCACAGCTGGACATTTAATGATTTTAGTGATGATACTATTGCTAGCTTAAAAAATGTACAATCTGTAATCTTCGCTCACATTAATGATGCAGACTTTGCAGCTCCAGGAAAATTTGATTGGTATTATGAAGTTCCAGGTCATATAATGAGCGATTATCTTACTAAATATACTGCAAATATCCGTAATACTAGAAAAATGATAAATGTCTCTCCTAAACAAATAGAAAGTAGACTTGGAATAATGAAAACTTACGTTTCTGATAACTTTTCAGAAAACTTATACTCAAATCACTTAAGGGAAATAATTAATATAATACAAGAGTTGGAAGAAATTACAAAAACTAAAAATTTATTAACTAGCAATAAATTTTGGGAACTTTTAGTTGCACTAGAACTTGACCATACTGTTAATTCTGAACAAGGAGGGCGTGAGGGCGCTCATGATGCTTATGATAACTTTGGTAGAACATATGAATATAAGGTTTCTAAAAATCATTCTTGGAACTTCCAGGACATCTCAGACAATGTATTAAATAAGTACTATAATGATGAAGCTATAATTCTAGCTGTCGTAGATAAAACCAGTATAAAAGTAACTAATATATATACAGCATCACCTAATTTCGTTGTTCCTAGACTTAAAGAAAAGCTTAATTCAAAAATTAGCAAAAAGGCTTTATCTGGTGAAACAATTAGAAGACTTCAAGTTAGCCTAAGTAAATCAGATTTAAAATTAGTACAAGCTAAAGCAATATTATAACCTAATAAAAGAGCATATGATTTACATATGCTCTGTTCTCTCTAAAATCCATATTCCCTTTTCAGAATCCCATAAAAATTCTTTTTCAAAAATTTCAGTTAAATCTTTATATTGATTTGACATAGCATTTAATATGCCTTCATTTATTATAAATTCGATTACACCATTATCATATAATTCTGGAGTAGTAGCATATCCTTTTTCAAGAATTATTCTCCTTGCTACACTATTTATTTCCTTATCTATTTCATTATAATCATTAATTATTCTATTCTGAGCTTTAATACTATTTGACTTCTTAAAGAATAATAATGCATCTCCATTCAATGATTTCTTAGGACTTAGTATATTTTTCAAAGTACTTTTAGATTTTTTTATATGTACTTGAGTTACATATTCTAAATTTGAATTATTCATAATTTCTATTAATTTATTCCATACTTTTAGATTACTATCATGAAAATACATACACATATATCCATCATTCTTTAAAGTTTGTGATATATTAATAAAAGCAGTTTGCATTAATCCATAATAGTCATCTTCAGTTTTATTTCTTGATGGTGCAGTAGATACTACTATTTCATCTTCCAAATTAAACTCTAGATTTAAAAATGGTTTATATAACTGCATATACTCTGAATATAATACTTGACCTAAGTATGGTGGATCCGTAATTATTAAAGTTACACTTTCTTTATTAATAATTTCAGAATTAATATTTTGTATAGGTTCTTTTATTATAAGATATTCTCCTCCATCATTCAGCTCATCAACTGATGTTACTCTTCTTCTATTTTCATATAATTCTTCATTACAAAGCATCAACGCCTTAATAAATTTACTACATTTTTTATTGAAAATAGTTATAACATTCTTCTCAACACAGTTTTGTTTTGGTGTCCATAATGGCCATTGTGAATTTGACTTAATATCAGTTATTTTTACAGAATGTAAAATTGATAGTACAATAAACCTTAAGCAATTATTTATTTTATCATCTTCTACATTGTTTATTTTCCCCAGTATATTATCTAATATAAATATATTCCTCTTAGTAAATATATTTTGAATATTTTCTCCTTTATAAGCGGCAAGTCTTGAATTTTCTATAAATTCATTTAAGCATATATTATGTAAATTATTTGTTGTATTAAATTTAAGTTTATCCTCCTCAGCTGCAGCCTTTTTTAATTGTTTTGTAGAGCAGTTACATTTATAGTATATTTCTTTAATTTCTCCTACTTCCGCCCAATTATCCCTATCAAATATGACTTTATCAATGATAGCTTCTTCTGAATTACAATATTTGCAATTAGTTTTATATAAATAATTTAACCCCTTAATCTCCTCTGAAAAATTATTGATATATTTAGCCACTTCATTTACATTATATTTATCTAATAGTGTTGTAACTATAAAAATTGGAACTTCATTTATATCACAGCCAATAGCTTTTCTTTTATAATTACTTTTTAAAGACTCAATTATCGTTACACCAGATCCCATAAATGGATCAAAAATAACATCTCCTTCTTCTGTTAACTCTTCTATTAATATATCACAAATATTATATGGTTTTTGTGACCAATAAAGGTGAGAATTATATATATCATTTTTATTAGTAGCAACAATATTAGCTATCCGTTCTTTTACTATTTCTATATTTTTCATATAAACATCTCCTAGTTAATTCCTAAAATTAAATATTCAATTACTTTCTTACTTGAACTATTCCTATTATTTGCATGCTCATAATCTAAACCTTCAACCTTAACATTCTTTTTACCATAATACAATTCTGCTATTTCTATTATTTTACTTATATCCATAGTATATCTATTGGTTGGTTGATTTATAGGATCTTGTGGATATGCAAAACTTAACCCGATATTAATTTTATTTTCTTTACATGATCTAAATAATTCATTTATTTCTTCCGTAGCTTTACTCTTTTTACTAAGATTAGATTGAAATCTTCCTTCTCTATATAGTCCATTAGATAACACCCCTCTAGTTAATGATATTTGTGGATAATCATAAAGAACTAATGTATTTAACAAATGATAGTATCTTGAATATTGCATATCTGTATATGGAGGATCTGCATATATAAAGCCTACATCATTAAGTATGTTCTTTTCTTTCAATAAATCATTAAAATCCAAATTAAAAGTCTTATTATTTTTATCACTAATAACAAAATCATCTGTTCCAAACTCTGCTAGCTTCTCTTCAAACTTTTGCATTATACTACGACTTCTTATTTTTAATAATTTGCTGCTGTTTTTATCTTTATCTAATGGCTGTGCCATATGCCCATCTTTTGAAAAGACACATTCCTTCATAGCAAAAAATAATGCTGAAAATAATACACTTTTTACAACTTCATTTTGTTCAATTTCTATTGCATACCTTATACTATCAATATCAAAACTTTGTTGAATTCCAAAATAAGAATTTGCATAATAAGTTGTAAATAACATAAATGGTATATTACTTTTATAATTTTGTATATCTGAAATTGTTTTTATTCTTCCATTAAATAATTTGAATTCAGTTTCTTTATTCCATATACAAGGATATCTTTTATAAAAATTAACTAATTCTTCTTCATTCTTATTATTTATTAATAACTGCTCCTCATCTAAATATTTACCAAATATCTCATATAGGTTTTCATAGTTATTATTGTAGTTCATTCTAACATTATTAAATAATGGAGCTATTTCTAACCTAGTATTATTTTCTACAAGAGCCTTTGCTATGTTATAAGAATACAGTTCACTATCATTTGAATATATTTGAAAATTTCTTTTCATGGCATACCCTACTGCGCTACTTCCACTAAAAATATCCATAAATGCTTTATTTTCATCTATATACTCTACTGATTTATTATATATAAAATCTAACAATTGTTTTTTACTACCTTGATAATTCAAAATAGTCATTGTATCATTGTTAAAATTATTATTTATTAAAGAACTCATTTATACACTCCCTATATTATTTATTTAAATCTTAATAAATAATAAAAGACTCTATTTATGGAATAATAGAGCCCTTTATTCATCCTAATAAAAATTATATCATATAACTATAAATTCATCTATTTAGTTTTTTCTTTGAATAATAAAAAACCTCGATATTTTTCGAGGTTTTCATGGTGGAGGCGACGGGTGTCGAACCCGTGTCCGAAAGCAGACCAGCCTGACTTTCTACGAGCGTAGTTTGTGACTAAAATTTCGGTCCTTAGTTCGCTCACAAACAAACTCCTAATTCCCTAGCTTCATAAATACCCCTCTAGCTCAAAGCTTTGCTAGACTTCGTTCCCTACTTTAATGACACCAGCTACCCAAGACGTAGGCATCCTGGACTGATGAGCAAGCTATATTAAGCTGCTAATGCAAAATTATCTTCTGCGTTTATATTTAGTGCATAGCTTATTAACGAGTCGTCCATGCTTTACTCGGCCCGCTTATCAAACCCATCTTACCCCCGTCGAAGCCAAAACGCCCCCATGTTAGGTTAATAGGTCATAAACGCTTTTACCTATTCAATTTTAAATCGATGATTAACATCGTGACTTTATTATAAAACATACAGTTTCAACTGTCAACTTAACTACGCTATTAAAACATTAGTAAACCATTAATATTATTCTTTTAAAAGAAATTTTACTCTTATATTAAACAATTTTTCTAAATAAACCATAAATTTTTCTGTGATTTTAAATTAATAGTTTCTACGCCATTTACTTTAAAATAAAAACTATTGCATTCACTTTTAAAAGATGTTATTATAAACAGGCAGTTGGTACATTAAAGTGCTAATTACTTGTAGAGTCTAGTTTGTCCTTCGCCGGATGCTAGACTCTACTTTATTTTTAAGATAAAAATTTAAAAGTTATCCACACAAACTAAAAAACAATCCACACTTCAATTCACATTTTTTCCAAATACTTGTTTATAAGTGCATAACTTAATTTTCATTAGGCAAAATAACTATTGATATCACTAGCTTTATGAATTCAAAAATTTTATACTTTCCTAGCCATCAAAAAAATGATAAGACCTATGCTCCCATAAGCCTTACCATCTTTAATATACATATTAATATATATTGTTCATATTATTAAAAATTTCCATAATACTCAGTAAATATAAAACCTACTTTTCATAAAACTATTTTTTATTTTTCTTTTTTTTACCTACTAATAACATACCAGCAGCTATAACAACTACCCCAACTAAACCTACTATACTTTCTTTTCCTGTTATAGGTAGCCTATTATTATTTGAATTTTCAGAAGTATTTTTATCTTCTGATGTATTTCCATTGCTTGTAGTATTTCCACCTGTTGATGTATTTTCATTTTCAGAAGTGTCTCCATCTATCGATGTATCTCCATTTTCTGAGTTATTGTCATTATTAGGAGTATCTCCATTTTCTGAGTTGTTGTCATTATTAGGGGTATCTCCATCACCAGAATTGTTTCCATCTTCATTTTTAGATATAACTTCTTCTAATTTAGCTTCTAATGCATTTGCATTTTCTAAATCATTTGATATCTTTATTTCTATATAAGCTTCATCAATTGTTTCATTTTTAATAGCTTTTATAAATCTAGATATAAAAGATGTATTTTTAACTTTTATTTTATAAACTGTAAAGTTTCCATCTATATATTTTTCTTGTAATACACCATTTAACTTCTTGATATCATTTAAAAATTCACTAAATTCCTCCACAGTTATATCTTTTACTTCTAATTCTAATGGAGAGTCAACCTCACCTAAACCTGTTATAGGTGTAACAACATTAGTATCTATAACATTGCCTATAAATTCTACCACATTTTCTTTATATTCTTCTATATTTATAGTAACACTATCAGATTTATTGCTTCCATCAGTAGTTGTTGCTGTTATAGTTACTTCTCCTTTTGCTTTTGCTATTACTTTAACATCATTTCCTATAACTTCTATTGATGCTATATTTTCATCACTTGTTGTCCATTTTATATCTCTTATTTCTGCTCCTTCATTTATAGTTGCAGTTAAGATTTTATTACTTCCTACATATAAGCTATTAATTTTATTATTTATAGCTATACTTTCTGCTAATACAACATCTTTTTTCACAGTTACTTTTATTGTTTTTGTAGTTTCTCCACCATTACTATCTTTTGCTTTATATGTAACTTTATATTCTCCTGGAGTTTTTATATCAACAGTATTTTCTATAACTTCTATTTCAGTTATACTTCCATCTTCTTTATCAGTCGCAGTTACTCCATTTAATGGATCAAAAGTTTCTCCAACCTTTATAACTTTATCTGAAGCATTTATTACTGGAGGTTCATTTACTGTTATTACTATTGTCTTTATAGAGCTTGCTCCTTGACTATCTGTTACACTATATGTAACTTCATATTTCCCTGATACATTTATGTTAACTTCATTTTTTATAACTTGTACCTTTTCAGTTATACTTCCATCTTCTTTATCACTTGCAGTTACTCCATCAAGCTCATTGAACTCTTCTCCTAATTGTACAACTTTATCTTCAGCATTTATTACTGGAATACTATTTATTGAAGATGCTTTAGGGTTTACAACAACTACACTTTGAACTCTAGTTGTTTTATTTCCACTATCTGTAGCACTATATATAACCTTATAAATACCTGCTATATTTGTATTTACATTACTTTCAACAACTAATTCTATATTATCATCTTCATCTTCTATAGTAACATTTTTCTTTGGATCAAAGCTATCTCCCACTGTTAAAGTATGATCTGTAACACCTTTTATTACTGGTGCCTTATTTGCTTTTACACTTAATGTTATAGTTTTAACTGTTGTTCTACCACGACTATCACTAGCTGTATATGTTATAGTGTATTGAGTATCTTCTTCTGGATCTAAGTTAAGTTCTTTATTTGAAGTAACTTTAACCTCTACTGCACTTCCATTAACATCTACAGCCTTAACTCCAGCCATTAAATCAAATGCTTCCCCAGCATTTATGCTAACATCTTTAAGTTCACTTCCATCTTTAGTAATAGTAGGTCCTTCATTTACTGCATTAACCTTAACCTGTACTTTTAAAGTCTCTGATTCACCTCCAAAATCATCCTTGGCTGTAATATATAAATCATATATTCCTTCTTCAGTTCCTTTAAAATCTTTTATAACTTTATCATTTACATCTTTAATTTCTAAAGTTACTGCATCATTTTCTGCATCTTCTATTTGTAACCCTTTTTCTTTTAAATTATCTAACGTTAATTGAAGTGTTTCTCCTTCATTAATTTCTATATAAGAATTTTCATTCATTTTTATAATAGGATTTGTGTTTAAAGTTAATTGTGCATTAGCAACACTTACCCCTTTAACATACTCTTTATTTGCATTACTTACATATTTATATTCAGAGTTTTCTTCATTTGTTATACTGTACTTTCTTGATTCATTGTTAGAAGCTGCTGCTATATCTAACTCAAAAACTTCAACCTCATTACCATTCTTAGGTATTGAATCTTCAGCTGTTATTAAAACATCTATTGTGTTTGTTTCTTTATTATAAGTATAATCTGTTATTATTTTATCCGATTTATTTTTGTTTATTAAATCTTTTATTATAGGAGTCTCATCTTCCTCTTTTAAAACTACTCCATCTAACTTTAAACTAAATTGAAGAGCTCTCGGAATATCTTCTATATTACCTAAAGATACTTTAACTGTATCAGAATCTACTTTTTCTACATCTAATATAAAGTTGCTTTCTGTGCTTTCAGAATTGCTCGCTATAACTTTTGGTGCTGCATAAGCTATTGCAGCAGTTGAAGTTACTGCTAATGTATATGCTAAAGCCGTTTTTACAGTTGGCTTTACCTTATTCTTTTTCATAATCTATCTCCTTTCTTACTTTATTGAGGTTATCTCAAAAGAGATAACCTCTTTTAAATCAAAATACTATTACTTTAAATTTAATTTCTATTATTGAATACCTCTTGAATAGTATCGCTACCTACTTCTACAACCTCATCAAAAGAACTTGACAATAATTTTGCTTTTGAGTTGTTTAATTCTATTGATGGTAATTCACTTAAATCTTCAGGTAAATCATATAAGAATGTATCACTTACTAATCTTTGACCTACTGGAGCATTGTTGCTGTCTAACTTATTATATCTATAAAGCTCAGCCTTTATCTTAGTTCCTTTAATATTTCCATTTTCCTTTTGTTGCTCTGGAGTTATCCAATATAACCAATTTCCTTCAGCAACTTCTCCAAGTTCAGAATTCTCTGGTAATGTTGCTAATAAAATTGTTTGCGCATTTAAAGCAAAATTTTCATCATTTTCATTTATTACTAAAGGTACATTAAATGCAGGATCTCCCTTATATTCACCAGTAACTATTATAGAACCAGCAGGTATAGTTTTTCCTTCTGCATAAGTATAATCTGTCTTTAAAATACCTACACCATTTTCATAAACTTTATCATCATTATTATCTGTACCTATTTCTATGTTGTCTCCAGTTGGACCTAATATATCAATTTCTGCTATAGATATAGTGCTAGCTCCCTTAGCTACTAACTTAACATATTGTGCATCATATGCCCATAATTGAGTATTTAAATTACTTCCTGTTTCATTGAAGTAAATTGTATTTTCCTTAGTAGTATCAAATTCTCCTGAATGGGCTTTAGACCAATTGTTTCCATCCTTACTTACCCAAACTTCATATTTACTTATTGGTGAATATGTAGTATCTGAAGTTTTACTAAATAAGTTCTTTAATGAGAATTTCTTTGTAGGGGCTTGTCCTGGATTGTATTTTAATCCAACAACAGATTTAGAATCTCCTAAATCAATTGTTACATATGGATCTCCTGAAACAACTGTACCATTACTATTAGTTGCTTTTGATGCAGTATAAATTGTAGATGGATCATTATCACTTATCTTTTTAATTTCTCCATCTTGAGATTGTCCATGTCCTGAGTGTTCATCAGCTACATCATTGTCACTTCTTGTATTAGTGTCAAATACCCAATTAGTTTCAGCTATACTTCCATCATGATTTACTTTTATGCTACCAATAGTAGTTTCCTCAGTAACATTTAAGTTATAATCATAAGCTCTTACTTTATATTCAAATGCTCTATTATTTATAGAATCTATAACATCTATGTAATTAGTTAATCCATTTTCTCCATCTTTATCTCTTTCCACGAATCCAACTACTACTTCTTTAGTTCCTGTTGATGTTGCTTCTTTTCTTATTATTTCATAACCTAAAATCTTGTCTGAATCTTTTGTTACACTTAATGTTAATGGAACTTCCTTTTGATTTAAATATGATCTATCACTTAATTTATTTCCATTTTCATCAGTACCAAAACTTGCTGTTACTTTAGTATCTGAAGCCATAGTTATTGAACTAACATTATCCCCTGCTGCTAATCTAAGTCTTCTTGCTTCATCATTTAAATAGTAAATAGCTTTATCTTCCTTTGGATAGTTCTTTCCATTTAAATATGCATTAGTATTAGGGCTAGCTATTAATCCCCATTTTTCAAAGAATTCTCTTAAATCTTTTCCTGCAGCATCTGAAGCTCTCATTATAAATGTTTGAGCTGTTGAATCATATCCTGATTCTGAAGAAGCTACTCCATTTATTCTAGTAGCTCTATATAATTTAGCATAGAATGTATCATTTTCTAAATTATTATCTGCATTAATATCTAACATATTATAAGTATAATCATTGTCATATGCTAAATGTAATTGCCAGAACATTCCTAATCTAGCAAGACCATCACTTGCTAATCCTACACTATTAGAAGTTACCTTATCATAAACTTTTTTATATCCTGAGCCTTCTAATCTAGATTCATTTATATCATTAAATGTTTGAGTTATAAGTGCTAGAATATTATTAGTTGTTTCAGCATATGTTAAACCTGGTCTATCATGGACATGTCCAATTTCATGAGATATTCCCCATCCAAACAATTGTCCACTTTCAGAATTTGTTAAGTTCCCATTTGAATCAAATTTAAATGGAACACCTGACATAGTTCCAGCAATAGAACCATAACCTATACCAACATGATGTGATGATGCATACATAAATGCCCCTGTAAACATTCTTTGATATTTAATATTAATACGATTTTTAGGTGCTCTATTTTCATTGTAATATTGCTTTTCACTCTTTCCACCAAGAACATCTAATTTCGTATCTGTTATTTCCCCATCTCCATCAAAATCTATTGCTTCTTCAAGTAAACCTTGTTGTGAATAAGAAATTTTCATTAATTGTTCCCAAGCAAGTAATGTATTATAAAGTCTATCTACTTGAGCATCTTCATTTCCTGATAATCCACTTTGTATTCCAGCAAGTACTTGGTCTGCTGCAAGAGAAAGTGTAATTCTCTCTCCTTCTATATCTGTTGCATTTAATATTGAAGTTTCTGGATCATATGTGTAAATGTTATTTACATTATCTTCTATAGTTGCACTAGATGGATATCTATTAGGTAAAGAGTTTACATAAGTTCTTAATTCCCTAATATAAGTTCTTATTTTTTCTTTAACTTCAGCTTCTCTAGACTCATCATCTATAATATTATTTACATTTAAATGCGGTATTTCCGTTCCTCCGCTTACTCTTACTTTAAATGTATTATTATCTGCAAATCCACTCTTAAGACCTATATATAAATTTCCACCTTTTTCATAGTTCATATCAAAACCAGTTTCAGGTATTTCAATCTCATTTTTTCCTATCTTTAACTCTTTTATTACTTTATATGCAGTACCACTTTCAGCATTAAATTGAGTCAATACTAAATCAAATTTTGTATCACTTCTATTTGGGCTTCCTATATACAGAGTAACTTTATCTCCAGGTTTTACTGCCACACCTAGTGATTGATAATTATTTGTTTGACCTATAGTATTTTGAGCTCCTATATTATATATTGTTGAATCTAAAGTTATTATTTTATCTTGTAATGAAACTTCATTTAATAAATCTTGAGCTCTTTGTAAATTCTTTAATATTTCATCTTTATTTGGATGATATTCTAGATTTATCGGATCTATTGTATTTGCCCTCTTAGTAAGCTCATCTATCATTTCTTGAGTTACATTATCATTTAATGATAATTTCAAATCATCAGCAAATAACTTATCTACATCATCTTCCAAGCTATCATATTCATAGAACTTCATTTCAGATATGCTTACTTTACCTGACCCTGATCCAGGATATACTGATATATTTGCTTGTACTTGTTTAGCTGTTATAGGTTCTGATAATTTTAATGTTACTACCTTACTGTTATTACTTAAACTTACTGAAGCATCTCTATACTCCCATTTTCCTGTTTCTTCATTTAAGAATCCTATATTAGCATTATATGGCCATGATTCTATATCTAACCTTGTTATTAATCTTATAGTATCAATAGTGTATTCTTTATCAAACGTTACTACAGGACCATTTTTTCCATAAATAGATGTATCCCAATCATTCCAAGTCCATGCTGTAGAATAATCATTATCTACAACAGCATCAGCATCATCATAGCTTCCTACCTTGAATTCAACTTTCTCTATATGATTAGTTAATTCATTTATACCATTTTCTGTATTTATACGGTTATAATTAGTTGTTACTGGTGGTACTAACTTAGCTGTAGATCCAATATAAACTTGTGATAATCCACCTGTTCCATGATGATTTGTTGCTGTCATCATAATTTCATAGCTAGTTGTATCTTCTAATCCTGTTATTGTATACGATGTATTCCTTATAAAATCTGAACTATCAGCAACTCCTGCTGCTAACCCTGAAACCCCTGTTGGAATATTATCTTCTAAGTTAGAATCCTTATATTTCTCTCCATTGTCATTTGCTTTTAACCATTCTTTAGTTCCAACTTTTCTATAATATAATTCATAATCCTTTGCTTTTGCATGTGCTTTCCATGAAACTTTAAGCTGTTTATATCCACCTTTTACTGTTATTCCTTCTGGACCTTCTGGAGCTGTTTCTGGTATAACTTGTACTTCTATTATAGAGTCAGACCCAAAACTACTACCATTATCTCCTTTTGCACTTTCACTTAACTTTCCTGAGTTAGAATCCCAAGCTTGTGGTTGATAATTTGAATCAACATTATCAGGCTTTCCATCTTTATCATTTGAATTATTAGTTAAGTTAGTATTCCCTGTTGTAGTAGTGCTATATCCTTCTTGTTCATCCTTATATCCACTCTTCCACTCACCTGATAATGATTGAATACTAACTCTGTAAATTCCATAAGCATCTACTTTTTCTATTTTTAGAGAAGTTTCACTTGTTTTATATGTACTTGTACTTATTACTTCATTATTATTATTTAATTTTTCAACTTTTACTTCATATCCTGTTACATTTACTTGATTTTCCCACCCTATAGTCATAGATTCATTTCCAACTGCAGTTCTACTTGTAAAGTTAGTTATAACAGGTATATTCATTTTAGGTTTTGGCATTTCTTTATAAACATTATTTAAAAACTCAACTTTTGCTATTTCAGTTAAGTTTTTATTACTTCTGCTACCAGTAACTTTTATATTAATTTGACTTACTGCAACTTGTTTTCCTAAATCTATCTTTATAGTATCCATTTCTTTACCATCAACACTTCTTGTTATAGATTTAGTTACATTAGAATCATTAAACTTAACAGTTAAATCTTGTCCATTCTCACCTGCTCCAGGTATAACAATTTCTCCACTAGATGGTGCATTTTCACTTGGAGCCTGTATAGTAATTTCATCAATTACTGTTGAAGTTCTTGCTTTACCCGATAAATTCATAGGTATTTCTATAGGATTAGCTTCACTTATTTCACTTTTAGACTCTAATGATACTGTAGAGTTCTCATTTTTTAATATATTCTTAATATCTCCGATTACTGTTACTTTTTCATTATTTACATCTATACTAACATCATCCGGATTTATTATAGGATCTGTATCAACTATAATCGGAGTACCTTTAGTTTTATCAATATTTTGATGAACATAACTTAAGTCAGTTATATCTACTTTTCCATCTCTATTTAAATCAAATTTACTATCTGAAGATTTGCTTTTTATAGCATTCTTTAGAATTTCATAATCATCTTTAGTTACTGAACCATCTAAATCAAAATCTCCTGATATTAAAATACCTGGATAATATTCACTACTACCATCCTCTAATTCTATTTTCTTTTCATCCGTACCTAATAAAATTCTTTTAGAGGAATTTTGGATTTCTATATCGTTCATAGTTATAGTCTGATATCCACTACCCGATATTTCAATTGAATATGTTCCTAACTCAAGATTTTCAAAAGTTAAATGATAAAAATTTAACTCTTTCTCTTCTTCATCTAATTTATTTCTACTATAATCTAAAGCTTCTAATGAATATATTATATCATCATTTAATTTTCCACTAGTAACATCTGAACCTAGGTTAACAGTATTGCTTTTTCCATCTTTAGTTATCTTTACAGATATAGCTGTCTTTTCTGAATTTACAACTTTTATAGGGCTATCAAAATTAATATCTAATTCTAATTTCCCCTTTACTTTATATTCTTCTAAAGCCTCTTGTGATTCATCAACATTTTTCTCTTCAGTATCTGGTGTCTCAATATTTTTATTCGCCTCATTCTCGATAGCTTCTTCATTTATAACATCACCCTGAGAACTTTCATTATTCTCTTGATTGATAAAATCATCAGTAATAGATTCACTATTTTCTTCCGATATACCTTCTTGAGTATCTGTTTTTTCATCTGCTATTGAATCAGAATTATTATCATCTAAATTTTCTAAAACAACTTCATTTACTTTATCAATTTCTTGACTACTAGCTTTAGTTTCTGCAAATGTAATACCTTGTACTTGACTTGTAATCAAAGCTACCGCTAACATAGCTGATATTTTTCTTCGATTCATATTTATCCTCCTTTATATACTTTTTTTCTTCATAAAATATAGCATATTTTCCTTTTATTTTTCAATATTTTTCTTGTTTTTTTAACAAAGCACCAATTTTATAGATTCTATTTAATAACTAAAAAATGATAAGACCTATACTCTCATAAGTCTTACCATCTTTAATATTATTGTTGAAAATGTTAAAGAATCCCCAAATAAACTTCTATGGTGGTAAAAGTCTAAAATAGTTCAGAATTCCCTTATTTCAATTATACATGTTAATTTAGTAGTATCAACAATTATTTTATAAATTCCATTTTTCTATTATGGCAGTTCCATTTCCTCTTAACTTTAATAAAGTGCCTATAGAATCATTGTAAATTCTAGTAGTAAATACTTCTTCACCATTATTTAAGAAAATTTCTAAAGAAGAATTATCAGAGAATATTCTTATTGAATCAACAGCTTCAATCTCAACAGCTCTCATATCTCTTCCATAACCTGACTTTCCAAGTTCTAATTTAAATAATTCATTCTTAAATGAAAGCTTACAATCTTCTCTTAATTCAATTTCAAATTCATTAGATTCTTTGAAGCTCATATTTAATTCAAAAGCATTACTTTCAAATATATCTAAAGTAGCCTCTTTATTTAAAGATACTTCCTTTTTAATTGAGTTACCTTTTCTTAGCTTTTCTAATTCAACAACAGGTACTTGATATACCTTATTATTATTTAAAACTAATTCTCTAGGAATTGTTAGTTGATGTTGCCAGAAGTTATCTATAGTTGGATTCTTATGCTCTATTGCATCAGGTACTCCCATCCAACCTATAACTATTCTTCTACCTTTAGAATCCTCAAAGGTTTGTGGTGCATAGAAATCAAAACCTCTATCTATTTCAACAAATTCTCCAAGTTTAAGTTCTTTCTTATCATTAACAAAGTTTCCTACTGCATATCCACATTGATATACATTGTTATACTTATATCCTTCAGCTTTCATCCCTTGTGGTGAAAACATTAATACATCCTTGTTACCTAACTTAAATGTATCTGGACATTCCCACATATAACCCATATTATTTAGCTTACCTGCCGGTACTGAGTGGAATTCCCAATTATAAAGGTCACTTGACTTATATAATAAAATACAGCCCTTATCATCAGTAGTTCTAGCACCTAGAATCATATAATAAACTCCATCTTCTTCCCAAACTTTAGGATCTCTAACATGTAGAGACATATCTTCCGGGAAGTCTGTATTTCTTAAAAGCACCTTCTTTTCCGAGAAGTTTATACCGTCTTTGCTAGTTACTAAAATAACATTTTGCTCTCTTCCTGTTAATATATAATCATGTTCTCCTTTATGCTTTACATTACCTGTATAGAAGAAATATATAGTATCATCTTTAACAAAAGCTGATCCAGAATATACTCCATCCTTATCTTCAGCTATATCAGGGTAAAGAGCTACTCCTTTATCTTCCCAGTTAGCTAAATCTTTAGATACAGCATGTCCCCAAAACTTTAATCCACCCATTGGTGTTAATGGTGAGTATTGATAGTAACAATGATATTCTCCATTAAATTCACATAATCCATTAGGGTCATTTATCCATCCTATAGGAGCCATTATATGATATTTATTTCTCCATTTATCACTATTCACAGCATCTAAATTTTTGTTCATACATTCATTTATTTGCTTATCGAAATCAATTTTTGACATACTTATCTCCCTTATATTAAAGTTAAAACTTCCTCTTTCGTTGGTAAAGCTCCTATAGCTCCTCTTTTACATACTGTTAAAGCTGCTGTTGCATTTGAGAAAGTTAATATTTCCTTTACCTTTTCTTCTGGTAAATTAACTAAACTTTCTAAAGTATTATCTCCTTCAGCAACTTGGTATAAGAATGACCCTATAAACGAATCTCCAGCTCCAGTTGTATCTTGAGCCTGTACTTTAAATGATGGAGAGAATATTTTTCTTTCCTTAGTTATAAATTCTGCCCCATTAATTCCCTTAGTGTATATTATAACTTCAACATCTCCTTGCAATAAGAAGTTTAATGCTTCAGTTTCATCAGCAATTCCAGTTATAAATTCTAACTCTTCATCACTTATTTTCACTATATTTGCAAAAGGTAAGAATTCTAAAATTGCTTCTCTACAAGCTTCTGGTGTTTCCCATAATGGTAATCTAACATTTGGGTCAAAGCTTATTAAGCAATTATGTTTTTTAGCAAATTCTATAGCCTTTCTATGAGCATCCTTTATAGGAGCATCTATTAAGCTAACTGAACAGAAGTGTAATATTCCACCCTCTGAAAAAACTTCTTCTTCTATTTCTGATGCATTTAATAGCATATCTGCACTTGGATTTCTATAAAATGAAAAATCTCTTTCCCCATCTTCCTTTAATGATACAAATGCTAATGCAGTATTTGCTTCTTTAGTTCTTAATACTTTTGAAACATCTACTCCTAAAGGCTTAACCTCTTCTAAAATATGATCACCAAATCCATCAATTCCAAGCTTAGTAATCATTTGTGATTTACCACCTAACTTTGAAACAGCAGCTGCAACATTAAGTGGTGCTCCACCTGCAACTCTTAAAAAATTACTTACATCTTTTAATCCTACACCCTTTTCATGTGGAATGAAATCAATTAACGCTTCTCCAATTGAAATTACCTTTTTCATATTTTCTCCTCCTTAAGTCCATTTGTGGGAATATTCCCTCATACCTGAAAAAATATATTTCAAAAATGAATTACTATCCCGCTTTACAATTTCATACATAAAAATATTTATGCTTATGAATTTATTATATCATTTATCCTTTGTTAGTCTATATTTTTTATTATAATATCCTGCTTTTTATTTCTCAATTTTATACTTAGAGTTAGATATAATCTTTATTTTTAAAAGAAATAGACACCTATCATTACTAAGTAATTAATAGGTGTCTACTCTAAGTTTTTATTTATCTGTTATCAAACATGTATATAACTTGTGCCATATAATTATCCTCTTTATCTTCATATACTAGATATACAGTGTAAATATTTGCTTCAAATTTAGTTGTATCAAAATATACTACTCCATTTTCATCTGTACATTCTTCTATATTAAGATTAGTATCTTCTAGTGTTTTATTATTTCTAACAACTATTTGTGTCGGATTTAATTTTTCACCTTTTTTATTTATAGCATCAAACTCTATAGTTACTCTATTATCTTGCTTGTTAAGAGTTCCTCCAACTATATTTTGATACATAGCTTGTAAATTAGATAACTTTTGTAGTCCATTAAGTTTAGATAAATCTTTTATCTCATTATAATCTAAATTTAATATTTTTAAATTTTTAGCATATTGTAAGCCTTCTAAATTTGAAATTCCATATCCACTAGCATTTAATTCAGTAAGTTTATACATATCTCCTATAGTTATATCATCTGATGATAGGTTTAATGCTGACTTAATAGCATTCTTTAAATAACTATTTTGAATTTCTACTACTTGTGATAAATCAACAGCTTCTTCTAACTTTTCATATGCTTCATTTAATTTAATAAATAAATTATCAACTTCTTCTTGAGTATATCCATTAGCTAACTCTGCATTAACCTCATCTAAAACAACTTTTAAATTGTTATAGCTTTCCTCAGTGTAAATATCTTTATTTAAGCTATTAATATTTTCAATTAACTCATCTAACTGTACTGTATGTATTTCCATACCTTCATTGTTTGCAAAATGTAATTTAGCATCTCCCCATGTCGCATGGTCTGAACCATTTCCATTTCCACCATCAGTTACAACAAGCTTCAATTCTTTAGCTCCATTAATGTCTACTTCAACATATTGTTGACTATCTCTTGAGTTCATTAATCCACTATCAAATTTCTTTTCACCATCAACCCAAACTTCAAAGGTTACAGAAGCAACAGTTCCATACATTTGTCTATCTACACCAACATATGAACTAAAGTATGCATAATTTTTATCACTTAAATCATAAACTATTGTTGATGTTGAGTGAGCTCCTATACCTTTTTCATAAGATACTTCCTGTCCACTTTCATCTGTTAATCTTAAAGTTTTTCCACTTATTGATATATCTTTCTTTGGAGCCGTATAACTATTTTTTGTTGACTTCCAATCATACTCTGTTAAGTAAGTATAATCATTCATATCAACTACTGCAACAGTTCTTGTTTTTGTAGTTGTATTTCCATTGCTATCAGTTACTTTATAAGTTAATTCATAGCTTCCTGCTTTATTAAATCTTACTTCTCCACTAACTTCAATTTTCCAAGTTATATCTCCATCTTCTTTATCATTTGCACTATACTCACCATATATATCTATAGGCTTACCAACTTTAGTTGATATAGATTTTGGTATGTTTAATACTGGGAAAGAAGCTCTTATAATTTCTTCAGCTCTATTTAAATCCTCTTGGAAAAGTTCACTTGCTGGATGAGTACTAACCTCTTCTCTTAATGCATTTAACTTTTCTAAAGTATTATAGTCTTGACTAACTTCAGTTTTATTACTGTCAGTAAATAATTCCTTTTTAATCTTATCTGCTAATTCATCAGTTCTATAGAATGATATTTCACTTAAACTAGCCCAATTTCCATTAACCTCAATAAATTTAAACTTAACTCTTCTTACATTAGTTCTTTCTATACCGAACTCTACAACATCTCTATTACTTGAAGTGTATTCACCTTTTCCAGCTAATATGAAATTATCTCCTTCAGCCTCACTTGAAACATATATTTCAAATTTATTAGCAAATCCTTTATTGCTAGCATCTCTTCTTGCTGCATAGGCTATTTTACTAATATCCTGAGCTTCACCTAAATCAACTATAACTTCATTTTTAAATGAATTACTATTCTCTTTATTTGTTTCCCAATGGGTATTTATATTACCATCTATAGCATTAGTTATTACACTATTTCCATAATTACCTGCATTATTAGTTATTGAAGCTACTGGTATTTTAAACTCTTCATTATATGCTTCTAAATTATTAAATAAATCATACTTTGATTTAGTAGTAGCTAGTTCTTCATATACTGTTATATATGAAGTTTTTTCAACTACATTATTATCATTATCTACAACTCTATAAGTAACTTCAAATCTGCCTAGCTTTCCTTCCTCATAATTATTTGAAATTATTTCAACTCTTGATGTTAAATCTCCATCTTCAACATCCATAGCAGTTATACCTTCATTAAAGTCTACTTTTTCACCTAATTTATAACTCTTATCTATAACAGTTAAAGAAGGTTTTGCATTATTAGTAGTTAATTTAGGATTAGCTATTACTGCATGGTCAGAAGTTTTACCATTGTCTCCATCATTAACTTCTATAACAAGCTCCTTAACTCCCTTAACTGGAACCTCTATCGCTACCATATTATCAGCATGTTTCATTACATCTGTAGCAGCTAAAACCTCACCATCTGCAATAACTTTAAATACTATACTTGAATTAGATTGAGATGCTATGCCCATATCAACTCCAACTAATGCTTCAAAGTTATCGTAATCTACATTTGATAAATCATAAGTTATTTTACCATTTGCATGTATTCCAAAACCTTTATCAAAAGTCTTAATTTCTCCATTTACTCGTCCTTTTATATTAGAGTTTCTTCTTGGAGTTCCATGTTGAGTTGTAACATTTGTCCAAGATGTATCTGATAAATAATCATAATCACTTACCACTTGTACATTTACTGTTTTTATTGCAGCTATTCCATTGTCAACAATAGTATATTCTAATGGATAAGTTCCTTTTTCATTTACATTTACTTCGCCATTTATCACTACATTAGAAGTTATATCTTTACCATCGTAACTTAATGCTTTAACTAAATCCTTTGGATTGAATTCTTCTCTAAGTTTTATACTTATTGATTCTTGTTGTAAACTTAAACTTGGAGTTAAAGAATTTACTACAACTTCTTCTGCTACATTTAGCTTCTTATCGTAAGGCACAACAGTATAATTTACAGATTCTCCTATATTAGAATTTGTATCAATGAAACTATTAGTTGAAGTAAATCCTATTAATTCACCATCTTTAAATATTTCATAACCTAATACATCACTCTTAAAATCTTCATTAACATTAAATAATAATTTTATATTTTCATTTTCTTTAAGAACATTAACACTTAATCCTGGATTACCATTAAATCCTTCACCTTCATACTCTATATAATCATAATTAGCATACCAAATTTTTTTATCTGGCTTTGGATATTGTCTTAACAGTTCCTTTGTTTCATCAGAAACCCAGAATCCATGTCTTTCAAAATGCTCACTTAAATCTAACCCTAAAGCTATACCAGAATATTTAGCTAATTGATTTAACTTATCATTTTCTGCATTTCCTGAATCTAAAACAACATTATTTTCTCTATATTGTTTATTTAATTTACCCCAATATCCAGGATATATCATCTCTAATTGCCAGAAAACTGCTAATCTTTCAAAATATCCACCATTATAATGATTATTGCTATTTGTTGATATAACATTCTTAAAAACATTACTTTCAAATGGTATTCTCTTATTTGGCTTGTTATAGTAGTAAGATGAATTTTGAGGTATCATATTGTTAGTAACTTCACCTAAGGTTCTTACCCCTATATCAAGTTTATGACCCATTTCATGGTCAACACCCCAAGTACCTACTTCTGTTAACATACTTACCATTACATCACCTTGAACACCTATATGCCCACCAGCTGCATACATATATCCAAATGGTTGTGCAAGTCTTATATTTTCTCTAGTGTATTTAATATCATTATTTTCATTACTTCCATCTAAACCATAATAATTAAATACCATATCCATATGATCATTATACATATTTACAGTGTTCATTGGTCCAAATTCTTGATTAATATAAGCTTCATATGCCCCTGTTGCAGTTCCTGTAAATACTAAGTGATCTGAAACAATTTCTACAACATCAATCATCTTTCTATCCATTACATTTGGATTAGCTTTTTTATCTTCATCAATCCTTGCTTTATACTCTCTTAAAAGCTCTAAAAACTCTTGCTCATCAGTATTCTTATCCATCATGGGGAATTGCTCACATCCAGATTCAAATCTTATTACTGGAGCTTTGCTTTGTTGTTCTTCTGTATAAGGATTTACTATGTATACAGGTCCTCCTGGAGTTACACTATGGTTGTACCATCCATCATTTTGAGTTACTACTGGTACAGTTATTGCATTTTTACCTATATTTAAACTTACTGTTCTTCCCCAACTTGCAAAACTTCCTTCTTGTTGTGAGAATACTAATTGTGGTAATGGCTGCCCTGGTTCAGCATCAACATACACAGTTATTGTTTCACCTGGTCTAGCAACTACTCCAGTAGGCTGATTATTATTACCAAAACCAAATTTTAAATTTTTGTTAGCATGAGCATTTCTATCTCCATTCTGCTCAGCAACAACAGTTTTAACAGTTTGTAAAGTACCATTTATAATATCCTTAGCCATTTCTATATCTTTTACATAAATAGCTGCTAATGGATGCTTATTAACCTCATTTTCAAGTTCAGTTAATTTTTCAATACTTTTAAACTCTTCTGAAACAGTATCCATTAATCCATTTGTAAATAATCTTTTCATTTTATTAGCTACTGAATCTTCTTTGTATAATCTTATATCTGAAATTGACGCCCAATCTTCCTTTGCTTTATCGAATACAAATTTTACTCTTTTCGCTTTAGTAGGCTCAAACTGTATTTCTAACATATCACTAGTTACTGTATAATTTCCCTCCGTTACCTTTTGGAAATTTTCTCCCGTAGCAACTGGTGACACATATATACTAAATTGTTCCGCAAATCCCTTTGTACTAACTCTAGATTTATAAGTTAATCTACTTATTATTTCTGCTTCTTCTAAAGTTAATATAACTTCGTTCTTAAATGAATCACTGTTTCGATTTCCTGTTTCCCAGTGAGTATTCGTATCTTCATCTATTGCATACTTTATTGCAGAACTATTATTATATTGTCCTCCATTATTACTTATACTTAAATTTTTAACTCTATATACATCATCATATTCATTTATGTAGTCTGTATAAAATGGTTCAAATTTAGATACATTGGCAGTTCCACTTTGTATTGCCCCAAATTCCACTAGTTCTTTTGCTATATTTAACTTTTCAATATACTCATATTCAAAAGGATGACCCTTAACTTCTTCCATTAAATTTTCAATAGCTTTTACAGTTCCGAACTCTGGATTAACCTCATTCATTTTTTCATCTGTAAATAATATATCCACCTTTTGATCTAATTCATCTGGCATATATAAACCAAATTCATAAGCTAAAGCCCAATTTTCATATCCCTTTTTATATACAAATTTTATTCTTCTTACTTCTGTTTCTTTAAACTTTATTTGTAAAGTATTTTTAGTTGTTATACTTGTAGACCCTGATGATATTTTCTCAAATGTATCTCCTTCAGAAGTCCTAGAACCATATATTTCAAATTCTTGTGCAAACCCTCTTTGAACTAAATTTGTATACATTATTCTATCTATTGTAGTTAACTCATCTAAAGTTATTATTACTTCATTTGTATGACTAGATGTATTTAGCTTTTGTGAATGCCAATTACTATTTATATTTCCATCCATAGCTTTTTCTATAACATTAGAAGCATAGTATCCACCATTAGTTGTTATACTCGTAACTTTTTCTAATGGCACTTTAAATAATTCATTGTATTTATCCAATCTCTCATCATCAAACGACTTAAAATTAGATACTTTAGCTTCTGTAAATTCTAATTCTTTTCCTTCTAATATTACTCTAGCATTATTAATATCTTCTTCTATTTCACTATATAGAGGATGAGTGCTTGCTTCTAACCTAAATTCTTCTAATTTTTCAAGTGTATTAAACTCTGTACTTACCTCATTCTTTGAATCATTAGTGAATATATTATTCATTTTATCTATTATTTCATCTTCTTTATAAAACATAAATTCGGATGCACTTGCCCATCCTTGATTTGCTTTTTTAAATACAAACTTTATTCTTTTAAACTCTGTTGCATCAAATTTTATTTCTATAACATCTCTTGTTGAACCTTTGTACTCACCTGTAGCTACTAATTTAAAATCATCACTATCATCATTAGAAGCATATACTTCAAATTCTTCAGCAAAGCCTTTCCCCCCTGCATCTGGTCTTGCTGAATAAACTATTCTATTTAATGTAGTTGATTCTTTTAAATTAATTATAACCTCATTTATAAAACTTGAACTATTTTCTTTTCCTGTTTCCCAATGAGTTTGAAAGTTTCCATCAATAGCCTTATCTATACTGCTACTTTGATATTTCCCACCATTATTGCTTATAGATTCAATATTAGAATTGTCCATTTTAAAAACTTCATTATAACTTTCTAATAATTTATTGCCATATAAACTAAACTTAGTTACAGTTGTTTTCGTATTCTTAGTTTCTTCTTTCTCATCATTAACTTGTACAATATTACTGTTATTTGCTAATGTCTCTGCAAATACATTAGCTGGTGTAGCTGCTAAATTAGTTATTGTTGCTACTAAAATTAATGTTGATAAATTTCTTTTTAACAATATTATTTCCCCCTGAAATTTTAATTTTCTAGATAAATATAAAAAAGCTACTCATAAAGAGTAGCTATAAAATCTTAAGTATCAATAAAATTTATATGCAAAACTTATAGATATTAAATAAGTATTTTTAATCTAAATTAATACTATAATTAAATCCTAATAAATTAAAGCAATTATAATTGATTTTATTAAACTTAATAAACAAAAAGTATAATGTACTCCTTGGCAACTGGCTGACATGGAAAATTTCTTTAGTCCCTATAGCTTTGCGTCCTTAAATTTCTTTAAGTTTGCCTATTTAACTTTAAAAACAATATCAAACCTACTATGTATTTAATATTATTTCCTTTATTATAATAATTAAAATAAATTACTGAATAAATTATATAATATTTTAATATTGTATGTGAAAAATGTTCTATTTTTCATATTTTAAATCATAAATTTCCGATAAAATAAAAATTTTTTCCATTAAATTAAATTTTTTTCTTTTTATAACCTAATTTAAAATTATTATTTACAGTCTTTCTTTTTATTAACACTCTATTCTTTCATATGCTTTTTATGCGTACATTTACTATGACTTTTCATATGTCCATGATGATGATTTATTTTCCAAGACTTAATTAATTTTGATAATATTACTTCTAACTGCTTTTTCTCTTCTTCATTTATTACATTAAATAATTCCTTTACCTTATTCTTATGATCCTCTTCCTTTAATAAAATAGCTTCTTTTCCTTTTTCAGTTATTTCAATTCTTACCTTTCTCTTATCATTTTCATCTTTTTCTCTTATTATTAATTCTTTATCTTCCATTTTACTTAGAATTTCACTTAAAGATCCTGAGCGAATATCAATTATATCTTGTAATTCACTTTGAGTAATTGTTCCTTTTTCTAAAAGTACTTTTAATATACGGCCTCTTCCATGATGTCCATAACTTTTATTATTTAATATCATCCCACACTTTCCTAGCATTATCATAAGACGATCTTCTTGAGGTAAATTCTTAAATTCTTCACGCTTTCTTGCTTGTTCTTTTAATTCAATTATTTTTTCTTCTGTAATTTCTCCCTCATTTAATAATCTTACAAACTTTTTTCCTCTACAACATTTAACTTCATTTATACTGCAATTTTTTCCACACAATGGACATTGTTCATATTTAACTTCACTATTCATATTTATCTTCTCCTTTTTAGTTAGGTACCTTGTTATTTTACATCATTAATTTAACATTATCAAGGTACCTAATAAAAAACATATAAAAAAAGAAGAAAATGCTTTTACACACTTTCCACTTTATATTTATACACTATTTCTTTCAACTAGTAAGCAATCCAATTTTACTTTTTCTACCATTACCTCTTCTTTTTTTTCATTTTCTAATTTACTTAAAATTATTTCTGCTGATTTTCTTCCCGCAGTTTTATAATGATAATGTATTGTTGTAAGTTTTGGAGTTATTACTCTAGCTATCCTTGAATCTCCCATTCCAACTACTGCTATATCTTCTGGAACTCTGTATTTATTTTCCATCAAATATTCTATTGCTCCTAAAGCTAAATTATCAGTTACAGCAACAATTGCAGTTGGAATATCTCCCCCCTCCATTATCTCCTTAGTTAATATATAACCACTTTTCTCTTCAAAATTACCACTCTTGATATTCTCATAATTTATCTCAATATTATTCTTTTTTAATGTATTTATATAAGCTTGTTTTCTATAAAGTCCAACAGCCTTATCTTCTTCATAAACTCCAATATATCCAATTTTATTATGACCTTTTTTGATTAAATAATTAGTTATATCTTCTGTTGCTTGAAATTCATTAAAACATACAGATGAACACTCCTTAACATCTTGTGCAACAACAACTATTGGAACCTCTAAGTTTTTTATAACTTCTATATGTTTATCCATTACCTTAGTTGCCATAAATATTATGCCATCAACTTGATTTGATTTAAATATATTAAGATATTCTAATTCTTTTTCTATAGATAAATTTGTATTTGCTATCAAAATATCATATCCATTAGGCGATAAAACTTCTGTAATACCCTCAACTACTCTTGATGGAGTCTCACTACTTATTTTAGGAACTATCACTACTATCAAATTTGTCTTTTTGGTTCTCATACCTTTTGCTTGCCTTTGAGGTGTAAATCCTGTTTCATCAAGCACTTTTTTTATTTTACTCCTAGCTTCAACACTAACATATCCATTATTTAAGTATCTAGAAACAGTAGATTTTGACACCCCCGCTAGCTTTGCTATGTCAATTATGTTTAATGCCATTAGCTCTTTTCCCCCCATTGTTTTTTCAAATCAATTGTATATTTTATTTTATCATTTTTTAAATATTTTCACAGTTAATTCTTAATATTTTTTATGTATTATTTATTAATAAACTTTCCTATAAAAGTTCAATTTGTAAAATAAACTAAACAAATTTGAATTTTTAGTTCTATATGACTATTTACTATTATATTTTTATATATTAAAGAAATACTTATTCTAATTTTGATAAATAATTATGCAAAGATAGTTAATACTATATATAGTACTTTTTCTATAATATAACTTGTTTTGAATTTATTATTTAATATCTATGAGTTAATTTAACTATTTTGCTTGTAGAATTTCACTTAAAGGAGTGACGATATGGTTACAAACGATAAACATAACAATTCTAAGATATGTATTAAAAACATTATGTTTAATATAGTTTATTGCATATTAATAATAAGTTTATTTGCTTACTTTTTCTATTGTATAGGTAAAGTTCCCAAAAGCAATTATGTTTCTAAAAGTTATTTATTAAATAATATTAATATAAGTACTAGCGTTGGTAACTTTGATAATAATAATATAACTAAAAATTCTATAACTCCATATGAAAATGAGTTAAATACATTTATAACCTCTGCTTTTAATACAAGAAATAATGGTTTTTTAAGCGGAAAAGTTTCTAAACTTTATGATTACTATAATACTTCTTCATCAAATAGTGAATATTCATTAGGATATGAATTTAGAAGAATTTCTTACTTGCGTGATTGGTCTTTAGAAAGAGCTATAATTTTTACTTCTATTAATTCATTAGTAATTATAAATAAAGTTATTAAAAATAATAATAAAATAATTGTTGATTTAGATGAACATTACACTTTTAACTATATTCATAATAAACAATTTGCGGTAAATAAGTTTACTCTAACAATACCTCATATATTAACACTTTATTCTACTGATGATAATTCCAATAATTCTTTTTACATAGATAAGGATTATTATTCTGATATATTTAACGATGACTTAGACGACTATATCTTTACATTATCAGAAACACTTTTGCCTTATACTAAAAGACTAAATCCTGACCATGAAGTATCTAATAATTATAAAAAAGATGACATTATTAGATTTGATAAATCATTCTTTACAGATCACAAAGCTATAATATCTGGATTTGACTCAAATGGCTATCCTTTAATAGATAGTAATTTATTTAATATTTCAAATATGCCATTTGATTTAGGATGGAAAGAAAAAAATATAAAAATTTCTTATTAAGCAAAAATGACAAATTATTAATGGTAAATTAACTTTAAGTTTTAGTTTGCCATTTTAAATTTGTCATTTCTTACTAATAACGATTTCTTTCTTTCATTTGACGTTCAATATCTCTCTTATGAGCTTTTTCTAACATTGAATCTCTCTTATCATAGTTCTTTTTACCTTTACATATTCCAAGAGCCACCTTAACTCTTCCATTTTTTAAGTATAAAGATAATGGAACTAGTGTATATCCATCTCTAGATACTAATCCTGCAAGTCTACCGATTTGCTCCTTATGAAGTAAAAGTTTTCTTTCTCTCAATGGATCAACATTAAAAATATTTCCTTGTTCATAAGGGCTAATATGCATATTTAAAATAAATATCTCTCCATTTTTTATATCAGCATAACAATCTTTTAGATTACATTTACCACCTCTAATAGATTTAACTTCCGTTCCTACTAAAGCAATTCCCGCCTCTATTGTTTCTTCAACAAAATAATCATGACGAGCTTTTCTATTTTCAGCTAAAGAATTACTATTTTTAACTCTTGCCATATTCTCACCCACTCTTTTTATTTACGTATTTTTCTTAATTATAACAAGAACCCCTCAAAATCACAACATCACTAAATTGTTCGTTACGTGTAAGCGAAAAAATGAAATATTTATTTTCCAGGAAACGTGAAATTTTCACCTAGAATTTATATAATTGATTCCGTAAAGTTGGCTAAAGTTTTTAAACTCGCTGTTAG
>SKEA01000594.1_pt1 | contig 32264 bp, 30 predicted proteins | sample 4826601 | NCBI WGS metagenome assembly SKEA01 (sample SAMN11008821, study PRJNA524170) | human gut metagenome | biome: Human fecal sample; material: Feces; isolation source: fecal sample from pouch patient p13, p53 | host: Homo sapiens | place: Israel: Tel-Aviv | collected 2016-07-06 | reverse complement strand
ATTTTACCTATTTATCTAATCTTACATCTCTATTTATTAATATTTTATACATTTTTTAAAAATAATTATTGCATAATTATACATTCTTATGTATAATTATAAACATCAAGTGATTTTACTAATTTTTAGAAGTAATAAGCAGTTAGTAGTTTTCCATGTATAATTTGTTTAGAAAAACTTGAAACACACTTCTTTCTAAGCTTTCCTAAACAAATAATTCAAACTACTAACTCCTAACAAATTTAAGGGGGCTTTTATATATGAAAAAATTTAATAAAGTAGTTTTGGCTTATTCAGGAGGATTAGATACATCAATTATAATTTCATGGCTTAAAGAAACTTATGGTTGTGAAGTTATAGCAGTAGTCGGTAATGTTGGACAAACCGATGAGCTAGAAGGATTAGAAGAAAAAGCATTAAAAACTGGGGCATCAAAAATTTATATTGAAGATTTAACAAAGGAATTTGTTTATGATTATATTTTCCCTACACTTCAAGCTGGCGCAGTGTATGAAGGAAAGTATTTATTAGGAACTTCTTTTGCTAGACCTTTAATAGGAAAAAGGCTTGTAGAAATTGCAAAAAAAGAAGGGGCTGATGCAATTTGTCATGGTTGTACTGGTAAAGGAAATGATCAAGTTCGTTTTGAACTTGCAGTTAAAAACTTTGCACCAGAAATGCCAATTATAGCACCTTGGAGAATCTGGGATATTAAATCTCGTGAAGAAGAAATTAAATATGCTTTAGATAGAGAAATTCCAATAAAAATCACTTATGAAACTAATTATAGTAAAGATAAAAACTTGTGGCATTTAAGTCATGAAGGCTTAGATTTAGAATTTCCAGAAAATGAACCTAAGTATGATAAAATATTGGAACTTTGTAACACCTTAGAAAATGCACCTAACGAAGCAAGTTATATTACTTTAACTTTTGAAAAAGGTATACCAGTTGCCCTTAACGGTGAAAAAATGGATGGTGTTAAATTAATTGAAGAATTAAATAAAATTGGTGGAGAAAATGCCATTGGTATTATGGATATGGTAGAAAATAGACTTGTTGGTATGAAGTCAAGAGGTGTTTACGAAACTCCAGGTGGAACTATTCTTTACAAAGCTCATGCTGATTTAGAAGAAATTTGCTTAGATAAGGCAACTCATCACTTTAAACAAACTATTTCATTAAAATTTGCTGATTTAGTTTATAACGGTGAATGGTTCACTTCACTTAGAGAAAGTCTTTCAGCTTTTGTCGATAAAACTCAAGAAACTGTTACTGGTGAAGTTAAGCTTAAACTATATAAAGGCAATATTATTAATGCCGGAATGACATCTCCTTATTCATTATACAGCGAAGAATATGCTACTTTCGGTGAAGATGGCGTATATAATCAAAAAGATTCTGAAGGATTTATTAATCTTTACGGTTTACCAACTATAGTAAATGCTAAGATGAAAAACTCTTTAAAGAAACAGGAGAAATAAAATGAAACTTTGGGGCGGAAGATTTACTGAGGGAGTTAATGAGTTAGTTAATACCTTTAACTCCTCAATTTCAATTGATTCAAGAATGTATAAGGAAGATATAGAAGGAAGCCTTGCTCATGTTAAAATGCTTGGAAAGCAAGGAATTATTCCTTCACAAGATGGTGAAAAAATAGTTGAAGGCTTAAAAGAAATATTAATAAGAATTAACAGTGGAACTATAGAAATAGATAAAGATGCTGAGGATATTCACAGCTTTATTGAAAGTATATTAACTTACTATATTGGTGATGAAGGTAAAAAACTTCATACTGGTAGAAGTAGAAATGATCAAGTTACTTTAGATACTAAGCTTTATTTAAAGAAATATATTAAAATTATAATAAATGAAATATTGAATCTTCATGAAACCTTACTTGAAAAGGCTAATGAAAATATAAATACTATTATGCCAGGATATACTCATATGCAAAAAGCTCAACCAATTACTTTTGCACATCATATCTTAGCATATTGTGAAATGTTTAAAAGAGATATAGGACGACTTTTCGATTCCTATAAAAGACTTGATGAAATGCCACTTGGAAGTGGTGCTTTAGCAACCTCTACATACCCTATTGATAGAGAGTTGGTAGCATCTGAGCTTGGCTTTTCTAAAATAACACTTAATAGTTTAGATTCTGTTTCAGATAGAGATTATGCTATAGAAACTTTATCTGCACTTTCATTAATAATGATGCATTTGTCAAGATTTTCAGAAGAGATTATACTGTGGTGTACTGGTGAGTTTAACTTTATTGAACTTGATGATAGTTATAGCACAGGAAGTAGTATAATGCCTCAAAAGAAAAATCCTGATGTTGCAGAATTAGTTAGAGGTAAAACAGGAAGAGTTTATGGAGATTTAATGACTTTACTTACTGTTATGAAAGGTATTCCTCTAGCTTACAATAAAGATATGCAAGAAGATAAAGAAGCATTATTTGATGGTTTAGATACTGCTCTTCTTTCACTTCAAACCTTTAATGGAATGATTAAAACTATGAAAGTAAAAAAAGCTAATATGAAAAAATCTGCTGCTGGTGGATTTACAAATGCTACTGATGTTGCTGATTATCTTGTTAAAAAAGGTATGGCATTTAGAAATGCTCATGAAGTTGTAGGCAAAATAGTTCTTTATTGTATTGATAAAGATATTGCTATAGATGACTTAAGTATGGAAGAATTTAAAAACTTCTCTCCTATTTTTGAAGAAGATATATATAAGGCAATAGACTTATTAACTTGTGTTGAAGAAAGAAGTGTAATTGGGGGACCTAGCTCTTCATCAGTTAAAATGCAAATAGAAATTTTAGAAAAATTTATAACAGAAAATAAGGAGAATTTATCATGTTTAAAGTAGGAATTATTGGGGCAACAGGATACGTTGGAGTTGAATTGTTAAGACTTTTACTTAATCATGATAAGATTACAGTTACTGCTATCTCCTCCTCTACTTTTAAGGATGAGGAGATAAGCTCTGTATATAAAAGTTTTTTCAATAAAACAACACTAGTATGCAAAGATAAAAGTTATGTTATTGATAAATGTGATGTTATATTTACTGCTCTTCCTCATGGTTTAAGTGAAGAAATAGCAGCTGAAGCAATAAGCAAAAATAAAAAGGTAATAGATCTTGGGGCTGATTTTAGATTAGAATGTGAAGATTCTTATGAAGAATGGTATGGAAAAAAGTTTACATGCAAAGATATTCATAAGAATAGCATATATGGACTACCAGAATTTAACGGTTCTAAAGTTAAAGAATTTAATATAGTTGCTAATCCTGGGTGTTATCCAACAAGTATTTCACTTGGAATCATGCCACTATTGAAAAATAATTTAATTAATACTAGAAATATAATTTGTGATTCAAAATCAGGAATTACTGGTGCTGGAAGAGGACTTTCTTTAAAAACTCACTTTGCAGAAGCTAATGAAAATTTTGCTGCATACGGTATTGGTAGCCACAGACATACACCTGAAATTGAACAAACCCTATCATATATGGCAAATGAAAATGTAGAAGTAACATTTACTCCTCACCTATTACCTGTCAATAGAGGAATACTTTCTACAATTTACTGCCAACCTAAAGATAAACTTACCTTAGAAGAAATTCATGAAATATATAAAAAACAATATGAAAATGAAGAGTTTGTCCATGTACTACCATTAGGTCAAACTGCTGAAATAAAACACGTTAAATATACAAATAATTGTCATATTTCTATTCATCAAAATTATAGAAAAAATAAAATAATAATTGTTAGCGTTATAGATAATATGGTTAAAGGAGCTGCTGGACAAGCTATTCAAAACATGAACCTATTGCTCGACTTACCACAAAATACTGGACTTAAATTAATAGCTCCAAGCTTTTAAATAAAGGATGTGTAATTTATGATTAAAATAGATGAAAATTTAACGGTGACTTCCCCTGCTGGTTTTAAAGCATCTGGAATTCATTGTGGTCTAAAAAAAAGCTTATTAAAAAAAGATTTAGCTTTAATATATTCTGATGTTGTAGCCACTTCTTGTGGAGTTTACACAAAAAATAAAGTAAAAGGCGCTCCACTTACAGTAACTAAACAACATTTAATTAACAAAAAAGCTCAAGCCATAATCATTAATAGTGGAAATGCCAACACTTGTAATGGTGATGATGGTTTGTCAAAAGCAAATAAAATGACTCGCCTTTGTGCTAAAGCATTAAACATAAAAAATGATGATGTACTAGTTGCTTCAACAGGAGTAATAGGTGTTCCTCTTAATATAGATGCAATAAAAGATGGAATTCCTCAATTAGTAGGTAATTTATCAGGAGATATTGAAGGTGCTAAAAATGCCTCTATGGCTATTATGACTACTGATACAGTTGAGAAACAAGCTGGAATTGAATTTAAAATTGGAGGTAAGAAAGTTACACTTGCTGCTATGGCTAAAGGCTCTGGCATGATTCATCCAAATATGGCTACTATGCTTTCTTTCATAACCAGCGATATTTCAATCTCACCTGATTTATTAAAGGAAGCATTAAAGGAAAGTGTTAATATTTCTTATAACAGAATAAGTGTTGATGGTGATTCTAGCACTAACGATATGGTTTTAATAATGGCAAATGGACTTGCTTCAAATGAAACTATAACTGAAAAAAATGATGATTATAATTTATTCTTAGAAGCATTAACAGCTTTAAATATTCATATATCTAAAAAAATTGCAAGAGATGGTGAAGGAGCTACCAAACTTATAGAATGTACTGTAAAAAATGCTAATTCTATTGATGATGCTGAAACTCTTTCTAAAAGTGTAGTTACTTCAAGTCTTGTTAAAGCTGCAATCTTTGGTAGTGATGCTAACTGGGGAAGAATTCTTTGTGCCTTAGGATATTCTGATATTGACTTTGATCCTGAAAAAGTTGATGTTTCTTTTGCAAGTACTGCAGGAGAAATTCTTGTCTGCCAAAATGGTGCTGCTGTAAATTTTGATGAATCTAAGGCAAGAGAAATTTTACTACAAGATGAAATTAAAATTTTAATAGATATGAAATTAGCTTCAGCAGAAGCAACAACATGGGGTTGTGACTTAACTTACGATTACGTAAAAATAAATGGTGACTACCGCAGTTAACAATATATGGGTGGACCTCCGGATCAATCCATATATTGGATCAACCCCGGAGGTCCACCCATTTTTTGGAGGTGTAACAATTGAACTATGCTCAACATGCAAATATATTAATTCAGGCATTACCTTATATTCAAGAATATTACGGTAAAACTATAGTAATTAAATATGGTGGAAATGCAATGATTAATGATGAATTAACTAAAACAGTAATAAATGATATTATCCTTATGAAATGTATTGGAATTAACCCAATAATAGTTCATGGTGGTGGTCCTGATATTAGCAATACTTTAGCTAAAATGAATCATGAAAGTAAGTTCATAAATGGTTTGAGATATACTGATGAAACTACAATAACAGTTGCTCAAATGGTCTTAGCTGGAAAAGTAAATAAAGATTTAGTTAAACTAATTGAAAAGAATGGCGGTAAAGCAATTGGTTTATCTGGAATTGATGGATCATTAATAAAAGCTAAAAAGCTTATTAGTGATATTGATTTAGGTTTTGTAGGTGAAATAACTTCTGTAAATACAGAACTTCTAAATTTATCAATGAATTCTGGTTATATCCCTGTAGTTTCTTCTATTGCAATAGGTGAAAATGATACTAATAGTTATAACATAAATGCAGATACTTGTGCTTCAAAAATTGCTTCTGCTTTAAAGGCTGAAAAATTAATTCTTTTAACTGATGTACCTGGCGTAATGACAGATCAAAATAACCCTTCCACTTTAATTTCAACTTTAAGATTACATCAAATTCCAAAACTAACTGTAGATAAAATAATTAAAGGTGGCATGATTCCTAAAATAAATTGCTGTGTTGAATCTGTAAGAATGGGTGTTAAAAAAGCTCATATAATAGATGGCAGAATTAAACATTCTATCTTACTTGAATTACTATCTGAAAAAGGAATTGGAACAGAGATTTACTAAATAATTAAACGAGGTGATTAAAATGACTTTATTTGAAGAAGAAAATAAGTACTTAATGAATACTTATGCTACCTTGCCTATTGAAATAGAGTATGGTCAGGGATCTTACTTACTTGATAAAAACAATAAAAAATATATAGATTTTACTAGTGGAATTGGCGTTAACTCTTTAGGTTATAACAATTCCGATTGGAAAAACTCAATAATATCTCAACTAAACAATTTCCAACACCTATCTAATATTTTCACTAATAATTCTACTGTATCACTTGCAAAAAAACTTTGTGAGTTATCTGGAATGAGTAAAGTTTTCTTTGCTAATTCTGGAGCTGAAGCAAATGAATGTGCTATTAAACTTGCTAGAAAGTATAGCTTTAACAAATATGGTGAAGGTAGATGTACTATTCTTTCACTAAAGCAATCTTTCCATGGTAGAACATTAGCTACATTAACTGCAACTGGCCAAGATAAATTTCACAACTACTTCTTTCCATTTCCTACAGGGTTTAATTATGCAACTGCTAATTCCATTGATGACCTACAAGAAAAACTTACTTCTGATGTTTGTGCAATAATAATGGAAGCTATTCAAGGTGAAGGTGGTGTTCATCCACTGAATAAAGATTTTGTTTTAGCTACTTGTAAGTTAGCTAAGGAAAAAGATATATTAATAATCTTTGATGAAGTTCAATGTGGAATAGCTAGAACAGGAAATCTCTTTGGTTATAATACCTTCAATGTTGAACCTGATATAGTCACTTGTGCTAAAGGTCTAGGAGCAGGACTTCCTATAGGAGCAGTTTTATGTAATGAAAAACTTTCAACAACTTTCCAACCTGGAGATCACGGTTCAACATTCGGTGGAAATCCTGTGGTATGTGCAGGTTCAACCTCAGTATTAAATCAACTTTGTAATACTAATTCTTATAGTGAAATTATATTTAAAGGTGAACTAATAAAAGAAACTATTTTAAATAAAAATTTAAAAATAGTAAAAGATGTTCGTGGATTAGGGCTAATGCTTGGAATAGAGATAGATGGTGATTCATCTATTGTTCAAGAGAAAGCTCTTGAAAATGGACTACTAGTTTTAACTGCTGGTAAAAATGTAGTAAGATTACTCCCTCCACTAAATATATCTTTAGAAGATGTTAAAGAAGGCTTAAAAATCTTAGTAAAAGTATTAAAAGAATATAAGTAAATATAAAAGGGGGCTTTATTTATGAATAAAGATTTATTACGTATGGATAATCTTTCAAAAGATGAAATTTTAGATATATTAAACCTTGCCGATCAACTAAAATATGAACAAAAACATGGTATAGAACATCATTTGCTAAAAGGAAAATCTTTAGGTATGATCTTTGAAAAAGCATCAACACGTACAAGAGTTTCCTTTGAAGTTGGAATGTATCAACTTGGTGGACATCCACTCTTCTTAAGCTCTAAGGATTTACAAATAGGCCGTGGGGAGCCTATCCAAGATACTGCTAGAGTTTTATCTAGATACTTAGATGGAATTATGATAAGAACATTTTCTCAAAAAGAAATTGAAACTTTAGCTGAATGCTCATCTATTCCTATAATTAATGGATTAACAGATGATGAACATCCATGCCAAGTCTTAGCAGATTTAATGACTATAAGAGAAAAGAAACTTATTCTTGAAGGGTTAAAAGTTGCATATATTGGTGATGGTAATAATATGTGCAATTCTTTAATTGTTGGTTGTCTAACCTTAGGAATGAATATATCAATTGCTAATCCTATAGGATATAAGCCACCTAAATACTATATTGAAAAAGGTATTTCATTAGCTGAAGAAAATGGAGTTTGTTTTGAAATTACTGAAAATCCAGCGGAAGCTATAAAAAATGCTGATGTAATTATAACTGATGTTTGGGCTAGTATGGGACAAGAAGATGAATCTAAGAAACGTCAAATTGCATTCAAAGGATATCAAGTTAATTCAGAAGTAATGAAATTAGCAAATAATGATGCCATTGTTCTTCATTGCCTTCCAGCTCACAGAGAAGAAGAAATTACTGAGGAAGTTCTCGAAGCTCACTCAGATCAAATCTTTGAAGAAGCAGAAAATAGACTTCACGCTCAAAAGGCAGTATTAGTTAAATTGTTATCTTAATAATAAATAAAAACTCCATTCAGATTATACTGAATAGAGTTTTTATTTTTACTCATCATTTCCTTTTTTTCCTAAATGTTAATCCTCCTACAACCGCAGCAAATCCACCAATTAAAACTGAAAACATTGAATTTGTTCCCCCAGTTTGCGGTAACTTTCCTCCTGATGTATTTGGTTTTTGTTGATCTCCAGTGCTCACTATATTCTTTGAAGTTACTTTAACCTTTATTGTTAATGTAGTTTCATTATTATCACTATCTATGATCTTATATGTCACCTTATAATTCCCCACTTTTGAAGTATTTACAGTATTTTCAACAACTTCTATCTTGCTTGTTAAATCTCCATCTTCCTTATCACTTGCAGTAACACCTGTTAATGGTTCAAACTTATCCCCAACTTTTAACTCTATATCTTCTGCAATAATAACTGGCTTTTCATTTGTTACCTCATTATTATCATTATCTCCATTATTATTGTCATCTCCACCATTATCTTCATCGCCACTATTTGGATTAATAACCCCTTCAATAACTTCGATGATATCTTCTTCATTAAGATCTTCATCAGCATATTTGCTTAATAATTCTTCTTTAATTTCACCTAAATTATCACTTGTTAAACCATCTATATTTAAAATATTAAATGCCGATATATCTATTCCCTCTAAATCACCTAAGTTAAGAGCTTTATTAATTTCAACTATAACCTCTTCTTTAGTAGTCACAAAATTAACTTCATATTTATATTCTTCTAATTTAGCAGATAAAACATCAACTGTTGCTATACCATTTCTATCTAATGCTTGTGTTATTACACCAGTAGCATAGTTTTCTAATATAGCTCCTACTTCTGGAATATTATCATCTTTAATTCCAACTACATAATTATACCTATCTTCAGTAAAGTTTTGTAATTGTTCATTATTAATTGTTATTCCTGAAATATAATTAGTTTCACCATCCTGGATTTCATCACCATAAACCTTTACTTCATATAATTGTGGTGTATACCAGTTATTTGGATTATTATGAAGCTTAGCATTTACTAGTTCAACCTTTACATATCTACCTTGAATACCATTTAATTGTGCATCGGAGAATCCATACCATTTATTATCAGTCTTATCTATAGCAAGAGTATAGTTCACATCATCGTCACTTACCCATATTCTATATTGATAAACAGCTTCAGAACCATTATGAATATACCAAGAAATTTGAGCATTATTTAAGTTGTACTTTGCACCTAAATCCACCTTCCACCATGCTGGCCAATCCCCACTAGTGTTAGCTTTCCATTCTGTAGAGTAGTCACCATCATTAACAGCACTTGGATCATATCCGGGTTGAGTTACAGATGCTGTTGCTGGCTTTCCTTCTGATAATAATTGTGAACTCTTATCCGGTATTACAACTCCAGTTTTTACATCTATATCTAATTTAGAATAATAATCCATAGTCGCTTTAGCTGCACCAGTCTTTTCATCTAATTCAGTATCATCAAACTCTATTGGTAACCAAATATATTGTGACTTACTTAATTCATCTGACTTCCAACGAGTGGATGCTAATATAACTGAACTTTCTTCAGTTCCATCTATAGTAAATGCATAGTTAGATTGTCCATCAAAAGTAGAATTATTTCCTATTAATTTACGTTCTGACCAATCTCCTTCAGTTAAACTTGTTGCAGTTAAATAAGATCCTTGATTTGGATACCATCCTGAACAAGCTGATGTAAATACGTAATATACACCATCTCTCTTTGTAATAGCTGGTGCTTCTATTTGCCACCATCTACCTGAACCATCATTCATAGTATAAATATTAGGAAGCCTTTCCTCTATAGCTGTATAATCATCATTTAATTTATATAAGGCTAAATCACAGTTTACAGTACCTTCCTTATTTTCAGAAGAACAAATTAAATATGCACTTCCATCATCATCAACGAAGGCAGTCATATCTCTTGAACTTACGCCTTTACCATCATTTATTTCTGGATCACCTTGCATTGGTCTAAATCTACCGAGGAAAGTATACTCTCCATCTACAGTATCACTTATAGCAACACCAACTCCACCAAATCCATAGCTTCCAGCCTCTTCATAGTGAAACCACATAACGTATTTTCCTGTTTTTTCGTTATATATAATCTTTGGCCTTTCTATATTAGAATTTTCTAAATCCAATTTTAAAACTTCATCATCATCTTTTACTGGTGATTGTTTATCTAAGATAGTATTAGCATGCTCCCAGTTTTTAAGATCTTTTGATTTATACATTTGTACACTCTTAAAGTCATAGTTATCATTTCCTCTATCTTCACCATACATATAATATGTATCGCCAACCTTTATAACTCCTCCTGCATGTGCTTGCATTATTTCATTCTCATCAGTATACCAAGACACACCATTAGTCACTACATCATTAACAGCTTCAACAACAACAAACTTTGACTTTTCTGATTCACCAAATGCATTCTTAGATGTTACTTTGTAATAATAATCTTTTCCTGGTTCAATAGTACCATCTACATATGAACGCTCTTCTGTATCTGCAATTTTTACATATTCTCCATCTTCACTTTCAGATCTATATACAGAATAAGTGTTTGCTTCTAAAACTTCCTCCCAAGCAATTACAGCTTCAACATTGGTATGCGATCTTAATTCTAATCCTGTTGGTACCTTTGATTGCTCTAAATCAGTTTTTACAGTTACTTCACTACTTTTAAAAGATTCAATATTATTATTATCAATATATGTCATGGCATAATGATATGTTTTATCTGAAATTAGACCTAAATCAACTATAGTATTACTTTCACCTTCATAAATTACTTTATAATTATCAGCCTCATTATCTCTTCTATAAACTTTATATACTTTAGCATTATCCACAGAATCCCAAGTTAAAGATACAGTTGTTGCAGATTTTTCTTTAACTGTAACTAACCCTTTATTATTACTTTCACCCACGTTTACAGCATGTGAAGAGGATAATTTAGAAGCTCCTCCATCTCCAACAGCTTGTACTTTATAATAATAACTAGTATTTTCCTTTAATTCATTATCAATATAACTAGCTTCTTCTACACCTTTTGCAATAGCTATATACTCCCCATTCTCTTCATTTGACCTATATATATTATAATAACTGGCACCTTCAACTGTATCCCAAGATAGTTTTGCACTAGATGATATAACCTCACTATTAATTCCCGTTGGAATTGCTGGAGATGTAGTTGTAACCTTTAAATCATCAATTTCTACGGTACATTTATTAGTATCTCCACTATTTTTACCAATTATTGCAACTCCACCTTCTGAGATACTATTATCAGTAAATTCATTAACTATCCCATCTACAGTAAAAATAACATTATCCCCTTTCACTTCAATTGATAAATCATGAAACTTACCATCTGTACTATCAACTTGATTTCTAGTTAAATCCTTTAAAGTAGTCTCTTTACCATTAACAGTTTTTAATAAGGCAAAAGAAACTTTAGTAGGTCCATTGGCCCACCAAACCTTAGCCGGTATCATTTGAATTGAATAAAATGTTTCTTGACCACTTTCATTAACTGAATATCTTGCACATAATGATAAATGTCCTCCATCACCAGTGCTTGCAACTTCTTTTACTCTTGCTGAAACTTTATAGTCCTGTTCAGAAAAATCTTTTCTAATAAACTTATCCAATTCCCCTGAACTTCTTTTTAAAACTGTATTTTCACTATTTTCATTCTCTTCAGTAATACTCCATATATCTCTGTTACTTCCATTATATTCCCATACTTCATCAAAACTTTCTTCAGTGTCATATGATTCAAAATCATCTTCCAGTAAAATTCTCTCTACAATATTAGCTTGTACAAAATCTTGTAATCGATTACTTGCTGCATAAACATTTGATACTAGTGTAACTGAAGATAAAACTATTGTTCCAGCTAAAATAATAGCCATACATTTATCTCTTCTCATAAATACCCTCCATCTTATACCTTAAATTTATATAATAATACACATTACAAATTTATGAATATCATAAATATTATGTATATATTTATCCTTTAATATCTTTATAATATTTTAAAGTCACCCTAACTTTAGCTACAATTATGAAAGCACTTTCAGATAACGTTTATCTATATTTTACACTGAACTTTTAATATTTTCAACTATTTTTTTCCATTTTATTCCTCTTGGCTTATTATCTTCATTTTATCCAAATTACAAATTAACTTAGTAATTCTAAATATATGGCAAATGAAGGTTAAAAGTATTACCACAGTTTCTTTAAAGATAAAATATAATTATACTTAATCCCCTTCATTTTCCATTAAAATTGTTTTTGAATATCTCCTTACTTTTCAATATAATTTATTACATGTTTTATAATCATATTAATGCTTCCATCGCCATTACGCTGGATTTCAAATTTACTATTATCATGGTAAGCATCTTCATTAATATACAAATCTATATCTTTATCAATTTTAAGTCTAATTCTCTTAAGTTTTTTTTCAACCCAAGCCTTATCAACTGCAACTTCCTCTTCTAACCCGTTCCCCTTCATAAACACTTCAAAGTCTTGCCTTTTTGTTGGATCTTCCTTAAATAATTCATTAGAAATTTCTTGGATATTAATTAAATCCTCTTCTTTTAATTTACTCTTAACAGTTGTTCTAATTAATTCTGCCTTTTCAGCATTTTCTGTAATATTACTTCTAGTCCAAGCTTCTGTAGCCTTTAAAAATATCTTTGTCATATCTCTTTTATTAGCAACAATACTGCAACCTAAAAAGCCATTCATAAAATAATTAGCTCCATATTCATCATCCTCATTAGACTTCTTTTGCTTATCAATTACATATAAGTCAAATATTTGCCCTTCTCTAATTGGCTTTATAAATGCTGCTTTTTGAATTCTTTGGCTGCTACCAGGTAACCCTGCTGCTTGTGGAACTATTCCTATTCCAATCTTATCATTAACAAACTCTACAGAGTGAGTAAAATTTTTAACATAATCCATTTTAAGTATTCCTATCATTGGACCAACATCTGTAATTAAAGATGCTACTATTAAATCACAAGCTGGAATATTAACATTTCCTTTCATAATAGCAAAAAGTTGTCTAGATAATTCCTTAGATAATCCAAGAAAATCATTATCTACTCCGTTTAAGTAATCCTGTACTATTTCTTTTACAATATTTCTTTCCGAATTAAAAATCGCCGTTTTTAGTTCTTCATCCTTTAGACATTTTTCAATATGCTTATGTAAAAACTTATAAATATCCTCACTTAATTCTAATGTGTATTCATTTAAAATTGGTTCTGTTGAGTTACTATCAAGAATATGTATTACTGCTTCCTGAATATTTATATCATTTATATATTCCAAAATATCACCTCTATATGTATTATACTAACACTAATAACATTTTCTACAGAAACATTATAAAATTTATTAAAATACTTATTTAAAAACCTTTTTACTATACTCTAAACTAAACTTTTTAAATAAATTTACAGATGGAGTAAGATATCTATTTTTTAAAGTAGCTAAATAAATAAATCTTTCATGCTTAGGATTTGTTATCGGCAATACTTTCACATTATAATATTTTAAAGATGATATTCTTGGAACAACTGCAATTCCATAATTTATTTCAACTAATCCTGCAACGGCATTGTCTTCTTCAACTTCACATATAGTATTTGGTACAATATTTACTTTTTCGAATAAATCTCCTATTATTGATCTAATTCCACTCTTTTCACTAAAACCTATAAATGGATAACTCCCTACTTCAGTTAAATCTATAGATTCATTTTTTGCTAAAGGATGTTCATTTGACACAATAAGTACTAACTCCTCATTAGCAATAGGAATAAAATCTATATCAGGTTCATCTTCTACCATTGAACAAAATACCATATCATACTTTTCTTGCTTTAATCCCTCAATAAGTGTCTTTGTAGTTCCTTGACCAAATAAAAATTTTATATCCTTATTTTTATCGCTATCTGTAAAATCTTTAATAAGATGTGGTATAAACCTTGGCCCTAATGTATAGATATATCCTAATTCTATAGTTCCTGTTGATACATTAGTTAATTCCCTAATCTTTTTTTCACCCTTTTCTAACTCACTCAATGCCCTATCTACATATTCAAAATATATTTTTCCATGTTTAGTTAATTTAATATTTCTTCCTTGCTTCTCAAATAGATAGGTTCCTAAATCCTTCTCTAATGTTGACATAGCATGACTTAAACTTGGTTGAGTTATTGATAATTCTTCAGCTGCCTGTGTATAATGTTCTAATTTTGCTAGAACTCTAAAATAACTTAAATGATTCAAATTCATATATAACATCCTCTCCATTTATCAAATGTAATAATTAGCCTTTAAGGAAAACCATTACTTTGTTATAAATTGAACTTATTATTTTTCCCTTTTTTTTAATATTCTTATAATATTATAGCATATATATAGATTTTTTCTATAAATAAACACAATAATATGTATTAGAATAATTAAAAATAATATATTAAAATTTAATTTGTAAGTTAAACAAGGACTTTATACATTATTACGTTAAATTTTTATCAAAAGGAGTATTAAAAATGCAAAATACGCTTACTAAAAATAAGTACATGCCAACGGCATTAGCTATGTATATTAACTACTTTATACATGGTATGGGAGCTATCATACTAGCTCAAAACATTGATTTCTTAATGGAACAACTTAATACTAATAAAGCTGGTGTATCATATGTTATCTCAGCTCTAGGCTTAGGTAGATTAATTGTATTATTTGTATCAGGTGTATTATCAGATAAATACGGTAGAAAACCTTTCGTACTTTTAGGGATGGGAACTTATGTATTATTTATGGGTGGTATATTAATTAGTACTAACGTTACTATGGCATTCTTCTTTGCTCTATTAGCTGGTATGGCTAACTCATTCATGGATGCTGGTACTTACCCTGCATTAACTGAATGCTTCCCTAAGGCATCAGGAAGTGCTAACGTTGCAATCAAAGCATTTATTTCAGCTGGTCAATTCATATTACCATGGATAATAAGCTTCTTAATTGCTAATAACCTTTACTACGGATGGTCATTCATATTCTGTATAGTAGTATTTGTAATCAACGGATTATTTATATTCAAACTTAAATTCCCTGAATTCAAACCTGTTGAAAAAACTGAAGCTACTACAGAAAAAGTTGAATCTAATGTTAAAGCTAATTTTTGGATTGAAGGTATTTGCTTAATCTTAATAGGATTTACTGCTACTGCAACATTCCAAGTAATTGCAAACTGGTTACCATCATTTGCAAGAGAAGTTGCTGGCGTTGAACAAACAGTTTCTCTTAAACTTATAAGTATCTATAGTACTGGTTCAATAGTATCTGTATTTGTTACTTCAATATTAGTTGCTAAATGGATTAAACAAGTTAGATTTACATTTGTTTACCCATTAATATCATTAATTATGTTAACAGTACTTTGGATGTTCCCAACCACTATTACTTGTATAGTTGCAGCATTCGTAATTGGATTCTCTGCTGCTGGTGGAGTTCTACAATTGGCTTTAACTTCAATGTCAGAATTATTCCCTTCAAGCAAAGGTAAAATTACTGGTATAGTATTCACAGCTTCAAGTTTAGCTTCTACTATAGTACCAGGTATCACTGGTATACTAGCAGATATCAACTTAAGCCACGTAATATTATTTGATATAGGAATAACTGCTTTAGGTGTTGTTTTAGCACTTATCGTTAATATTAGATATAACATAGTTAAGAAAAATGAATTAAAAGTTAATAAAGCTTCTTAATAAATTTAAAGAGATTGTACAAAAATTGTGCAATCTCTTTTTTGGTTTTTAAAATCTTCATTTATATAGATTAAGTGAAATCTATATGAATTCAATATTAAAATTCATAATTTCACTTTGTTATAACAATGATAAATATTTGCAATATTTTAAATATGGAATACAATATAAAAAGGGGGGATTTCCATGAAAACTTTAAAATCGAATAAAAAATTTATAATTTCACTTAATATTTTTATTGTATTTATTCTATTATTAATTATAATCTTTGCTCTTATTAATAATAAGAATAAGAAAATTAATAATGATCTTAGCAGTAAAGTCTCTAGCACTAATAACGTTTCTGGTGTAAACTCTAAAAATAATGTTGAAGTTCAATCTGAATCTGAAGACATGAATTTAGTTTATAATAATCCTAATGATGAATACCTTGTATTAGTCAATAGAGAACATTCACTTGAAGAAAATTATGAACCTGACGATTTAGTTATTCCTAACATCCCACTGCAAACCTCATCTAATATGACAGCTCATGTTAGATATCAAGTGGCTGTAGAGTTAGAAAATATGTTTAATGATGCTAAAAAGGTTGGTATTAATCTAATTGGAATTTCGGGATACCGTTCATGTGATTATCAAACTACAGTTTATAATGATGCTGTTACTAATGATGGGGCTATAGCTGCTGATAATTATGTTGCTCATCCTGGTCATAGCGAACATCAAACAGGTTTAGCAATAGATGTGTTATCTGATGAATATAGCAATTTAGATGAAGGCTTTGAAAATACAGAAAGCTTTAAATGGTTATCCGAAAATATTAGCAATTATGGTTTTATAATTAGATATCCTAAAGGAAAAGAAGATATTACAGGATATAGCTACGAACCATGGCATTTACGATATGTTGGGAAAAATACTGCTAAAGAAATAAATGATAACCAATTAACTTTAGAGGAATATCTAAAATAAACCTAGTTTAAATTCAAACTAGGTTTATTTTTATTCTATCTCTAATTTTCAATTTTATTTTTATATTTTATTAGACATAATTTTTAATAAATACTTCCCATTTTTCATTGGAAATTAAATTCTAAAAGTTTTTTGCAATAGTACTAGCCTTATTTATTGCATCATTTACTTTTCCTTCAACATCAGCACCAATAACATCTAAGTTTTCTATTGCTAATGTTTCTACTTCTGTTATACCAAAGAATCCTAATATAGTTCTTAAGTATCTATCTCCCATTTCATATGGTGCATTAACATATTCGCCACCTCTAGCTACTATGTGTATAGCCTTTTTATTGTTTAAAAGACCTACTGGACCTTCAGCTGTATATTTAAATGTTATACCTGTTACACTTACATAATCTATATAAGCCTTTAAAATCGCTGGGAAACTTAAATTCCACATAGGAGCTGCAATTATATACTTATCAGCTTCTGCAAATTGATATGCATATTTTAATTTTGGATTATTTTTACTTTCTTCATTTTTAGGTCCAAATATTACCCCTAAATCCTCTGGTCTTAAGAAATCTATCTTTTCTTTATATAAATCTAATACAACAATCTCATCATTTGGATTATTCTTTTTATATTCCTCTATAAAACTATCAGATACTTTAAAAGTTCTAGACTCCCCTTCTTGTTTAATATTTGCTTTAATATATAATACTTTACTCATAATTTTTTCTCCTTTTTATAAACTCTATTTTTAAAATTCTTCTGATCCAAACTTATTATTCTTAAAATCCTCATAAGCTTCATATATTTCTTCTATTGTATTCATAACGAATGGTCCATGTGATACAATGGGTTCATTTATTGTTTTTCCACTTAATACAATAAATAATGCATCTTTAGTAATTGCTTCAACAGAAATACTTCCTTCTACATTATCAAATAAAATAAAGTCACTTTCTTTACCTATATTTTCTCCATTAATTTTGATTTCTCCCTTTAATACAAGTATACCTGTATTAAAATTACTTGGTTCATTTAATAAAACTCTTCCATTATTATTTAAAGTAACATTATAAATATTTATATCTGTAAATGTATCTGCCGGCCCTTTTACTCCATTAACTTCACCTGAAATAACACTTATTTCTTCTTGATTATTATCAAGCTTTAAAATTCCCATGTCACTTTTTAATAGTAATTGATACTTAGGCTCAATCATCTTTTTATCCTTAGGTAAATTAACCCAAAGTTGAATCATATGAAGTATTCCACCATTTTTACTAAATTAAGTTTCATGATATTCCTTATGAAGAATTCCTGATGCAGCAGTCATCCACTGAACATCTCCTGGCCCTATAATTCCATGATTTCCTTTATTATCATGATGCTCAACCTTTCCATCATAAGCAATTGTCACTATTTCAAATCCACGATGAGGATGAGCCACAACCCAACAAATAGTTGATGAAGGTTCATTTTAATATATCACTAATTAGTGATATATTAAAAACATATTTAAAATCAATAATAAAAAGCCATGTAAGTCTATCCTCATACATGGCTTTAGAAAAATTAAATTATTTAATTCTATGTCTCTTTTAACCCTCTTACGTTCCACTTAATAAATAACATAAGTCCTATATTAAATATTGCTGATACTAATAAGATTATTCCTATAGGTATTCCAATATCTATAACTTGTCCGAATAATAACTGCCCTGGTGCAACACTTATAGTTGCTACTGCTGTTGAAAATGCTGATACACGCCCAAGCATTTCCCCCGGTACTTGCTTTTGTATAAATGTTAAAGTTAATACATTTGATAATGATAAAGATAACATTATTGCAAGCCCTCCAAGTGCAAATATTCCAGCTAGAGCATAATTATTTAATTTTATAAACCCTAATGTAGACATTACAATAACACCTGCTATCATTGGAAAATATGTATAATGTACCTTTTTCATAGAAAACATATTAGGTTTCACACTAATCCAAAATCCACCTAATATCATTCCTAATACGCATATTGCCTCTACAATTCCAAAAACCTCTGATGGAAGTCCTAGAAATACGTTTATAAAATACGGAGCAACTATTGATAATATTGGTACTAAGAAAATATTACATAAAGCATATGATGCTATAATTCCAAGTACAATTTTCTTTTCACTTTTTAAATAAACAAAGCTTTCTTTCATATCTATAAAAGACTTTTTAACAAAATCCATAGATAATATTTTTTCACTATTTCTATCAACAGCTATTTCATTTTCATTAACCGAATTATCCTTTACTACATCTGGAATATCTAAAAACATTTCCATTATTGCAGAAACAAAAAAGCTTACTGCATTTACTATTACTATTACTTTTATGCCTAACAATCCATAAAGAATACCTGCTAGTATTGGTCCAACAAAGTTAACTATTGAACCAACTTGGTTAATTACTCCATTTGCTGAAGTAAGCTTATCCTCTTCTACTATTTGTGGAATTGAAGCTGTTACTGCTGGACCATATAAAGTAGCACATACCGATAACATAAACATAACAGTTCCAACTATTAATGCACTATCATTCCCTCTCAGTAATATGAATGCATATCCTCCAATTAATATAGAACAAAATAAATCTAAATATACCATTATCTTTTTTCTATTTATATTGTCAGACAATCTACCTGCAATTGGTGCAAATAAAATATAAGGTATTGTTGATATGGCTAATATGTTAGCAAAGATAGCTGTACTACCTGTAAATTCTAATAAGTATAGTGACATACTAAATCTTTGAATCGCGTTTCCAAATAAAGAAATAATCTGTCCTATAACTATTATTATAAAATTTTTATTTTTCATCTGTCCCCCTAAATAAGTCATACTCCATACATATTGGATATTGTCCATCTTCACTTACTGTAAGGTTGGCATCTATTCCATATATAGTTTTTAAATTTTCTTTATTAATTATATCCAATGGTCTTCCTTGGCAGATAATCTTTCCCTTTTTAAGACCAATAATATTATCTGCAAATCTACAAGCATTATTAAGCTCATGAAGAACTATAACTACTGTAATATTTTTTTCTTTATTAAGCTTTTGAAGCACTTCTAATACTTCAAGTTGATAAGACATATCAAGATAAGTTGTAGGTTCATCAAGCATTATTATTTCAGTTTCTTGAGCTAAAGTCATAGCAATCCACGCTCTTTGTCTTTGCCCTCCAGATAAGTTTTCAACTCCTCTATCAGCAAATTCGCTAAGACCTGTTTCTTCTATTGCCCAATCAATAAGCTCTTTATCATGGTTAGTAAGACCACCTATCATTTTTTGATGAGGAAATCTCCCAAATGCAACAAGCTCTCTTACTGTAAGTCCATCTGGACAAACTGGCCCTTGTGGTAAAAAAGCAACTTCTTTTGCTATATTCTTTTCTTTTATCTTTTTTATATTTTTATTGTTAATGAAGATATCACCAGTCTTAGGCTTATTAATTCTTGCTATAGTCTTAAGTAAAGTTGATTTACCACATCCATTTGCTCCAATTATTATGCTTATTTTTCCCTTTGGTATAGATAAACTCATATCTTCAATTATAGTATTATTTTCATATGCTACACTTAAGTTCTTTACACTAATAGCTTCCATAATTATTTCTCCTTCATCATTAAATAAATAAAATATGGTACTCCAAATATTGATACTGTTATTCCTACTGGAATTTCAATTGGAGAGAATAAATTTCTTGAAACTGCATCTGCAAGAAGAACTATAATAACACTTATCATTGCTGAAACTGTAACAAACTTTTTATGATAAGGTCCAACTAACTTTCTTGCAATATGAGGAGATATAAGTCCTAAGAATCCAATATTACCTGCAAATGCTGTTGCTGTTCCTGCTAATATAACTGCAAAAGTTAAAAATTTCTTTCTTTCCTTTTCTAAATTTAATCCTAATGATATAGCAAGCTCATCTGAAAGATTTAACACATCTAACTTTTTATGATTTAATAAAACTACTATAAACATTAAAGCTACTATTGGAATTACTACCTTTGCATAGCTCCATCCAGATCCCCAAAGACTTCCTGATGTCCAAACTAAAACTCTATTATAGTCTCCAACACCACCTCTAAAAGTAAAGAATGTTATAAATGCATTAAGTCCTGCATTTAACCCAATTCCAATTAATAAAAGTCTTTTAGGCTTTATTCCTTTTCTACTAGACATTATATATATTATGAATGCAGTAACTGCAGCTCCTATTATAGCCATGGCAGGTAATACAAATATAGATAATTGCCCAAGCTCGCTATAATATGCTCCAGTTGAATATGTAATAAATAATACTGCTGCCACAGCAGCTCCAGCATTTATACCTATTATTCCTGTATCTGCTAAATCATTTTTTGTTATAGTTTGAAGAATTGCTCCTGCTGTTGATAGTGCAATTGCTACAAACATTCCAACTAATAACCTTGGAAGTCTAATAGTTAATATTGCTGTATTTTGAAGTTTTGTTCCATTTCCTAAAAGAGCATTAATAACCTCTCCAGGTGAAACCTTATATGTACCCCAGCATAATGTAACCATAAAGGAGATTATTAATAAAACAAGTAATACACCTGTAACTACTTTAAATTTTTTCTTACTCATTATCCCCTCTCCTTTCTAGCTACTGATATAAAAAATGGTATTCCTATTAATGCTGTAAACACTCCAATTGGTGTTTCATAAGGATTAAATATCATCCTTGCTGCAATATCTGCAAATGTTAAAAGAACTGCTCCAAGTAAAAATGAACATGGAATATTTCTTCTATAATCTTCTCCTAATAATTTTCTAACTATTTGAGGCACTATAAGCCCTACAAAAGCTATATTTTTACCAACTGCAACTGCTGCTGCACACATTGGTATCATAACCATAAGAGTAATAAATCTTATTTTTTCTGGATTTTCTCCAAGTCCAATTGCAACATCATCACCTAAATTTAATATATTTATCTTTGGTGATAAAAATATTGCTATAATAAGTCCTACAATTCCTACTATAAAGATTAATTTAAAATCTGCCCAACTTGCATTTCTAAAACCTCCAGACACCCAGAATCCTATCATTTGAGACTGATTTGATAAAAGGCCAATTACCGTAGTTAAAGAAATAAAAAATGTACTCATAGCTGTTCCTGCTAAAAGTATCTTTGCAATTGAGTTATTATTTGCTTTTTTTGATATAAATCCTAAAACTATTATTCCAGTTATTAATGCTCCTATAAAAGAAGCTATCATTACATTTTTAGTAGTTATTCCTATTCCTGCTGCATAAAAAATAGCTATTACTAAAGTTGCTCCTTGGCTTATACCTAATATAGATGGTTCAGCTATTGGATTTCTAGTAACACCTTGAATCATTGCACCTGTTACTCCTAATACTCCACCTGTAAATAATACAGCAAGAGCTCTTGGAATACGTACATCTCTAACTAACATAAGTTCTAAAGTTTCACTATAGTTAAAAATACTATCCCAAATATCCGAAAATGTAATATGGACTGACCCTAGCCTAATGGCTAAAGTCAATCCTCCTGCTAAGAGTAACAAACTACAAATTATAAATATTATTGTACGTTTATTACTTTGTTTCATTTAACATTTCACCTATTTCATCTACTAATATTTCTCTTCCGATTGGGCTATATCCTTGGTTAAAGTATGGTGATGATGGTAATACTACTACTTTACCTTCTTTAACTGCAGGTAAGCTGTTCCAAATTGCATTTGATTCTAATTGTGCTAAATCTTCATCTGTTGCAATTAAGAATATATAATCTGTTTGAATTGCTGCTAATCCTTCATAAGTTACAACTGGTAAACTAATATCAGTTTGTTCTGGCATTCCTGCTGGTTTAGCTAATCCCATATCGTTATATAATACATCACCAAATCCTGCACCATCGAATATAAAGAATTGTCCACCACTTGCTAAGAATGAAAGATAAGTTGTATCTTCACCATATTCAGCTTTAATCTTGTCTCCTTCTTCTTTAGCTTCTGTTTCATATTTAGTTAACCATTCATTTGCAACATCTTCTTTATTAAATACTTTTGCTAAAGCTCTAACATCATCTTTCCAGTTTAAAGCTTCTAATTGAATCATTACAGTTGGAGCAATTTCACTTAATGCATCATACATTTTTTCTTGAACTGTTGATATAACTATTAAATCTGGTTTTAAGTTCATAACAGCTTCTACATCCATAGTATCTTGCATGCTATATCCTAATATCTCTGCTCCACTTAATGTTTCTTCTAAGTATGAAGGGAACTTAGTGTAATCATAAGCATCACTATTTGCAGTTCCTATAACCTTATATCCTAAAATTGATAAAATATCACTATTACCACTTAAATCTACTATTCTTTGAGGATCTGCAGGTATTTCAACTTCTCCTCTTACATCTGTAACTGTTACAGTTTTTCCTATAGCTTTATCTTCATTTGTTGCACTATTGCTTGCACATCCTACAAACATCATAGCTGTCATGCAAGTTGCAACTAATGTCTTTAATATTTTCTTCTTCATTTTATACCTCCATATATCTTATAACTAACTTCGATTTTTCTCTCATTTGACTCGAATTAATTGTATATGAGAGTCATTCTCATTTCAACCATTGCACCTAATTTAATAATTTTATCATCTATTTAAATTGTTTTTTTATTAGTGTAAAATGTATAATTTAGATAGTAAATAATAAATCTTATTTATATAATCTATTAAAAATATTATTTCCTAAATTTAAACAAATAATTTATTACGGAGAGGTATTCATGATTTCTAAAACAACAAAAGATTTTCAAAATAGAGTTTTAAAAGAAATGACTTTTACTCCTTACGAAACAGAAAACTATACAATTTACAAAAATGAAAATAAACCTGAACTTGGATATTTTATTAAATATAGTAGAGAGGGGTATTATGACTTTGGAATTGGTGATTATACTATACCTAGTGATTTTTCTATTTCCTTTGATCATAAAGAACACTTAATGAGATTTGGAACTGTTTATACGGGAGAAACTGAATTTAAAATTGAAAATAATCCCATATCTTCTTTTAGTCCTTCTTCTTTTTTCGTTGCTGAACAAGCTATAAAAGGTAAACAAACATGGAAAAAAGGTCAGCATTTTCATGGTGCTGAAATAACTATTTATAAAAAGTACTTTAATGAAATAATTAAACCAAATTTTCCCAACACCTTAGATTTTGATAACTTTATTAGTAATTATACATATAGATATCTTCCCCTTGAAATATCTACTATCATTCAAAGATTAAGAAGTATGTCTGAAGTTAATGAACTTACCCCTATATATTTAGAAAGCAAAATTTTAGAATCTATCGCTTTACTTTCTAAGGAATTAAACTCTTCACCAGAAAATGTTTTTACTAATCAATTAGATTATGGAAAGATCCAAATAGGTAAAGATAGATTTATCACATTAACCGCTTCTGATGCTAATGCAATACAAAAAGCGCATGATATATTAACTGATGAATTTTGTAATCCTCCTACTATTAAGAGTTTAAGTAAGATGGTATTTTTAAATGAGCAAAAGCTAAAAGCAGGATTTTCTGCTAAATATCATATGTCTATTAGTGAATATACTAATTCTATAAGAATGACAATGGCTGAAAATTTGCTTTCTACTACTGAGTTAAGTGTTGAAGAAATAGCTAAAAAACTTGGTTATAATTACAGTGGAAACTTTGTTAAAAGCTTTAAAAAGGTACATGGAAAAACTCCTCTTAATTTTAGAAAGATGAAAATATAACTAAAAATACCCTATCAGCTATATAAGAAAAAAATATCTAACTGATAGGGGTATTTTTTATACTGATAATTAAGCTATTTTGTTAAATGTACTGTTATTCTAGTTCCTATTTCTTTTCTACTTAAAACACTAAAATATCCATTATGATTATCAATAATCCATTTAGCTATAGATAATCCTAGACCAGTCCCTCCATCTTTTCTAACTCTTGCTGTGTCAGCTCTAAAGAATCTTTCAAATATATGAGGTATATCATCTTCATCCATTCCAATCCCATTGTCTTGAATAGAAAAATAAGCTTCACCCTTACTACCTTTACCAACCTTAAGAGTTATTTCTTCTCCTTCTTCTGTATACTTTGCTGCATTTTCAACTAAAATCCTAGCAGTTTGTTTAATAAGTCCAATATCACCATATACATTAATATCTTCTTCAAAGTAAACATAATTATATATATGTTTATCATCTATCATTTTAGATTCTTCAGCAACTTCCTTAATCAGTTTATTAATAGAAAACTTAGTTAAAGTAAGCTGAGTTTTTCCATTAATACCTCTAGCTAAAAACAATAACTGTTCTACTAAATTCTTCATACTTTCAGATTCTGATTTTATTGCAGCTATGGATTCTTCCAATACACTTTCATCATCTTTTCCCCATCTATCAAGCATATTGGCATATCCTTGTATTACCGAAATTGGAGTTCTAAGCTCATGAGAGGCATCTGATACAAATCTTGCTTGCTGCCTATATGAATCCCTCATTCTATCTAATAATTTATTTATTGCCTCTTCTAACCCTTGAAACTCACTATCCTCAATCTTTATTCTTTCATCAGAAGTTACAGGACTTATTTTAGATATAGCATTCTCTAAGTTATGGAACTTTTCTTCATCAAAGTCCAAATTACTAAGTCTGCTTGTTGTTTCTGCTATTTCATTAAGAGGTCTTAAAGTTCTTCTAACCTTTGATGTCCCAAAAATTATTTCTTCTAATAAAAATATTCCTTCTGCAATTCCTAATATTATAATTATTTTTCTTATATTATATAGAAACTCACTAGCTTCCTTAACCATAGTCTTTCCACTATCCCAAATTACTGTATATGTTGCTGTTTCTATAGGATAAAAATTTATTTTTCTTTGAGCACTTTCTACTACTGATCCATAAAAACTCTTTTCTGAATCAATGCACCATAAAATTAGTAATATAGCCAGTAATATGGTATCAATTATAAGAAACTTAAAGAATAAATCTCTCACCTGTATAGCATTAAGCTTTATTGCAATAGATGTAACTTTTTTATTCTTCTTATTCTTACTCATCCTTTATTACGTATCCAACTCCACGAACTGTTGTTATTATTTTTGTTTTAAATGCATCATCAATTTTAGTTCTTAAAAATCTTACATAAACATCTATTACATTTGTTTCACCAATATAATCATAACCACAGACTTTTTCTATAAGTACATCTCTAGTTAATACTATATTTTTATTTTCCATTAATATTTGAAGCAAGTTAAATTCTCTATTAGTTAATTCAATTTCAGTATTATCATACATTACCTTATGCTTCATTTTATCTAAACTTAATGATCCACAGCTTATTACATCTTCATTTTTCTTTTCTGTAACTATTCTCTTTTTAAGAGCTGTTCTTATTCTTGCAAGTAATTCTTCTATTGCAAATGGCTTAGTTATATAATCATCTGCCCCTGCATCAAGACCTGATACCTTATCCATAACTGCATCTCTTGCAGTAAGCATTATTATAGGAATATCTGAAACTCTCCTAAGCCTTCTTAATACTTCAAGTCCATTAATCTCCGGAAGCATTACATCAAGAAGAACTAAATCTACCTTACCTTGCTCTGCTATTTCAAGGCCTATCCTTCCATTAGTTGCTTTTATTACTTCATAACCTTCATGCTTAAGTTCTAGCTCCACAAATCTAGCTAGCTTTTCTTCATCTTCAACAATTAAAATTTTAATCATGTTTAGCCCCCTTTTTTACTTTTTCTTTTATCTCATAAACTATTTCTTCAATTCTGCTTATTACTTTATTAGCTTTATCTGTATTTATATTTTTAGAATACACTTTAAATTTGATTTCAAAAAACAATCCAATAATTATTAAAGGAATCAGAATCCAAAATGCAAAAAATAATAATACTATCACTACTGTAAGAGGTAATTTAAAAAGCAATTCATTATCTCTTTTTACCTCAATTAAAATATTATTACATGTGTCTATAGCATTACATATCACTTCAAAAACTCCATAAAAATCATTTTTCTTCTTATATTGATTTTCGCTATTATCCTTGTTATAATCTTCTTTACCTTCTTCTTCCTTCTTACTATATTCGTACTGCTGATTATTGCTATAAAATACACTTACAGCAGGCTTTTTTATCATTCCTATATCTTCTAAATAAAGCATAGCCTCTAATATATCCCAATTACTATTTTCTAAAGCTATCTTAGCTTCTTCATAACTTATATTAGTCTTATCTTTTAATTTATCTACAAGCTCCAGCTTTTCCATTCTATTCTCCCAAATTTAATTAATAAATTCTCTTTATAAGTATTCTACTAAATTATAACATCTAAACTATTATTTTCACAAAAAATAAAGGAATAAGTTTTACCCTATTCCTCATTAATCTATTATTCTTCATAACCTTTTTTGAAATCTTTTTTAATAGTATCTGCTGATTTTGAGACTTCTTCAAAAATATTATTTACGCTTTCATAATTTACTTTTTTCCCTGATAATGAATATTTATATCCACAGAATAATCCAATAACTAATAATATTAATACTGGTGGCATAAAGAATATTAATAATAGTATTGATATTGTTAAAGATATTCTTATTGGCTTTTCATTATCTTTTCTAATTTCAAAGAAATTTTCATTTCCTTTTCTAAATATTTTACCTATAAATTTAAATATTCTTCCAACAACTTCCCCTATACCACCAAAATTTTCTTCATGCTTTTTACTGTCATTTTTACTTTCTTCTTTTTCTTCTTTAATTTCAATTATAGTAGTTGTTTCATTGTTCTCTACTTTTCCTCTTCTCTCTAAGTAAACAATAGCATCTAACAAATCAAAATTACAGTTCTCTAAAGCTTGTTCTGCTTCCTCTCTAGTTACATTAGCCTTTCCCATTAATACTTCGATCATTTCATTTCTTTCCATTTATATTACCTCCATGATTTTTAATTCTTAATTACTTTTGTCGTTCACCATGGTTATATAATACTTTTGGAAAATTAATCTAAAATATAAGAAAGATTAAAATTAGATTAAAAAATAATAAATTATTTTATTTATTATTTTTTAACCACATAATTGCAGAATATGTATGCATAGCTGCTCCAGTAACTAATATATCTTCATTAAATACCACCTTTTCATTGTGCATTGCTTCTCCATACAATGGATTTTCTTGTTTTGTACCAGCACCTAGCATAAGATAAACACTAGGAACCTTATATGAATATGAAGCAAAATCCTCAGATCCCATTCCCCCACCTTCAAATAATACTACTGATTTTTCACCTAATAAATCCTTTAAATAAGAAGTAACCTCCTTAGATAACTCCGTATCATTAGTCAATGGTGGAACTGATGATAACTCTATTAACTCTGCTTCTCCTCTAAACATCTTAGCAGTGGAAATAACAATATCATTAACTCTATTAAATATAAACTCCCCAATTTCCTTATTTAAACTTCTTATTGTACCTTCCATAACAACTTCACCTGGTATTATATTAGCTGCTTCTCCACCAACAAATTTACCTATAGTTAACACGGCTGATTGTGTAGCTGATATTTCTCTAGCAATTATTTCTTGTAAAGATATATATATATGAGCTGCTATGTTTATTGGATCTACACCCAATTCAGGCATAGCCCCGTGACATCCATTTCCTCTTACTACTATTCTAAATCTATTACATCCTGCAATGCTAGTTCCTAATCCACATAAAACAACATTAGATGGCGTTCCTGAATGAACATGCATTGCCATAGCTGCATCAACCTTTGGATTTTCTAAAACTCCTGATTGTATCATTTTTTTTGCCCCTGTAAATCCTTCTTCATCTGGCTGAAATACTAATTTTACAGTTCCCTCTATTTTATCTTGATTTTGTTTTAATAGCTTAGCTGCCCCTAAAAGCATTGAAGTATGCATATCATGACCACATGAATGCATACTTCCATTATTTGATTTAAAATCACATTCAGTTACCTCTTTCATTGGTAATGCATCCATATCTGCTCTTAATAAAAATACTTTTCCTTCTTTATTTCCCTTAATTGTAGCAACTATACCACTTTCACATATTTCTTGAGGCTCATATCCGAACTCCTTTAATTTATCCATAACATATGCTTTTGTTTTAGGTAACTCTGAACCTACCTCTGGGTTACTATGCATAGTCCTTCTATAAATTATTAATTCATCTTTTATTAATTTAGCTTGATTCATAATTTCCTTCATAAAATACACCTCATTTTCATTTTTATCGTACTTTATCTTCTAATTTTAATTTTAGTACTTATAAAAAATATTATAAATCAATTTATTACTTTTGCAACTTGTTATTTAAAATTCCTATATTATCTGTTTCCTATTAAATACTACTAATACAACCTTAAGCATTGTTAAATAAAGTTAAATTATTGTTATAAAAATTTAACATTGGAGTATTAATAAAGTTATTGAAATTAGATATTTGATTATATATAATTATCCATAAAACCACATGGAAATACTTAGGTGTTGTTCTTAATGATTCCATTATTTTAAATATATTTAAATATAAAATCTAATAACCTTTAAAATTATTAAGGCATTATTTACATATTTTTAAATTGTAAATTATGTCTTTTTGCATAAAAACTATTAATACCTATTGAATAAAAAAGGAGCAATATTTTTATTATGGAAGAGTTTAATCAAGAGTATTTTGAATATAAAATATCAATTAATATTTTTGAACAAGCTATTGTATATTTATCAATAAAAATCTTAATATAAAAATAATATTCAATAAAAGTTATGAATTTAACAGTAGTTAATTATTTAACTTTATAAAGCATGTTAATAACAAGCTATTATTTTATTCTTGAGGAAGTGACTTTTAAATGAAATTAATTAAGAAAATTAAACCCGGCAGAATCATTGTATTAGGTTTTTTGATAGTAATATTGTTAGGAACTATATTATTAATGCTACCTATATCTATAAATGAAGGTAAAAATGTATCCTTTATAAATGCACTATTCACATCTACAAGTGCTGTTTGCGTAACAGGCTTAATAGCAATAGATACTGCTGATACCTTTACCGTATTTGGACGAACTATCGTAGCTTTACTAATTCAAATAGGAGGACTAGGAGTTACATCTGTTGGCGTTGGATTCATCATGTTAATGAAGAAAAAGGTAGGAATTAAGGAGAGAACTCTTATAAAAGAATCTATGAATTTAGACTCTTTAAAAGGCGTAGTAAAATTAGTTAAATCAATTTTAATTATGACCTTAATCTTTGAGAGTATAGGTGTAATTTTAAGTTATATAGTATTTTCCAAAGATTATGCACCATTAGATGCTTTAGGCATTAGTTTGTTTCACTCTATTGCTGCTTTTAACAATTCAGGATTTGATATATTAGGAGGACTTCAAAACTTAATACCTTATCAAAATAATATACTTTTAAATTTAACTACCTGTGGATTAATTATATTTGGTGGGATAGGATTTTTAGTTATTAAGGAGATTATTGAAATAAGATCTTTAAAAAAATTCACTCTACATACAAAAATAGTTCTTATCATGACAGGGATACTATTAATAGTTGGAACTATATTATTGAAGCTTACTGAAAATATATCATGGCTTGGAGCATTCTTTTTTAGTACATCTGCAAGAACAGCGGGATTTAGTACTTATTCATTAAGTACTTTTACAAATGCAGGATTATTTGTATTAATTATTTTAATGTTTATAGGCGCATCACCTGGATCAACTGGTGGCGGTATAAAAACTACAACTTTATTTACCTTGTATAAAAGTATTTATAGTACATCTACTAACAGGCATTGTGTTGCCTTTAAAAGAAAAATACCACTTGGTGTGATATTAAAATCATTTAATATTACTATTTTAGCATTGTTTATTATATGTATAGGAACATTTACCTTAAGTATTTTAGAACCAAATTACACATTTATGCAATTATTATTTGAAGTAACTAGCGCTTTTGGTACAGTAGGATTATCAACTGGGATAACTCCTGATCTTTCTGATTTAAGTAAATTTATTATTTCATTAATTATGTTTATTGGAAGATTAGGACCTATGACAATAGCTACTATTTGGTACTTTAAAGAACCATCAAATGCGTGTTATTCAGAAGAAACAGTTATAATAGGATAGGAGCGATATTTATGTTTAATTATAAATCAGTAGTAGAGTTTGGAATAATAGGAATAGGAAGATTTGGATTTTCCTTAGCTAAAACATTAATAGAAGCTGGAAGAGATGTTATAGTATTAGATTGTGATGAAAATAAAATAAAGAATATCAGAGCACTTACTGATAATGCCTTTGTAGTTAATAACTTAGATAAGGAAACTTTACAAGAGACTGGAATTCAAAATTGTGAAACAGTATTTGTATGTATAGGTGAAAAAATAGATGTAAATATCTTAACAACTTTAAATGTCATTAATCTAGGAGTCCCTAGAGTAATTTCTAAAGCAATAACTTATGAACAAGGTTGTGTTTTAGAAAAAATCGGTGCAGAAGTTGTATATCCAGAAAGTGATATGGCCATTAGAATTGCAAATAGATTACTAAATGAAGAAGCTTTAGAGTTTATTGAATTAAATAATAACATTCATATAGAAAAAATTAAAATAACTGCTAAATTGGATGGAAAAACAATATTAAAATCTAAGATACGTGATAATTTTAATTTAAATATTATAGCATTAGAAAGAGATAGAAATACAGTAATCGAAATTGATCCAAGCTATACACTAAGAAAAGATGACTTAATTGTAATTATAGGCAAAAAGAATAATATAAGAGCTCTTGAAGAATTTTTAGATAGTAAATAAATATTTAAAGACTTTATTAAATTATATAATAATTAGCCTTAACCAATTTAAATTAGAGGCTAAGGCTAATTATAAAATAATTCATGGGAGAGTAGATAGATTTGTGTAAAAAACAAATCTATCTACTCTTTTTTGTATGATTAGTTGGTAGATTTGGAATAATATACTATATAAATTTTAGGAGGATTTTCTATGGGAA
>SKEA01000589.1_pt1 | contig 32504 bp, 26 predicted proteins | sample 4826601 | NCBI WGS metagenome assembly SKEA01 (sample SAMN11008821, study PRJNA524170) | human gut metagenome | biome: Human fecal sample; material: Feces; isolation source: fecal sample from pouch patient p13, p53 | host: Homo sapiens | place: Israel: Tel-Aviv | collected 2016-07-06 | reverse complement strand
ATTACTTTTTGTGAAAAGAGGAACCTGAGATGTACCTTATGCGAAACCACGATGTCTGGATTTATGTGCGCTGCGCCAACAGCGATCCGCGCATTGCCTTTGACCGGCTGTATGACCTTATCGACGAAGCAGCCGGACACGGTTTTCTCGTGCGCGGCACATCTTTTGACCATTGCAGCGGAAACACCTTAAAAGACCGCATCGGTCTGCGCACCATGCTGGACGCAGTAGAGAACGGTCGGATTGAAGCCGTGATGGTGCGCGATTTGGAGCAGATCAGCCGCAACAGCTACATACTGGTGGGAGTTATTGAAATTCTGCGTCAGAATGATGTCTACCTTATTACCACCGAATGTGACCTGAACGCCGAGCTCATCAACAGCGGGCTGGAACGCTTTGTCGGTGACCGCTTCACGCGGGCATCCTTTGGTAAACCTCGCTTTGATGTTCGACTTCCGTTGATGGATCAATTTTAAGAGGTGCGCCCATGAAAGAATACAAAGTTTGGGCGTTCGCCCGCAGTGCCGCACCGAACCTTCCCACATTAGAAGAACAGCTTGCAGAGGTCATGCGTGAAGCCGACAGGCGCGGCTACATCATTGTCAACTCCTGCATGGAGCAGAAATACGGCACCGAATTTTGGCGTCCGGCCTTGTTCGCTATGCTCACCGCTGTGCAGAAGGGGCGCGTCAACGCCGTCATGGTGCAGAGCCTTGACCGACTGAGCCACGACATTACAACCTTGTACCGCATCCTGCGCTTTTTGCAGAATTATGGTGCCGTACTGATTACGACCGAAACCAATCTACAATATGAACTCTATCTAACGGGGCTGGAGTGTCGAATCCTTGCTCGTACCGCGCGAACCGGAAAAAGAGTGCCGTGGGAGGTGGCTGTAGATGCAGATTGAACCGTTTCCCGTAAGGCTGGAACAGGAGCTGAAATATGCACTGGCCTATGCCGCGCTAGTATCCGCTGCCGCAAGCGGAAGATTGCCTAGGGACATCTGCCAGCGCGCCAATGTTGGTTATGCCCGGAAATGCGGCGTTTTGTGCCGAGAAGTTTAGTGGTTCTCGTGAATAGCTTTTGACCTGCCTTTCGGATATGCTGTATGTGATAAAAAGAATGTCACAGCGTCAAACTCGGAGGAAATAGTATGCCGCAAGTCCAAGTGATTCAGCCGATACAGCTGCAGCCGAAGCGTCTTCGCGTAGCGGCTTATGCCCGCGTCAGCAGTGATTCCGAGGATCAGCTGAACTCGCTGTCCGTGCAGGTGGATTACTACACTCATCTGATACAGGAAAATCCAAGCTGGGATTTCGCCGGAATCTATGCCGATGAAGGCATTACCGGTACCAGCACCAAACACCGTGAGCAGTTCAACCGCTTGATGGAGGACTGCCGCGCCGGGCTGATTGACCGTGTGCTGGTCAAGTCTGCATCCCGATTTGCCCGCAACACAGCGGATGCGCTGGCATCGGTGCGCGAAATGAAAAGCCTTGGCGTAACGGTTGCTTTTGAAAAAGAGAACTTCGACACCGAGACATCCAACGGCGAAATGATCCTCAGTATGATCTGCTCCGTTGCGCAGGAAGAATCACTCTCCATCTCCAAGAACATGAAATGGGGTATACGCAAACGAATGCAGAGCGGAACCTATGTAACTGCATCCACACCGTTTGGCTATCGACAAGAAAACCGCAAATTGATTCCCTATGAACCTGAAGCTCTTGTTGTTCGCTTTATTTATGCGCAGTATTTGGCAGGGGAGAGTGTAGCTAGAATCACAAAATTGCTGAATAGTCAATATCCCAAAGAAGCCGGAGCATGGAATCCTCCCGCAGTACAGAGTATTCTTACCAATGAAAAGTACCGTGGAGATACCTGCTGCCAAAAACGCTATACACCGGATACATTACCCCTGCAAAAGAAACGCAATAAGAGTCAACTCCCAAAATATTATATTCAAGAAAGCCATCCTGCCATTATTATGCCGACAGATTTTGAGAAAGTACAAGCACTGCTTTCACAAAAGCGCACACATCGTTCACAGATGCACAGCTATCCGCTTACAAAAATGGCTGTCTGCCAATTTTGTGGAAAAATGCTTTCGCCCAAGACCCGTGCAAATGGTGTGCGGGTCTGGAACTGCAAGACGCATATCGTGGATTCAACCCAATGCCCCATAAAGCCTGTTTACGAAACGGAGCTTTATGGGGCATTTTTGTCAATGTACAACAAACTTTTCGAAAATCGAGCGACACTGTTTCTCCCAATCTTTAACGACTTGCAGCGAATACAGGACATCAAGAGTATGCAGAATGAAGCAAGTAACGCGGTGCATACAGAAATATTACAGATATCAAAGCAACTGCACAACCTGACACGTATCCATGCACAGGGCTATATAGAGGAAACAGTCTACCAAGAACGCCGCATCCGAATAGAACAACAGCTTGCGGAAAAGAAAAAGTGCCTAACCTGCCAGAAACAGAATGGAACTGCAGAAAAGGCGCTCTATCAAACAAAACAAATAGACCGTTATATGCAAAACCATACGGCATTGACGGAGTTTGATGAAGAGGCTATGAGGACAATTGTAAAGAAAATTGTTGTCAGTAACGAAGCCTTTGTATTCGAACTGCCGAACGGTTTACATCTGAAGGAGAAGCGATAATGAAAAAACGATACCTTCCGTTTGGTTACGCGGTTCGAGACGGCAACATTGTGGTAGACACAGAGCAGAGGACAATAGTGCAAAACATTTTCACAGCGTACCTTGCAGGAAATACGTTTCAGCAAATCGCTAAGTCTATGATCTCCAAAGGCATAGAGTACCACCAGAATGATGCAGAATGGAATAAAAATACTATAAGCCGCATTTTGGGAAACGAGACTTACTGTGGGACAGACAGGTATCCGCCAATTGTCACGAAAGAAATATTCCGGCAAGCGGCACAAGTTCGGTCTGCCAAGGCATCGGCGTACTCTGTAGCACTTGCGCCATTTCGCAAGGATATACAATGTGGCTGCTGTGGCGAAAGGCTGTATTGGCATGGAAAAACAAATCAGTGGCATTGCCGACAGTGCAGAATGTGGAGCGCACCGATAGAAGAAGTGGTGTTATCCGAAGAAATCATTCAAAGGTTAAAATGGCTACAGGAAAATAGCCTTCAGATTCGAGCACCTGATCCCCACTCTGTTGTTAGATCCATGGATTCTGCTCGCCTTGACCGAGAAATTCAACGAAAAATCGCAACAGATAAGTTTGACGAAGATGACCTTGTAGCTGCAATCCTGCACCGGGCGGAACTGGAATACGAATTCTGCTCTGCAGGAGATGCCGATCCGGCAACTATGCGAATACGAAAAGCTTGCGCCGAGTATAAGCCGACAGATGGCTTCCCACATACCTTTTATAAGGAGGTCGTCAGCAAGGTCATCCTGTACCGTGACACTCATATTGAATTCAAACTGCAGAACGGACAAATTGTGTAAGGGGAAACGCCATGAGCAACATGAGGATCATTGAGATTCCCGCTTCTATGAGGGAAAGCGCTGGACGGAAAAACACGGTGCGTAAGCTGCGGGTGGCAGCCTACTGCCGCGTCAGCACCGAGGAAGAAGAACAGCAGGGCAGTTTTGAAATCCAGAAACTGTACTACACCGAAAAAATCAATTCCACCCCGGAATGGGAAGTTGCAGGCATCTATGCAGATGACGGAATTTCCGGCGTACATACCAAGAAGCGTGACGGTTTCAACCAGATGATTCAAGACTGCAAGAAGCGCAAAATCGACCTTATCCTGACGAAATCTATTTCACGGTTTGCCCGCAACACGCTGGACAGCATCCAGTACGTCCGAATGTTGAAGCAGATGGGAATTGCGGTGGTATTTGAAAAGGAAAACATCAACACTGCCACTATGAACTCTGAGATGATCCTCACCGTACTGAGCGCCTTTGCCCAGGCTGAAAGCGAGTCTATCTCCCAAAATGTTGCCCGCGGTAAGCGCATGGGATATAAGCACGGCAAATTTGCCTTCCCTTACGGCAGGATTATCGGCTATCGAAAAGGGGCAGACGGCAAGCCAGAGATCATCCCGGAGCAGGCGGAAGTCATTCGGCTGATTTTCAACAGCTACCTGCAAGGCGACAGCCTGCAAAGCATCAAGGCAAAGCTGGAAACGGCGGGCGCACTCACAGCCCGCGGCAACACCGCATGGTCGGCGCAAAGCATCCAGCGTATCCTGCAAAATGAAAAATACTGCGGTGATGTGCTGCTGCAAAAGACCTTTACCGAGGATGTGCTGACCGGGGTACATAAGAAAAACACCGGGCAACTCCCGCAATATTACATTGAAAATTACCATGAGGGCATTGTCAGTAAACAGATGTTCCGAGAGGTACAAACTGAGATCGCCCGCCGAAACAGCAAGTCGGCAGCCAACCAACGCAAGCGCCGCCGGGGTCGCTATAACAGCAAGTATGCCTTGTCCGAGCGACTGTTCTGCGGTAACTGCGGCAGCCCTTACAAGCGAGTGACTTGGAATATCCACGGCAGAAAGCAAATCGTCTGGCGGTGCGTGAATCGCATCGAGTACGGAACGAAATTCTGCGGCAGCTCGCCGTCCATCCCGGAAGAAGAACTGCACCGCGTCATTTTGAAAGCGGTACAGGGTTTGGCGGCAAACTTCACTGATGAAGTTGCTGCCCAGATTAACGGCATCCTGCATAACATCCAGACCGGCGAAAGCACAATGCCTAATTTGCAGGAGCAACTGGAACAGACCCAGCAGGAATTCGACCGTCTGCTGGAAATGTCCTTGGACTTCGATGAGGATACCCCGTTTCTGGATAACAGGCTGAAAAAGCTGAATAATAAAATTAAGAGCCTGAAAAAAGCCATCGAGGACAGCGCCGCCCGACAGGAAAAAGCCAGACAGCCGGAAATGCTGCTGTCAGCCAAAGACCTGCAAATCCTAGAATATGACGATGCTCTAACCGCGCGAATCATTGAGAAAATCACGGTGAGGTCGCGTAATGAAATTGAAATACGGTTCATCGGCGGCTATAAAAAGACAATGCAGCTGACATAAAAATAAAGAGGTCATACCCAATCGGAGATAAGGCGTCTTCGATTGGGTATGGCCTTTTTCACTTTTATCGGAAAGAGGTAGCTATGAAGCTGGGAGAGAAAATCAAGCTGGTGCGTAAGCACAGAGGACTAACGCAGCGGGAACTGGGAGAACGACTGCACTTGGATGGAAATGCAGCAAATCGCATTGCCCAATATGAGTCAGGATTCCGAACGCCCAAAGAGGATAGAATCCAAGAAATAGCCAGAGTTCTGAATGTCCGCAAAGAAAATTTCTTTACAAGGGCAGAAACGCCAGAGGATATTATCCGAACATTGATCTGGTATGACTGGGAACATGACTGTGGTGGGAGTGTTCCAATTGATGCGATTCTGCTCTTTGATAATTTTGAGGAAGTAGGCTGTTTTTTGAAAGAGTGGTACAGCCAAAAGAAAAGACTGAGAACGAGGAAAATCATAAAGGCAAAGTATCTGGAATGGATGCTGCAATGGCCCACAGAGAAAGAAAACAATTAAATTTTTCTACTATCGTTGATTTTCCCTCTCAAAACAGGGTATCTTTTTTATCACACTCAGACAAAAAGGACCCGCAACTTAGGTTGCGGGTCCTTTTTTGTGCTGGAGCTGGTAGGATTCGAACAGGTCGGCCGTCCGCAGACGGCAAAAAACAGTCCTGCGGACTGTTTTTTAGACCGCGGCTTGCGAATCCACTAGCTCCCACCAAAAAGCTGTGGCAAAGATGTTGCCGCAGCTTTTTTTCTTTGTTGTATCGCACAAAACCGGCAAAGTCGATCACCGATTTTCAAAGTGCGTTTTATGGAGATGTCCAACTGCTTCCGGGCGGTTGGATTTTTTTGTTGCCAACCTTTTCTGCTGCTTTCAGAATGTTAAGGCAATACCGCATAATTCTAAGTGCCGATACGGCGAGCGAGGTACGGCAGCCGCCGGAGCGGTGCTTGAGCCGTTAGGCGGGAATTGTGCGGTATTGCCTTAAATTTCCCCGCAGCCGGAGACCGTGGAGTGGTTCATGCCCATCCTGTAAAATCAGAAACCGGGCACAGAATTGCAGCGGGCACTTGCAATCCGGGCGGAAAACAGGTATAATAGCAACTGTTACCTGTCTCAGTAGCTCAGCTGGATAGAGCACACGCCTCCTAAGCGTGGGGCCGGAGGTTCAAATCCTCTCTGGGACGCCAGAAAGCACCGCTGCAAGCCTTTTTTTTGGGCTTGCAGCGTTTTTGTTTTCTCCTTCTCCCGGTAATTTCGCTTCTGTTACCGAGAGATTTTTATACGCCGCATGATGTATATTTGCTAATTGGACTCGAACGCTTTTCAGAAATTTGCTAAGAAAATTCTGTGTTTTGCTAATTCGATTTTTCGGATCACTTTGCCGGGGCTTGCGCCGCTATCAGGGCTGCGAGCGCACTTGCCAGCTCCGGCGACTTCTGAAGCTGCTCCACAAGGCTTTCAAGGTCCAGGGTCGCAGGCTCCGATTTTGCCGATTCTTCCGGCGGACGGACATTGCGGAGATCAGGCTTGGCATAGAAGGCTGTCTCAAATTTCTGACCCAACTTGTCTCTTTCATCAAAATTACCCCGTAACTTGATGTTTCTTTGATACATTTTTTGTTAGTCTATAAAATACGAATATCAATCCAACATTAAGGATGATCATAAAGACCGGCTGGCTCATACCGAAATATGTTTTCATATCAGAAAATATACCGTTTGTATGAAGCATAAAAATCGGGCAAATTTCCTGCATTTTTTGTAAAACAGGAAGGCTATCATTAAAATCAAACACAACTGGCAAGAAGCAGATGACGCAAGAAGTAATAAGCGCTGTAACAGGAGAACTCATTTGAGCACTTAAAAACAATGTAATAGTTGTCAAGGCTACAATCCCAAAAATATTCAATATTACAGAGATAAAGAACATTTGCAAAAAGGTCAAATTATATATTGAAGAAGCATAATGTAATGAAGATTGAATGCTTACATTCCACCCCTGTAACCCATAGGTACAGCCATACAGAACTAAATTTAGCAGTAAATACAAGAGGTATGTGCCAATTACAACTTCCAAGGCCGCTATAATTTTTGAAGTTGTGAGTTTGGTTCGGCCATACCGAGCCGAATAAATAATGCTATCTGTATGAAGTGCATACTCTTCTGAGAAAACAGGAGATAGAGTGATTACAACAATTAAACATATCATTATGGACAAGATGCTCCCCATTCCAGATAATAGCTTATCCCAGCCATCACAATATCCTAAAGTCACAGTTGGACTATTTGGATATGCTGTTTCGAGTGACTTAAAACTACCATCAGAATTTGTCAAATATTCCAGAATCGCCGCTTGGTCACGATAAACATGAACAGCAGAAAAAGCAGAATTTTCATCTTGTCCAACAGTTGCTTGTTTTGCTTGGTCGATTTTTTCTTGCATAGTAAGTAATGTATTTTGAGAGAGTTTTCCTTCAAATATTTCTGCTACTTCCTTCCGTTGTTCAATGGCTGCAAAACCGCTTGCTAATGCCATTTTTTCAAGGTCATAATCATAGAAAACATTTTGATAATTAAATTGAAAAAAGAAAAAATAGGCAACGATAAGAACCACACCAGCTAAAAACAACATTCGTGTTTGCTTTCTCGAACATATTTTATTTCGTTCTGCTTTTATCATTTCATTCATGCTCGGATACCTCCGCAAAATAGTATAAAAACAAATCTTCCAATGTTGGATCAACATTCCAAGCGGTTCTGCATGGTGCTTCTTGAGAAATAATCCTCAGCCGTTCTGCACCATTATTATGTTTCAGATTTGCTGTTACATAGTTCAATTCTAATTCTTCGGCCTCTCTTCGAGATACATCACATTCCCAAACACATTTTTCAATCGGCTTCAAAATTTCTTCTGGAGAACCATGTTGAATTAACTCGCCATTTTTCATAATCAGAATCTCATTTGCGATATATTCAACATCAGAAACAATGTGAGTGGACAAAATTACAATTCTATTTTCTGCCAAAGAACTAATCAGATTCCTAAACCGCACCCGCTCTTTCGGGTCAAGTCCAGCTGTAGGTTCATCCAAAATCAAAATACGGGGATCGTTTAGTAATGCTTGAGCAATTCCCAAGCGTTGTTTCATACCGCCGGAAAAAGTTTTGATTTTTTCGTTTTTCTGTGTGAGCAGATCAACAACCTGCAACAGCTCCATTGTGCGATTATGGGCTTTTTTAGGCGGCAGCCCCTTTATTGCAGAGATATACATCAAAAATTTATACGCTGTAAAGTTAGGATAATAGCCAAAATTTTGTGGCAGGTAGCCTAAGATATTACGATATTTCTCGCCCAAATCATGAATGTTTTTCCCGTTAAAAAAAATGGCTCCTTTCGTTTCAGTTTGGACATCGCAAATCATTCGCATCAAAGTTGTCTTGCCCGCACCATTTGCCCCGAGTAGACCATAAACACCATTTGTTAATTTTGCGCTGAAATGATTTACAGCTTTTTTTCTTCCATATTCTTTTGAAAGATCATTTATTGTAAGTTCCATATCAATTCTCCAATCATTTTTTCTTTTTTCAAGTACAGTTGAAGTGTTTTCCATAATAGGATAATAGATAACACATAAAATCCAATCCATCCCCAGAACATAGACGCTTCAAATATAAATCGCTGATGGAGTACAAGAGAAAATGTTCCAGAAAGAAAAATCATACAAGCGATTAAATGATACAAGCTATCGTTTGTCCTGCTTTTCGCACATATAAAAAGATAACAAGTGCAAGAAATATTAAATGGAATCAAACCATACAACACCATTTCAATCATTGATTTCTGGTAAATATATGCCATTGAAATTAAAATGACTGTTATTAGGAAAAGGTTGATTACTCCAATAATCAGCATACGACCTGCTACAATTTTTACCAGCGTTGTTCTACTAGACTGTTCAATTTCCCACATACCATAGATGTTGCTTTTAGATATTTCTATTGCACCTAATAACGCAAGGAATGGAACCATAACTGCAAGGATTGTCAATGGATAATAAAATGGAACCCTCCATTGGCCCAGGATACATGCTAATAATACTGCACATATAGTGAGTATTATTTGAACAATCCAGAAAGAAAGCGGCAGAAATTGAAGTTGGTTCAATATAATATCTCGCATTGAATTTTTATTGAATTCAGAACTATTCATGTAACTTTTTCCAGCTACGATTACTGCTTTAATTTTAGGTTCAGATGGAGCAGGCGTTTCACAACTCTGCAACCATTCTAATACACCATTTTGTTTTTGGGTCATACATTATCGCCTCCTCTAAAATCAGCCAAATATCGTTCCAGTTTTTTAATCCCCTGTTGGAGCCTAGATTTTACAGTAGAAACACTAGCTTTTGTAATGGTTGCAATCTCTCGGATTTTCAAATCATAATAAAATCGTAAAATGATGACCTCTTTTTGATAGTCCGGTAATGTGTTGATTGCATATTGAATTTGCGCTTTAAGTTCGTTAAGCTCAATTTTTTCAAAGGCATTATCAGTATCTTCTATATCTTCAAGAGTTTCTAAATCCATATACAGGGGTTTTGCTTTCTTAGTATAATTGTTACATGTATTAACAGCAATCGTTAGCAGGTAGTTTTGAAATTTCCCGATCTTTCGTACTGATTGAATATTCTCCAACAATTTCAAGAAAACATCTTGTGTAATATCTGCGGCGGTATCTGGATCGCCGTTCAATCGCCAACAACAAAATAGATAAATTGACTGATAATATTTTCGGACAATTATCTCAAATGCATCTGTGTCACCCGACTGGATTTTTTTAATTAGTATGAAATCTTCGATACCGTGTCACCGCCTTCCATGTGTAAAACGCCTTACACTTAATATACAACTGAGTAACCCAAAAGGATTTAACTTTAGAAATTTTTCTTTTACTTTTTTCATTTCCCTTCTATTGTAATTCCTGTTCTTGAAAAATATAAGATGTAATATATGAATTATAAACTTCAATCAACCTGCATATAGCAACATTCCACGGGCAAAGTATGAATTATACAATGTAATAGGGTGATGCTATATGGCAAATGTTTAGCATGGCCGCAATCTGTTCCACGGTGTATGTGCGCGGTTCCGGCAGTGACTTTTTCTCTTTCTTGTTCATAGTAACCTCCATGTATTTGCCTTGTCATTTTAACTAAGGGAATGAAGAATGGCAGTAGCAATCAACTTTGGCGGGATGGCCTCTTGCTAAGAATTTGCTAATAGGACCACCCAACGGACACATAAAACTGCGTCAGAATAGGTGTTTTGCACCATAAAGTTCGTTTACTACAAGTCATTCTGCGTAAGGGATGATATTGGAAGTTACATCCGAACCGTGTATCACATGGTAAGCCATACTCCTAAGCGTGGGGCCGGAGGTTCAAATCCTCTCTGGGACGCCAGAAAGCACCGCTGCAAGCCTTTTTTCGGGGTTTGCAGCGTTTTTGTTTTCTCCTTCTTCCGGTAATTTCACTTCTGTTACCGGGAGATTTTTATACGCCGTAAGGTTTTTGTGATGGTATTGGATTCGGCAAGGACGCATTGTTTACAATTTGGCGGTGGATTATCCCGCGCAGGGTGTGGTACAATATAAACCACACTGAAAATGCAGGGGCCGATGCTCACCATCGATCCGTGAACCTTGCGGCGGCCGCTATGTGCCGCGGGCGAACTATGTCCGCCCTTACATTCTCGACACAGGAAGGCCGCGCTGCATCTATTATAATTAAAGGGGTGTTTACCATGTGTACAGCTGCAACCTATACAACCGACAGTTTCTACTTTGGCCGCAATCTGGATTATGAATTTTCCTACGGCGACGAGGTCACCGTCACGCCGCGGGCCTACCCGTTTAGCCTGCGCTGCATGGGGGACTTCCGCACAAAATATGCGATGATCGGCATGGCCTACGTGGCGGGGGAGTACCCGCTCTACTATGACGCCGTCAATGAGAAGGGCCTGGGCATCGCAGGACTCAACTTTGTCGGCAATGCAGTCTACCACCCGGCGCAGGATGGCAAAAGCAACGTCGCCCAGTTTGAGCTGATCCCCTGGCTGCTGGGCAGCTGTGCGACGCTGGCCGAGGTGCGCACGCTGCTTGCAAAAACCAACATCGTCAATATCCCGTTCAGTGAGCAGCTGCCCCTCGCGCAGCTGCACTGGCTCATTGCCGACAAAACGGGGAGCATCGTGGTGGAGTCCACCGCCGACGGCCTGCACATCTACGATAACCCCGTCGGTGTACTGACGAACAATCCGCCGTTCCCGCAGCAGCTTTTCGCACTGAACAACTACCGCGCACTCTCGCCGCGCACACCTGCGGTTGCGTTTGCGGACGGCCTTGACCTGCCCGTCTACAGCCGCGGCCTCGGCGCACTGGGCCTGCCGGGCGATCTGTCCAGCCAGTCCCGCTTTGTGCGTGCGGCCTTTGTGCGGATGAACGCGAAATCCGGCAGCGGCGAGGCCGAGAGCGTCGGGCAGTTCTTCCACATCCTGCACGCTGTCGAGCAGCAGCGCGGCTGCTGTGAGCTGGGCGGCGGCAAGTACGAGATCACGCTCTACACAAGCTGCTGCAACGCTGACAAGGGCATTTACTACTACACGACCTACGGCAACCACCAGATCACTGCCGTCGATATGCACCGGGAAAACCTTGACGGGGACAGGCTGGTCCGCTATCCGCTGGTGCAGGGCGAACAAATTGCGCTGCAAAACTGATTTTACACCCAAAACGTGAAAAAAGCGCTTGCAACGTGCGGCAAACTATGCTATACTGTACGGTGCATGAGACTTTTCACGTCACGACGGCGTGGATAGAAATAGAAGGAGTGCTAATCTAATGAACTGGTATGAGATCGTTCTCGGCGTCGTCCTCATCGCCGTGTCCGTGTTGATCGTTGTTTTCACCCTCGCGCAGGAGCAGAAGGGCCAGGGCCTGTCCGGCGCGATCATGGGCGAAAGCTCCGCCACGATGGCAGCAGGCCGTGAGCGCGGCGTGGACGCCAAGCTGGCCAAGCTGACCAAGATCTGCGGCGTCGTTTTCTTTGTCGTCACGCTGGTCGTCTGCGTTTTGAGCGCACGCCTGTGATTTTGGCAGGGTAACAAAGATGAAAAGGGTCCGCCAAGCGCTTTGGCTTTGTAAGCAGCGCCCCGGCGGGCCGTTTTTTGTGGATGTATATAAGGGTAGGGCACCGTCGGATGGCGGTGCGACGTAAATTAAAGGAGCAACTATGACACCGTTACAGAAATCTATTTTAAACGCGGTCAAGCGCCGTCCCATGACGCTGCGCGAACTGCAGAACAACCTGCAGGTGGACAACTCCCGCCTGCGCACCACCGTTTCCGCTATGGTCGCCACCGGCGAGCTGTCGATGCGCAACGGCACCTATGTGCCCGGCTTTGCGACCTATGAGAATGCTGCAGCCCCCAACACGATTCCCTGCACGCTCGTCAAGCTGGCCGCGCGCTTCGGCTTTGCCAGCCGCGACGACGGCGAGGGCGACATCTTCATCCCGGGCCGCGCGCTGCACGGCGCAATGCCCAACGATAAGATCAACGTCAAGCTGTTCGACCACCCGCGCGTGGAGGGTTCCTCCGAGGGCGAGGTCGTCGAGGTCACGGTCCCGAACAACCGCTTCGCGGGCACGGTCTGCCTGTCCGAGGATGGCCGCATGGCCGTGGAGCCGGACGGCTGCCGCGACGTGAAGTTCCTGCTGGCCAAGCAGGGGAGCGAGGGCGTGCACCTGGGCGACAAGGTCGGCTTCCTCATCACCCACCGCGGCAACCGCCACAGCGACCACCGCGCCGCCGTTGTCGAGAAATTCGGATCCTCCGACTATGCGTCCGAGTGCGCCAAGGCCATACTGTATGGCCGCAGCGTCCGCCAGGAGTTCCCGCCGGAGGTGCTGGAGGAGGCCCGCGCCTACGACAACGCCACGATTGACCCCGCCGAGGCCGCGAAGCGCCTGGACCTGCGCGGCATTCCCATCTTCACGATTGACTCCGCCGAGACGAAGGACATCGACGACGCCATCAGCCTGCAGAAGCTGGACGACGGCTATGAGCTGGGCGTTCACATTGCCGACGTCAGCCATTATGTCCGCCCCGGCTCCGCGCTGAATGAGGAAGCGTTCGAGCGCGCGACGAGCATTTACTACGCCGACAAGGTCATCCCGATGCTGCCGACCCAGCTGTCCAACGGCATCTGCTCGCTGAATGAGGGCGAGGACCGCCTGGCGTTCTCCTGTCTGATGCGACTGGACGAGAACGGCGAGATCCGCAGCTACAAGTTCGTCAAGAGCGTCATCTGCAGCCGCGTCAAGGGCGTGTACAAGGAGATCAACGCCCTGCTGGAGCCCACGGAATCTGAAACAGACGCCGACCTGACCGACCTCAAGACGAAATATGAGGCTGTGCTTGACCAGCTGCCCACGATGGACGAGCTGTACCGCAAGCGCCTGGTCCTGCGCAAGGCCCGCGGCGCCATGGATATCGAGTCCAACGAGGCTAAGCTCGTCATGGACGAGAACGGACGCTGCATCGACATTGTCAAGCGTGACCGCGGCACGTCCGAGTGCATGATCGAGGAGTTCATGCTGCTGGCGAACCAGTGCGCCGCCAACGCGGGCCGCACGAACAAGGCCCCGTTCGTCTACCGCGTGCACGAGGCCCCCGACGCCGAGAAGATGGAGAAGCTGTCCGCCACGCTGTTGGCCTGCGGCCTGAACGCCAAGTTCAAGAACCCCATCCCGACGCAGCTCGAGCTGGCGGCCCTGCTGGACGAGACCCGCGGCCAGCCCATCCAGATCCCCGTCCACACCGGCATTCTGCGCAGCATGCAGAAGGCCCGCTACGCCCCGCAGCCCCTGGGCCACTACGGTCTGGTGCTGGCGGACTACGCCCACTTCACCAGCCCCATCCGCCGCTACCCCGATTTGGCGATTCATCGTATTTTGACCGAGATGCTGAACGGTGTCTCCGCCAGCCAGCTGCAGCGCGACTTCAACGAGTTTGCCCAGCAGGCCAGCGAGAAGTCCAGCAAGCAGGAGGTCGCCGCCGTGCGCATTGAGCGCGATGTCGAGGACCTGTACAAGGCCGAGTATATGCACAACCATCTCGGTGAGGTCTACACCGGCACGGTGGCCGGCATCACGCCCCGCGGCGTCTTTGTCGAGCTGGACAACACGGTGGAGGGCTTTGTCCCCGCCGCGCAGCTCTGCAAGGGTGAACCGCAGGTCATCGACGGCGTCAGCATGCTGGACCCGCTGACCGGCAAGAGCTGGATGCTGGGTTCTTCCATGAAGATCCGGGTCGCCGCCGCCGATGTGGCGCTGGGCCGTATTGATTTTGAGTATATGGTGGAGTAATTTCCCGCGCCATACAATAGAAAACTCCCTGTCCGCACCGGGCAGGGAGTTTTTTGCGTCTTATATCACCTTATGCTCCATCCATTTCCCGCGGGCAAACCGCACAAGGAAACACAGGCTGCGGCAGATCCAGTCGATGAACATACCGAACCAGACGCCGGTCAGTCCTAAGTGGAACTGCAGAACGAAGATGTAGCTCAGAATCACGCGGAACAGCCACATGCTGACGATGCTGACCGACATCGTAAACTTGGCGTCGCCGCCCGCGCGCAGGGCGTTGGGCAGGGTAAAGCTCGTCGCCCAGAAGAAGATGCTGAACAGGTTGAACCAGTGGACCACGTGGGTACACATGGCGGATGCCTCCGCCGAGAGGTTGAACCAGGTCACGACCTCGGGCATCAGGAAAAACAGCGCCGCGTTCGTGACGGCCAGCCCCGTGATGGCGATGCCCAGCAGCGTGACGGAATAGCGCTGCGCCTGCTTTTTCTCGCCTGCGCCAAGGCACTGCCCGATGACCGGGATCGTGGCAAGGCTCATCGTGTTGCCGGGGATGTTCGCCAGCGTCGAGACCGAGTTTGCCACGGCATTGGCCGCGATGGCCGAGGTGCCTAAGGTAGACGTCAGGCTGCTGACACACAGCTTGCCGATCTGGAACATGCCGTTTTCCAGACCCGACGGGATGCCGATGGACAAAATCTGCATGATGGGCCTGCGCCGGGGCCGCAGGTCAGCGAAGTGCTGCACGCGCAGGGGATTGTGCAGGTCCTGGTTCTGCCACAGGATGAACACCGCGGCGAACACACGCCCGATCAGCGTGGCCAGCGCCGCGCCGATAACGCCCATGCCGAAACCGTAGATCAGCAGCGCGTTGCCCGCAATGTTGATGACGTTCATGACAAGACTGGCCAGCATACTGATGCGGCTGTTGCCCTGCGCACGGAACAGCGCCGCGCCGCCGTTGTACAGGCCGATGAAGGGGTAGGACACCGCACTGATAAGGAAGTACTGCTGCGCAAACCGCATGACATCCTCATCAATGCTGCCGAACACTATCCGAAGGATCAGGCGGGAGAGCAGCAAACAGACAACACCCACCGCAACCGTAGAGATGCCCAGCACGCTGTACAGCTGGGCGGCGCTGCGGCTGGCGTTTTCCTCATCCCGGCGGCCCAGATACTGGCTGGCAATGACTGCACCGCCGGTAGCCAGCGCGGACAAAATCTGAATAATCAAAATATTCAGGCTGTCCACGAGCGATACGCTGGAGACAGCGGCCTCACCCACACCGGCGACCATCAGCGTGTCGGCCATGCCCATCGTGACGCTTAATGTCTGCTCCAGCAGCAGGGGCCAGATCAGGGTGAACAGCGCCCGCCTGGTAAACAGGGGACCTTGCGATTTTGCAGTGGCTGTCATGGTAAACTCCCATCCTCTTTTACTTGGATTTTACCATTAGTATACAGCAAAATCTATGCGAAATCAAGGATTTGACACTTGTACAAAAAATGCCCGCGGACGCTATAGCTGCGCCCTGTACAGCAAAAATCCGCAAAAATCAAATCGAAAGGATTTTGTCCACTTTTGCGGCGGCAAAAAGCCCCGGCCACAAAAGCTTGTGGCCGGGGCAGATCATGCGGCGGCTTGCATGGGCCGCAGAAGGGCGGTGGTTAGAAGTCGACCTCGGTGTCGTAGTAGCAGCACTTCAGCAGCTTTTCCATCTCCTCCTGGGTCGGCTGGCGCGGGTTGGAGCCGGTGCAGGCATCGGCAATCGCGTTCTTTGCGATCTCGGGCAGTCTCTCGAGGAATACGTTCTCGGGGACAAAGCCCTGCTCGGCGGGGTAGGAGTCGGGGCCGTAGTGGCCGATGCAGTGCGGGATGTTCAGATCGTCGTTCATGCCGCGCAGATACTGGATGAGCAGTGCGACCTTCTCGTCGTCGTTCCCGCCGCCCAGGTGCATCTTGTCGGCAATGACGCCGTAGCGTGCCTTGGCGGTGGGGTCCTTCGCATTGTAGGCGATGACCTTGGGCAGGTACATGGCGTTGGCTGCGCCGTGGATGATGTGTGCGCCGTAATCGGCAAACGCCGCGCCGGTCTTGTGGGCCATGCTGTGTACGATGCCGAGCAGCGCATTCGAGAACGCCATACCGGCCAGGCACTGGGCATTGTGCATCGCGTCGCGCTTATCCATATCGCCGTTGTAGCTGCCGACCAGATCCGCCTGGATCATCTCGATGGCGTGCAGGGCCAACGGGTCGGTAAAGTCGCAGTTCGCGGTGGAGACGTAAGCCTCGATGGCGTGGGTCATGGCGTCCATGCCGGTGTGGGCGACGAGCTTCTTGGGCATCGTGTGGGCCAGCTCGGGGTCAACGATGGCGACATCGGGCGTGATCTCAAAGTCGGCGATGGGGTACTTGATGCCCTTCTGGTAATCGGTGATGATCGAGAAGGCCGTGACCTCGGTGGCCGTACCGGAGGTGGAGGAGATGGCGCAGAAGTGGGCCTTGCGGCGCAGCGGCGGGATGCCGAACACCTTGCACATATCCTCAAACGTGATGTCGGGGTACTCGTACTTGATCCACATGGCCTTGGCTGCGTCGATGGGGGAGCCGCCGCCGATTGCGACGATCCAGTCGGGCTGGAACTTTTCCATGGCGGCAGCACCCTTCATGACCGTCTCCACGGACGGGTCGGGCTCGATGCCTTCAAACAGCTCTACCTCCATGCCGGCCTCTTTTAAGTAGGCCTCGGCGCGGTCCAGGAAGCCGAAGCGCTTCATCGAACCGCCGCCGACGCAGATCATGGCGCGCTTGCCGGGCAGCGTTTTCAACGCTTCCAGCGCGTGGGGGCCGTGGTAAAGGTCACGGGGTAAAGTAAATCTAGCCATAGGGTTTGCCTCCTTTAAAAATAGCTCTCTCGGACTTTGACAATTAAATATCAAAATCTGCTATTAACAGTATACACCTTATGTGTCTAAACGGTCAATCGACAATACAGAGAATTTTCCGGCGATAATTCGGCATTTTGCCAGTGGAACACACATAGGCTGTTCTATGGGGAAGGGGGCAGGAGCTATGCGTCCGATCACGCCGCAGCAGAATACAAAAATGCGCCTGCGCATGCGGCTTTTGGCGGCGGTGCTGGCGGTGGGGTGCCTGGGCGGGCTGACGGTGCGGCTGTTTGTGCTGATGCTGCGCGACCCCGGCGGCTACGCGGCACGCACCGCCGACCAGCAGCTGCGTGGGGCCACGCTGCCCGCCGCCCGCGGGGAGATCTATTCCGCCGACGGTACGCTGCTGGCCGCCAGCGAGACCTGCTGGACCATCCGCGCCGCCCCGCGGGAGATGGCCGACGACGCCGTAGAACCGGCTGCGCGGGCGTTGAGCGAAATTTTAGAGCTGGACTACGCCGATACGCTGGCCAAATTCAGCCAGCGAACCTCCAACGACTGCCTGCTGCGCCGCCGCGTGGATAAGACGATGGCCGACGCTGTGCGGGACTGGTGCCGGGCGAACGGTGTGGACGGCATACAAATTCGGCAGGATACCCGCCGCGTCTACCCGCAGGGGGATTTTATGGGCGGCATTTTAGGCTTTACCGACGTGGACAACGCGGGCCTGTGGGGGCTGGAGCTGCGCTACAACGACGAATTGACCGGGCAGAACGGGCGCATCCTGACCGCCAAGAACGCCTGGGGCTACGATATGCCGACGCACTACCAGACGCTGGTGGACGCCGTGCCCGGCAGCACGCTGACGCTGACCATCGACGCGAACATTCAGCACTGGCTCGAAAGCGCACTGTCCGCCGCTGTGACGGAGCATCATGTGGCCGAGCGCGGCGTCGGCATCGTGATGGATGTCCACACCGGGGCCGTGCTGGCGATGTCCTGCCAGCCCGACTACGACCCGAACGCGCCGCGGACCCTTATAAATAAGGAAGTCCGTGACGCTGTGAATGCCCTGACCGGCGAGGAGCGCAGCGCCGCGCTGCAAAAGGCCCAGCAGGCACAGTGGCGCAACAAGGCCATCAGTGACCTGTATGAGCCGGGCAGCGTGTTCAAGCTCATCACGGCGTCGGCGGCGCTGGACTCCGGGGCGTGTAAGGCCACGGACTATTTCACCTGCGCGGGTAAAATAACCGTCGCAGGCACGCGGTTCCGCTGTGCAAACGGGCATATCCACGGCACCGAGACCTTCGCCCGGGGGCTGGCTGTCAGCTGCAACCCCTGCTTTATCCAGATCGGTGCGCGGCTTGGAAAAGAACGCTTCTGCGATTACTTTGCGGCCTTCGGCCTGCGGGAGGCCACGGGCATCGACCTGCCGGGCGAGGTCAGGCGCAGCGAATACTACACGGCGGACCGGATGGGCCCGGTGGAGCTGGCGAGCTGCTCGTTCGGGCAGAGCAGCAAGGTCAGCTACCTGCAGATGCTCACGGCGGTCTGTGCGGTGGTAAACGGCGGCGAGCTGATGCAGCCCTACGTTGTGGCGAAAATCACGGCGCCTGACGGCACTGTTGTGAAGGAAGTGCAGCCGACGGTGAAGCGCCGTGTCATCAGCGCGGAGACCTCCGCCACGATGTGCCGCCTGATGGAGGGTGTCGTTACAGGCGGCACGGGTAAGCAGGCCGCGCTGGCGGGCTACCGCATCGGCGGCAAGAGCGGCACGAGCCAAAAGCTGGACAGCGCCAACGAGGGAGCGCGCATTGCGAGCTTTGTCTCCGTTGCGCCCATCGACGACCCCAAGGTCGCTGTGCTGGTCTGCCTGGATGAACCCCACAGCTGGACGACGAGCGGCGGCGCTCTCTCCGGGCCGGTGTGCGCCGAGGTACTGGGAAAGGTGCTGCCGTATCTGGGGGTGGAGAGGGAAAGCGGCGAATAAAGACAGCCGGGCACGGGCGGATATGGAATCCGCCCCTACGTTGAATCGGGAAAGCGCAGGGTGACGGGGCTCTGCCCGTTTGCCGTTGCACTATATAAAAAACTCTGCGCCGTCCCTCTTGACATTCCCCGATCCGGTGTTATACTGGTAAAGTACGCAAACGAACAGTTAGACAACGAACAATTCGGAATCTAACTTCTTGGACCCAAAAACCGTAAAGGAGGGAAGAAATGCACGAATCATCGTATGATGACTGCGGCTGCTGCGCGGATGTCCACTTCGGCGCACTGCTGAACCAGACCTCGCGGCTCATCCGCCGTGCGCTGGATGCCCGCATCAACGCCGAGGTCAGCTCGGAGCTGTCGGGCGTGCGCGGCATGGTGCTGGGCGACATCGTCCGTGCCGAGCGCCAGGGCCGCGACGTCTACCAGCGCGACATTGAGCAGTGGTTCAACATTCGCCGCTCCAGCGTCACCGCCATGCTGCAGGGCATGGAGCAGGATGGCTTCATCACCCGCAGCGCCGTGGCGAAAGACGCCCGCTTAAAGCGCCTTATCGCCACAGAGAAGGGCCGCGCCTGTCACAAGCAGATCGAGGCAAGCATTGCGCGGTTTGAGGATGACCTGCAAAGCGGCATTGACCCGCAGCAGGTCGCCGCGGCCCGCGCTGTGCTGGAGCAGACCCTGCGCAACGCACAGCACTTCCTGCAAGAGGAAAATACCAAACAAGAGAGGGGAAATACCAATTGTTAAAAACACTCGGACGTGAAACCAAGGGCTTCCGCCTGGTCTCCGTGCTGACGCCGATCTTTATGATCGCGGAGGTCATCATGGAAATGATCATCCCGAAGCTGATGGCCTCCATCATTGACAACGGCGTCACGCCGGGCAATATGCAGGTCATCTACACCGTCGGCGCACAGATGGTCGTCGCGGCGCTGTTCGGCCTGCTGTTCGGCATTCTGGGCGCGGTGGCCGGCTCCCACGCGGCCACGGGCTTTGCCCGCAACCTGCGCCGCGGCATGTTCCGCAACATCCAGACCTTCAGCTTTGCCAACATTGACAAGTACTCCACCGCGGGCCTGGTCACCCGCATGACCACCGACGTCACCAACATCCAGAACGCCTACCAGATGCTGCTGCGCATGTCGGTGCGTGCGCCCGCCAGCATGATCGTGGCGCTGATCATGTCCTACACGATCAACCGTCGGCTGGCAAACATCTATTTGATCGCCGTCATCCTGCTGGGCTGCGCGCTCGCCTTTATTATGAGCCGCGCCACCAAGTACTTCGGCGAGGCATTCCGCAAGTACGACGACCTGAACGAGAGCGTGCAGGAGAATGTCTCCGCCATCCGCGTTGTCAAGGCCTATGTGCGCGAGGAGTTTGAGGGCGAGAAGTTCCGCAAGGCCAGCGAGAATGTGCGCAATCTGCTGATGCGTGCCGAGCTGATCCTGGCCTGGAACGCCCCGCTCATGCAACTGACCGTCTACAGCTGCATCCTGCTCATCTCCTGGATCGGTGCCCAGCTCATCGTCAGCTCCGGCGCAACGACCTTCACCACCGGCGACCTGATGAGCATGCTGAGCTACTGCATGAACATCCTTATGAGCCTGATGATGCTGTCCACGGTGTTCGTCATGATCACGATGTCTGCAGCCTCCGCCAAGCGCGTGGCCGAGGTGCTGGACGAGCAGTCCGACCTGACGAACGGTGAGGATCCCGTTATGGAGGTCAGGGACGGCTCTGTCAAGTTCGACCACGTCAGCTTTGCCTATAAAAAGGATGGCGAGAAAGCCCTCGAGGACATTGACCTCGACATCAAGTCCGGCGAGACCATCGGCATCATTGGCGGCACCGGTTCGGCTAAGTCCAGCCTTGTGCAGCTGCTGCCGCGTCTGTACGACGTGACCGAGGGCAGCGTGACCATCGGCGGCGTTGATGTGCGCAGATATGACCTCGACACCCTGCGCAACAATGTCGCCATGGTGCTGCAGAAGAACGAGCTGTTCAGCGGCACGATTGCCGAGAACCTGCGCTGGGGCAACCCCGACGCCACCGACGCCGAGATCGAGGACGCCTGCAAGCAGGCCTGCGCCGATGAATTTATCGAGCGCTTCCCCGACAAGTACCAGACCCACATCGAGCAGGGCGGCAACAACGTCTCCGGTGGCCAGAAGCAGCGCCTCTGCATTGCCCGCGCACTGCTGAAAAAGCCCCGCATCCTGATCCTGGACGACTCCACCTCCGCTGTCGATACCGCGACGGACGCAAAGATCCGCCATTCGTTTGCGGAAAAAATCCCCGGCACGACGGTGTTCATCATCGCTCAGCGCATTTCCTCCGTGGAAAATGCGGACAAGGTACTCGTGCTCGACAACGGCAGGGTCAGCGGCTTTGACACCCCGGCCAATCTGCTGAAAACAAATGCCATCTACCAGGATGTTTACAACAGCCAGACCAAAGGTTCCGGCGACTTTGATGAGAAGGGAGGGGAGGCATAATGGCACAGCAGCCTAAAGTCGTAAAGGTCGGCCCCGGTGGGCGTAGCAATGGCCCCCGCCCCAAGGTCGAAAACCCCGGCAAGGTGTTCAAGCGCATCCTCGCCTATGTCATGAGCCGCTATAAGGCACAGGTCATTGTGGTGCTCTGCTGCATTCTGCTGGCCGTGTTCGCCCAGCTGCAGGGCGTCATGTTCTCCCAGACGCTGATCGACAGCTACATTCTGCCGCTGCTCAAGGCGGGCAGCACGGACTTCAGCGGCCTGGCCGCGGCTATCCTGCGCGTGGCAGTCATCTACTGCGTCGGCATCGCTGCTGTCTTTGTGCAGAACCGCCTGATGGCAAGGATCACCCAGGGCACGCTGAAGGACCTGCGTGACGAGATGTTCACCCACATGCAGACGCTGCCCATCAAATACTTTGACACCCACGCCCACGGCGACATTATGTCGGTCTACACGAACGACATTGACACGCTGCGCCAGATGATCAGCCAGAGCCTGCCGCAGCTCGTCAACACGGTTGTGACCCTCGTCGGCGTGCTGGCCTCGATGCTCTATCTGAGCGTCCCCCTGACGGTGCTGGCTCTCGCGATGGTCGGCGTCATGCTGCTGGCGACGAAGTACCTGACCGGCAACTCCGGCAAATACTTCATCAAGCAGCAGCAGGAGCTGGGCAAGGTCAACGGCTACATTGAGGAAATGATGAACGGCCAGAAGGTCATCAAGGTCTTTTGCCATGAGGAAATTGCCATTGAGGAGTTCGACAGGCTCAACGATGAGCTGTTCCACAGCGCCGACAAGGCAAACTCCTATTCGCTGGTAGCAATGCCCGTCAACGGCCAGCTGGGCAACCTGTCCTACGTGTTCTGCGCCGTCCTCGGCGGTGCGCTGGCTATCAACGGCTTCGGCGGCTTTACGCTGGGCGGCCTCGCCAGCTTCCTTGTGCTGACCCGCCAGTTCAACCAGCCCATCAGCCAGATCTCCATGCAGCTGAACTCCGTCGTTATGGCGCTGGCCGGCGGTGCGCGTATCTTTGCGCTGCTGGATGAAAAGCCCGAGGTCAACGAGGGCAACATCACCCTGGTCCACGCCAAGTACGAAGCGGACGATACTGTCACCGAGGCGAACGAGTCCACCGGCATGTGGGCGTGGAAACGCATGGATGCCGACGGCAAGCCCCGGTACACCAAGCTGGAGGGCGACATCGTCTTTAAGGATGTGGACTTCGGCTACGACGAAAAGAAAATCGTCCTGCATGACATCAACCTGTATGGCCGTCCGGGGCAGAAGATCGCCTTTGTCGGCTCCACCGGCGCGGGCAAGACGACGATCACGAACCTTATCAACCGCTTCTACGACATCCAGAAGGGCCGGATCCTGTACGACGGCCACGACATCAAGTCCATTGAGAAGGACGCGCTGCGCTCCTCTCTGGGCATCGTCCTGCAGGATACCCACCTGTTCACCGGCACAGTCATGGAGAACATCCGTTATGGCCGCCTGACCGCCACCGATGAGGAGTGCATGGCCGCCGCGAAGCTCGCGAATGCGGATACCTTCATCAAGCATCTGCCCGACGGCTACAACACGATGCTGACCGGCGACGGCACGAACCTGAGCCAGGGCCAGCGCCAGCTGCTGGCGATTGCCCGCGCGGCTGTCGCAGACCCGCCGGTGCTGATCCTGGACGAGGCAACGTCCTCCATCGACACCCGCACCGAGAAGCTTGTGCAGGACGGCATGGACGGCCTGATGTATGGCCGCACGACCTTCGTCATTGCCCACCGCTTGTCCACCGTGCGCAACTCGGACTGCATCATGGTGCTGGAGCAGGGCCGTATCATTGAGCGCGGCACCCACGACGAGCTGATCGCCCAGAAGGGCCGCTATTACCGCCTGTACACCGGCAACTTTGCCGAGAACTCTTAAACGCAGAGAGGTCGAAAAAAGCCGCAAAACGGCATAAAATCAATCAAAACTGCCGGGATAGCATCTGCCGTCCCGGCGGTTTTTGTGCAAAATGCCGCAACAGCGCCAAAAAGTTGACGGGAACGTAAAAAGTGGTTATAATAGGATACGTAGACACGCAAAAAGCGGTGTTTGACCACGCGGCATGAGGGAAACTACAAACAAGATTTGCCGCATAATATACATGATATACCTATAGGAGGAACAAATATGGCACCGAAGAAGATTGCACAGACCGTACTTACCGAGGGTAAGTTCTATACCATCAGCGCCGCCAACGGCAAGGTCGTTGAGGTCGCTGACTATAACATTGACAATGGCGCGAAGATCCAGCTGATGGACAACGCCAACTTTGAGTGGCAGCAGTGGAACTTCGTCGCAGCAGGCGACGGCGTTTACCGCATCCAGAACCGCTTCACCGGCAAGATGATGGATCTGGACATGGGCGGCGTCAGCGACGGCACCCGCGTCCACCAGTGGGAGGGTGCCCAGGCATCCAGCCAGCTGTGGGTCGTGGAGCCTACCAACGATGGCCGCGTCAAGATCAAGTCCAACCTGGCCGGCAAGCTGCTGGACCCCGGCATGGCTACCGAGAACGGCACCGTGCTGCAGATCTGGGCTGACGTCAACGGTGACAACCAGTTCTGGACCATCAACGAGGTCACCCGCAAGCCCAAGACCAGCGTGAAGGCCACCACCGTTAAGGCCAAGGCCGCTGCCGAGAAGGCCGCCACCGAGGTCGTCAAGGCTGCTGAGCCTGTCGTCGAGAAGGCCGTCAAGGCTGCCAAGCCTGCCGCTGAGAAGGCCGTCAAGGCTGCGAAGCCTGCCGCTGAGAAGGCTGTCAAGGCTGCGAAGCCCGTCGTCGAGAAGGCCGTCAAGGCTGCCGAGCCCGTCGTTGAGAAAACCGTCGAGGCTGCGAAGCCCGTCGTCGAGAAGGCCGTCAAGGCTGCCGAGCCTGTCGTTGAGAAGGCTGTTGAGGCTGCCAAGCCCGCAGCCGAGAAGGCCGTCGAGGCCGTCAAGACCGCCGCTGCCAAGACCAACACCCGCAAGGGCGGCAAGGGCAAGCGCCGCAAGTAATTTGCTTTGAACTTTTTCCCTGCAATTTTTGTGATGTAACGAGAAAACCCCGCCCCGTCAGGATGCAGTTCCTGACGGGGCGGGGTTATTTTTTGTTTGTGGCTGAAAAGCCTTCCCCTACGGGGGAAGGTGGCCCGAAGGGCCGGATGAGGGGTGAGTGTGCCAGTATTGCCCGTGAACGAGCTGCGGCGGAAACGCTGCCCTCATCAGTCACCTGCGGTGACAGCTTTCCCCACGGGGGAAGCCTTCAGACTTACCCCAGCGCCGCAATGCTCTCCTTGATCTTGGCGGCCTTGTCCTGGGCGGCAGCCAGCTTGGCGCGGGTCTCCTCGACGAGCTTCGCCGGGGCCTTCTCGACGAACTTCGGGTTGTTCAGCTGGTTCGTGAACATGCCCAGCTCCTTCTCGGCCTTGGTCAGCTCCTTGTTCAGGCGGGCCAGCTCCTTGTCGCGGTCAATCAGCTCCATCATCGGGATAAAGCCCTTCGCGTCGGGGGTCGCCACGTTGACCATGCCGTCGGTGCTGCCCTCGTACTTTGCCGTGACCGTCACGTCGGTGGCAAAGGCAAAGCGGGCCAGATACGCGCCGCCCTTCTCAAACGCGGCGGGGGAGGCAGTCTCAATGACCATGCTCGTCTTTTTGGCCGGGTGGACGTTCATCTCGGCACGCATGGCGCGGACAGCCTTGATGTAGTCCATCAGCTTCTCAAAGTCGGCGCAGTCCTCGGCCCAGACCTTCATGTTCTCGTCGCCGGGCCACTTCTCGTTCATGATGGTCTCGGCGCTGCCGGGCAGAGCCTGATAGATCTCCTCGGTGATGAAAGGCATGAAGGGGTGCAGCAGCTTGAGCGCCTTGTCCAGCACGTAGACCAGCACCTTGCGGGCTGCGTCGGCGGCTGCCGCGTCCTCGCCGTTCAGGCGGGTCTTGCAGATCTCGATATACCAGTCGCAGTAGACCTCCCAGATGAAGTTCTCGACCTTCTCGGCAGCCAGACCCAGCTCGTACTTGTCGAGGTTGGCGGTAGCCTCGGCGGCGACCTTGGCAAGCTCGGACAAAATCCACTTGTCGCTCATGTCGAGCAGGCTTTCCTCGGGCAGACCCGGCTCAAAGTCCTCGGGCAGGTTCATCTGCACAAAGCGGGAGGCGTTCCACAGCTTGTTGGCAAAGTTGCGGCAGGCAAGGACTTTTTCATCGCTGTAGCGCATATCGTTGCCTGCGGTGGAGCCGATGATCAGCATCATGCGCAGCGCGTCCGCGCCGTACTGCTCAATGACCTCCAGCGGGTCAATGCCGTTGCCCAGGGATTTGGACATTTTGCGGCCCTGGCTGTCGCGGACAATGCCGTGGATCAGTACCGTGTCAAACGGTGCCTTGCCGGTGTAGGCCAGACCCGAGAAGATCATGCGGGACACCCAGAAGCCGATGATGTCATAGCCGGTGACCAGCGTGTTCGTGGGGTAGAAGTAGTTGTAATCCTCGGCGTTCTCGTTGGGCCAGCCCAGCGTGGAGAACGGCCACAAGGCAGAGCTGAACCAGGTGTCCAGCGTGTCGGGGTCCTGGGTCATGTTGGAGCTGCCGCACTTGGGGCAGGTGCAGGGGGCTTCCTTGGCTACGACGGTCTCGCCGCAGTCGTCGCAGTACCAGGCGGGGATCTGGTGGCCCCACCACAGTTGGCGGCTGATGCACCAGTCACGGCCGCCCTTCATCCAGTTGATATAGTTCTTGGTGAAGCGCTCGGGCACGAACTTGATCTCGCCCTTCTCGACGCTCTCGATGGCGGGCTTGGCCAGCGGCTCCATCTTGACGAACCACTGCTTGGAGACCATCGGCTCAATGACCGAGTGGCAGCGGTAGCAGGTGCCCACGTCGTGGGTCAGCGGCTCGGTCTCCTTCAGCGCACCGCAGGCCTCCAAATCGGCCAGAATGGCCTTGCGGGCCTCCAGCGCGGTCATGCCGGCATACTTGCCGCAGTCCAGCACGTCCGGCTCGTCGGCGGCAGCGCGGCCCGCCGCCTTCTCGGCATCGACGGCGGCCTTGTCGGCAGCGCCGGTCATGTGGCCGTCGTAGGTCAGCACACGAATCATCGGCAGGTCGTGGCGCTTGCCGACCTCAAAGTCGTTGGGGTCGTGGGCGGGGGTGATCTTCACAACGCCGGTGCCCTTCTCCATGTCGGCGTGCTCGTCGCAGACGATGGGAATTTCGCGGCCCAGCAGCGGCAGCACGACATGGCAGCCGTGCAGGTGCTTGTAGCGCGGGTCCTCGGCGTTGATGGCAACAGCGGTATCACCCAGCATCGTCTCGGGGCGGGTCGTGGCCAGCTCCAGCATTTCGCCGGTCTCCTTGACGGGGTAGAGCAGATGCCAGAAGCTGCCCTCCTTGGCCTCATACTCGACCTCGGCGTCGGAAATCGAGGTGTTGCAGTGGGGGCACCAGTTGACCATGCGGTTGCCGCGGTAGATCAGCCCCTCATTGTACAGACGGACAAAGACCTCCTTGACGGCGTCGGAGCAGCCCTCGTCCATCGTGAAGCGCTCACGCTGCCAGTCGCAGGAGCAGCCCAGCTTCTTCAGCTGGCTGACGATGCGGTTGCCATAGGTGTTCTTCCAGTCCCAGGCACGCTCCAGAAAGCCGTCGCGGCCCACCATCTCCTTGGTCAGGCCCTCCTCGCGCATCTTGGCGACGACCTTGGCCTCGGTGGCAATGGACGCATGGTCGGTGCCGGGCACCCACAGCGCGGCATAGCCCTGCATCCGCTTGTAGCGGGTCAGGATGTCCTGCCAGGTCTCATCCATGGCGTGGCCCATGTGCAGCTGGCCGGTGACGTTCGGCGGCGGCATGACGATGGTAAACGGCTTTTTGCTGCGGTCGATCTGGGTATGGAAATACCCCTTGTCGCACCAGTTCTGATAGATGCGATCCTCGGTGCCCTGCGGGGCATACTGTTTGGCGAGTTCCTTCGGCATAGTGTAAACCTCCTCGTGAATGTGCGGGGCGTGATTTTTACATTTGGACAAAATAAAAAAGGCCGCCCCATGAGTTTATCATGGGACGGCCTGAAAAGCTCAAGTCGCGGTACCACCCAAGTTGCCCGATCGGGCCGCTTTGCGGCAGGCCGACAAGCCCGCCTGCCCTGATAACGGCGGCAACCCCGTGCGCGGCTGGCAGGGGAGAAGCCCCTCTCACCGCGCCTGCTTGAAAGTGACAGCACCCGCCGCACCGTACCGGGCTTGCATCCTCCCCGGCTTGCTGCAAAGGTACGACGCGGGCACACTCTTTCGCACTGCATTTGTACCTTATAATGTACCGCAATGCGGCGGATTTGTCAAGGGCGGGTGCGCAAATCTGTCGGGCCTCTAGGCTCCTGCAGAGAGAGGTGAGCTGTCTGTCTTACTCCCACTTCTCCCACACCTCGGGGCAGTAGCCTACGGTGGCCTGTCTGCTGTTGCGCACAATGGGCTGGCGGAAGAGCTGCTGGTTCTCGAACAGCTTGTCGGCCTGCTGGCTCTCGTCGAGCCATTTCAAAAGCGCCAGCGTGTCCTTGTCCTTTGCGTTTTCGTCGACGAGCTTTGCCCAGCCGCCCACGGCGCGGCAGACGTTGTCAAACTCGCCGCGGCTCATGCCTTTTTCCTTCATGTCGATCATCTGGAATCTGATGCCGCGCTCCTTGAACCACCGCTGTGCCTTTTTGGTGTCAAAGCTCTTGTTCGTGCCGAAAATCTGAATGTTCATGGCCATTCCCCCGCAAAATACATTCTTTTCATTAGAATACCACAAAAACCGCACCTTGACAACTTACAAGGCCGGGCCTATAGTATGAGGGAAACTGCGGCAGGGCGCTTGCTCTTATGCGGGCTGCGTGCTATAATACAAGTTTATAGAGGAGTATCTATAAAGGAGTATTATGGAAAAAGAAAGAACCAGTCCGTGGCTGATCTTGTTCCGCGTGATATTTACGGCGGCACTGATCGCCTGCATTATGTTTATCTTTCGCAACTCACTGGAAAACGGTGCCCAGTCGTCCGCACGCAGCCAGGCCGTCATGCAGCTGGTCAACGGTGCGCTGGCCAAGGTGCATCTCGGCCCGCTGTCGGAGCATCTGATCCGCAAGCTCGCACACTTTTCAGAGTTTGCGCTGGAGGGCTTTCTGCTGATGCTCTGCATCCGCGTGTACACAAAGCATTTTGTGCGCCACATGAGCTGGCCGCTGCTGGGCGGCATGACAACGGCGCTGATGGATGAGACCATCCAGCTGCACAGCCTCAACCGCACCTCGTCGGTGGTGGATGTCTGGATCGATATGTCCGGCGTTGTGGCGGGACTGCTGTTTGCACTCATCATCCTGCTGATCGTGCGCGGCGTTACCGCATTCATCCGCGTCAAGCAGGAGAACCGCGCTCTGCGCGCCGAGAGTGCGGAGCTGCGGCGCCGCGAGCATGAGCGGCTGGCCCGCCGCGCCGCCCACCGTGCCCACGAGGCACAGCTGAACCGCCCCGAACCCGACGAGGATAACTATGAGGAGGACGAAGAATGACGACCCAACAGGCAATTGAAGCCCTGCACGCCCTGCCGCGCATGGGGCAGGGCGCACCCGGTCTGGCCCGGATGCAGAACCTGTGCGACCATCTGGGAAACCCCGAAAAGGAGCTGCAGTGCATCCACATTGCGGGCACGAACGGCAAGGGCAGCCTTGCGGCCATGACGTCCTCCATCCTGACGGCAGCGGGCTACAAGACCGGTCTGACCATCAGCCCGTATGTGGTGGACTTCCGTGAACGGTTCCAGATCGACGGCGAGATGATCCCGCCCCGCACGCTGGCAAACCTGACGGAGAAAGTGCTCGACGCGATTGACGCCATCGAGGCCGAGGGCGGCGAGAAGCCTGTGGAGTTTGAGGCCGTCACTGCGCTGGCGTTCCTCTGGTTTGCCCGCGAAAAGTGTGACCTGGTCGTGCTGGAGACCGGCCTTGGCGGGCGCTGCGACGCAACGAACGTCGTGCCCCACAAGCTCGTGGCAGCCATCACAAAGATCGGCTATGACCACATGGAGGTCCTGGGAGATACACTTGATAAAATTGCCGCCGAGAAGGCCGGTATTATAAAAGAAGGAACCGTCGTCGTCAACTATCCCGACCAGCCTGCGGAGGCTATGGGGCCGATCCTGACCGCCGCTGCCGAGGCGCACACGAGCATCATCACGCCCGATAAGGACGATTTGACGCTGCTGCGCGGCAAGCGGCTGGAAAACCGCATTGACTACGGCGGCTATCGCGCCGCACTGGGCCTGCCCGGCACGCACCAGGCTAACCACGCCGCCATGGCTGTCGAGATCGCGCTGGCTCTCTGGCGCGAGTTCGGCTATGATATTTCGGACGATGCCATTCTGCAGGGCCTTGCCGATGCCCGGATGCCCGCCCGCATCGAGGTGCTGCGCCGCCATCCGCTGCTGCTGCTCGACGGCTGCCACAACCCGGACGGCGCTAAAATGCTGGCCGCGACCCTGACCCGCGCCGACTATGAGGAAAACCTCGTCGGTGTGCTGGGCGTGCTGGCCGACAAGGACTATAAGGATATGCTGTCCGATCTGGCTCCCTGCTTTGCCAAGATCTACACCGTCACGCCCAACTGCCCCCGCGCATTGAGCGCCGAGGAATTGCAGAAGGAGGCACGCTTCCACACCGACGCCGAGGCCGCCGACAGTGTGGCCGATGCCATCCGCAAGGCTGTGGACTACGCGGACGAGAACAACCTCGCGGGCGTTGTTGTCTGCGGTTCGCTCTACCTTGCCGCCGAGGCCCGCCCGCTGCTTCTCAAAGAAGCAGAAAAATAACCGGCCATCGCCATTTCAACAAAATACGCACCCGTAAGCCTGTATCATAACGATACGGGCTTTTTATTTTGTCTCAACACCCCCTCCCGGAAATTACCCGTTGATTTTTAACTCTCCCCGTAGGGGCCGGGCATGCCCGGCCCGCAACCTTCCCAACACTACCCTGTATACCCTTATAAATGAAAAAAGAGGACAACCCTATGGCCAAAGTAACTTTCGTGCCCGGCAGCGGCACATTGGCCGCCTATTTGAGCGGCGAGATCGACCACCACGCCGCCCAGACACTGCGGCGGGAGATCGATGCCCAGGTCGATGACCGCCTGCCCGAGCTGCTGACGCTCGACTTCTCGGGCGTCACCTTCATGGATTCCTCGGGTGTCGGCCTGATTTTGGGCCGCGGACGCCACGTAAGTGCACTGGGCGGGCGGCTGACCGTCCAGAACCCGCCGCGAGCCGTGCGGCGGATGCTCGACCTGGCCCACATAACCTACGCCTGAACGGAGGTGAACACCGATGAAGATGCTCAATCAGGTAAAAATTACGTTTGCGGGCCGCTCCGTCAACGAGGGCTTCGCCCGCGCAGCGCTGGCTGCGTTTCTTGTACAGCTTGATCCCACCGTGCCCCAGCTCGCCGATATGAAAACCGCTGTCTCCGAGGCCGTGACAAACTGCATCGTCCATGCCTACCCGGACAAGATCGGCCCCATCACAATGACGGCGGCCATCTATGAGGGTGGTATTGTGCGTATTACCATCACGGATCGCGGCGTCGGCATCCCGGATATTGCGAAGGCGATGGAGCCGATGTTCACCACCGGCGACGCCGAGGAGCGCGCGGGTCTGGGCTTTGCCGTCATGCAGAGCTTCATGGACAAGGTCAAGGTCTCCTCCACGCCGGGTCGCGGCACCCGCGTGACCCTGACCAAGCGGCTGGATGCCCGCGCGTGACCCCCTACATATATAGAAGGAGGGGACAGTCATGCCCACGGATATGCACCAGCTGCCGCGCGAAGAATTTATTGAGAGAAACCTCGGCCTTGTCCACGCCTGCGCCGGGCGGTTCAAGGGGCGGGGCATCGAGTATGAGGAACTCTACGCCGCGGGCTGTCTGGGCCTTGTGAAGGCCTGCGACGGGTTTGATACCGGGCGCGGCGTCTGCTTTTCCACCTATGCCGTGCCGGTCATCCTGGGCGAGATCAAAAAGCTGTTCCGAGATGGCGGCACAGTCAAGGTCAGCCGTTCGTTAAAGGAGCTGAGCCTTAAAATCAATGCCGAGCGTGAGCGCTGCCTCAAGCGCACCGGCCAGGAGCCCGGCGTGACCGAGCTGGCCGAGACGCTGGGCACGACCCCGGAGCAGATCGCTCTGGCCATCCGCGCGGCCCTGCCGACTCTGAGCCTGACGCCCGTGGACGACGAGGACGGCCTGCGGGAGTTTGACGTGCCGGTGGAGTCCCCGGAGGAAGCACTCTCGGACCGCATCGGTCTGGCCGAGGTGATGGACAGGCTGGACAGCGGTGACCGCCAGCTCATTCGTCTGCGCTTTTTCGCGGGCCGCACCCAGAGCGAGACCGCTCGCGTCCTCGGTACGACCCAGGTCCAGATCTCCCGCCGCGAGCGCCGCATCCTGAAATGGATGCGAGAACAGCTGTTAGAGGCCCAATGATACCCCCGACAAGCACCCGTTCGCCTCTACACCACCCTGTAGGGGCCGGGCATGCCCGGC
>SKEA01000587.1_pt1 | contig 32645 bp, 25 predicted proteins | sample 4826601 | NCBI WGS metagenome assembly SKEA01 (sample SAMN11008821, study PRJNA524170) | human gut metagenome | biome: Human fecal sample; material: Feces; isolation source: fecal sample from pouch patient p13, p53 | host: Homo sapiens | place: Israel: Tel-Aviv | collected 2016-07-06 | reverse complement strand
AGATATTTTAGTCAAAATTACTGCAAGCAAATTAGTAACTTTAATTATTAACAAAGAAAAGGTTTTAAATAAGATAGAATTATATAATTAACTATTGTAAGCGAGGTAACAACATGGCAAATAGTAAGAAACGTAAGAAAAATACAAAGAAAAAAACTAATAATAAAAAAGTTATTAAAGAGGGGAAGAGCTTAGAAGTGAATGGACCATTTATGACTTTTATGAGTAAAAAATGGTCAAGAATAACATTGCATATTAGTACAGCAGTAATATGGATTTTCTTCTTATTAGATTTTTTTACATTCCAACAATTAGGAAAATTCCCCAATCCAATATTATCAATTTTAGCATTAGTTGTGTTAATGTTAGAATGTGCAGTTTCTAAAGGTTTAAAGAAATAAAGTTTAATTAAATATTTGATAAGTAAAATGTGGTATGCGATATATTATTTATATTGCAACCACATTTTTTGTTAGTTGAGAAAGTTATCTCATTTAACAATATTTAACATGGAATTAAACTAGAGTTTAAGGAACATAACTATAATTAGATTGTAAAACAGTAGTGTTTATTAAGATGATTAGGGGGAAATAGAGTGATTAAAAAGAAGATACTTCATAAAATATTAAGTGCGGCACTTACTACTATGATTATGACATCAATGTTCCATTTCACATTAGTAAAAGCAGAAAGTAAAAGTTTTATAGAAAAGGTAGCAAGCTTTAGTACAGGTTCATCTAGTGAAGATGGTGGAGCTGCAGAAATTGTAAAATATAATAAGGATAATAATAAATTTTATGTTATTAATGGCATTAAGTCTCAAATACATATTGTTAGTTTAGATAATGCTAATGGTAATTTAAATGAGGATAACATTATTAATGTTAAATCTTTTGTTGAAAAAGATGGTTTTGTATATGGTGATATAACAAGTATTTCTATAAATAATGAAAGAAAAGAAATTGCAGTATCAGTACAAGAGCAAGATTATACTAAGGATGGAAAGATAGTAATTGTTGATTATGATGGTAATTTAAAAGCTATTTATGAATGTGGAGTTCAGCCAGATATGATTACATATACCACTGATTCAAAATATATTTTAACTGCCAATGAAGGTGAGCCAAGAGAAGGGATTGGAGAAGGAATTATTGACCCAAAAGGTTCAGTAACTATAGTTAATCTTGAAAGTGGGGAATCAAAGTTAGCTACTTTTGAAAAGTTTGATGATAAGAGAGAAGAACTTTTAAATGATAAGGTAATATTAATGAAAGATGCAAAGCCATCAGTTGATTTAGAACCAGAATATATTACAGTTGATTCAAGTAGCAAGAAGGCATATATATCTTTACAGGAAGCTAATTCAATAGCAACGTTAGATATTGAATCAGGAGAATTTGTTTCTGTAAAAGGATTAGGCTTTAAAGATCATTCACAAGAAGGAAATGAAATTGATGTAGTTAAAGATAAGAATATTAATATTAAAACACAAGAAAATCTTTATGGTGTTTATATGCCTGATGGTATAACTTTATATGAGGTAAATGGTAAAACTTATATTTTAACTGCAAATGAAGGTGATGCAAGGGAGTTTGGGGACTTTAATGCATTAAAAGAAATAAAAATAGATGGTAAAAAAGTAGAGGTTTTAGATAATAGTAAATTTGATGGATTAGAAGAAGATAAAAACTATGTATTAGGTGGACGTTCTTTTTCAGTTTGGGATGCTGATACTATGGAGTTAGTATATGATAGTGGTAGTGATTTTGAAAATATAACTGCAGAAGTGTATCCAGATTATTTTAATAGTACTAATAAATCAGTAGAAATTGATAATAGAAGTGGTAAAAAGGGACCTGAACCAGAAGAAGTTAGAGTTGGAGTTGTTGGTGATAAAATTTATGCATTTGTAGGTCTTGAGAGAATTGGTGGAGTAATGTCATATGATATTACAGATCCTAATAATATATCTTTTAAAGAATATATAAATACTAGAGATTTTAGTAGTGATATGGCAGGAGATGTTGCGCCAGAGGGAATAGATTTTATAAAAGCAGAAGATAGTCCAACTGGATATCCATTATTATTAGTTGCTTGCGAAGTAAGTGGAACAGTTGCTGTAATGCAGATAAATGAAGGATATGTTGAGAAGTCTAAAGAAATAACAATCTTCCATACTAATGATGTTCACTCAAGAGTTGATAATTATTCTAAGGTCAAGGCTTATATAAATAATTACGATAATAAATTATTAGTTGATGCAGGAGATACATTCCATGGACAAAGTATTGCGACTTTAGAGTTTGGTAGTAGTATAGCTAAAATATTAAAGGCAATGGGATATTCAGCAATGGCTCCAGGAAATCATGACTTTAATTATGGGCAAGATAGATTAACAGAGCTTGGAGAAGAAGCAGATATAAAAGTTTTAGCTGCAAATGTTAAGAAAAATGGAGTTGCTCAATATGATGAATACACTATAGAAGAGGTAGATGGAGTAAAAATAGGTATTTTTGGACTTGCAACTCTAGAAACAGCATATAAAACAAATCCAAATAATGTAATTGGGTTAGATTTTGGAACTAAAGATTCTGTGATTAAAGATGCTAAAAATATGGTATCAAAATTAAATGATGAAGGAGCTAATATAATTATTGCATTAAGCCATTTAGGTATTGATAGAGATAGCAAAGTAAAATCAACTGATATAGCAGAAGCTGTGGATGGAATTGATTTAATTATTGATGGACATAGCCATTCAATATTAGAGGATTATTCAGAATTTAATGATAATAATGAAACTAAAATAGCAAGTACTGGAGAGTACTTAAAGGGGTTAGGTCAAGTTACAGTATCTTTTGATGAAAATTTAGAAATCGAAAATATTGATTTAAAAACTGTAGATACAGCTACTTTAGTGGAAGAGGATGATGAAATTTTTAACTTGATTACTAATATAAAAGATAATCAACAGGATATTTTAAATGAAGTTGTTGGAAGTACTCCTATAAAATTAGAAGGTTCTAGAGAATTAGTTAGAACGGAACATACTAATCTAGGAAGATTAATAACTTCAGCTATGTTAAATGAAACTGGAGCAGATATAGCCATAACTAATGGTGGTGGAATAAGAGATTCAATAGAAGCTGGAGATATTACTAAAGACTCGGTTATTAAAGTATTGCCTTTTGGTAATTATATTATAACTAAAAAGGTTAAAGGTAGTGATATAGTAGCTGCTTTAGAGCATGGAGTGGTAGAAGGTGCTGGTTCATTTACACATTTTGCAGGAATTACAGTTGAAACTAAAAAGGAAACAGATGATGATGGTGTAACTAGACATAAAGTTATTTCTATTAAGATAAATGGTGAAGATTTAGATTTAAACAAAGAATATATTTTAGCTACAAATGATTTTATGGCTGTAGGTGGAGATGGATATACAATGTTTAGTGATTATCCAACTTTAAATGAATATTCAGCATTAGATGAAAGTTTAATTAAATACATTGAGGAAATTGGTTCAGAAGGGATTATTGCTATTGATAAGGAAGAGAGATTAGTAGTTAAAGATGTTTCGGATGAAGTAATAGATGATGAAACAAACAATGATATTAATAATGGTTCAGAAAATGATAAAGATGATGAAGTAGTTATAAACCCTAGTGAAGATAAGGTGGAAATTTCTAATAGTAATAATAATCAAAATAATAAACTACCACAAACAGGAGGCAAAAACGTAATGCCAATAGTAGCTTTTGCAGTTATTATGATTATAGGGGGAGTTATGATTATTAAATTTAAATTCGGATTTTCTAGATTTAACAATTAATTCTTATACGTTCAATGTATTATATTAGCTAATAAAAGTAGATTTAATATGGGTTAGTAGTATGGTTCTTGTTTTCCTTAATTCTAAATCAAAATAATAAAAATGCCGAAGTATACATTGTTATGTAAGCTTCGGCTTAAATTAAATATTTAATTAGTTACAACTACATTATTTGTGGAATCTTTTTTTGAATAATTTCTTAAAACAAGAAATTGCAACCATAAATCCTAGACATATTAGTAATATTGCAAATATTAATTGTAGTCCATCAGTAAGAAATACAAATTGACCTGCAGTTATTTTTTTCATAATACTTAAAATAGCTTGTACTAATGCTGTAAATGTTACAGATAGCATTACAACCATAGGAGCCCATAACATAAAGCCTTTTCTTTTAGTACTTTTTAAGAATACAGCAAGAGTAATTAATACTAATGCAGATAATAATTGATTAGCTGCTCCAAATAATGGCCAGACATTATTGTATCCACCAAGTGAAAGAATAAGACCTATCACTAAAGTAAGAATTGTTGCAAAATATTTATTTGTCATTAATTTAGAAATTCCAGTAGCTTCTTTAGAGTCATCTTTAAATAATTCTTGAAGAGACATACGACCAATACGTGCAACAGAGTCTAAAGATGTTAGTGCTAACGCTGATACACACATTGTCATTATACAACTAGCAACATGCTCAGGAATTCCTAAAAGTCCTAAGAAACCAGCAACATTACTTGAAAATATAGCAAAAGGAGTTCCTTCAGGCATCTTTCCTCCAACAGCAGCAGCACCTACTACAACAAGAGCAATTACACCAAGTAGAGTTTCAATAAGCATAGCACCATATCCGATACTTAGCATATCTTTTTCATTTTTTACTTGTTTAGATGAAGTTTCAGAGGAAACTAAACTATGGAACCCAGAAACAGCACCACAAGCAATTGTTATAAATAATGTTGGAAATAAGAAGTTTCCATTTACTTCAAAACCTACAAAGGCAGGTAGGTTCATTTCAGGTTTAGCTACTACAACACCTAAAACAGCACCTATAATCATTGCAAGTAATAAGAATGTACTTAAGTAATCTCTTGGTTGCATTAATAACCACATTGGAGTAATTGATGCTAAGAAAAGATAAGCAAAAGTTACTATTAACCAAGTTGTTTTATCAAAATATAGAGGAAATGCTATTCCTACAGCTAACATAGCTACTAAAAGAACAACTCCAATTATAAATTGTAATACTTGACTTGGATTTTTATATTTAATAAAAACTCCAAAAATCATTGCAACTATTATAAATAGCATTGAAATTGATGCAGCTGATGCATTTGGTGTAAGTAAAGAGCCATCTTGTGCTATTCCATTAAATGTATTAGCAACTATGTCAGAAAAGGCTGCAATTACTAATAAAGTAAATATCCAAGCAAATAAAAAGAAAAATTTTCTACCTGCTTTTCCGATATATTGTTCAATTAAGCCACCAATTGATTTACCTTCATTTTTAACAGATGCATATAAAGCAGCAAAGTCATGTACTGCTCCAAAGAATATTCCCCCAATTAGTAACCATAATAAAACAGGCAACCATCCAAACATTGCTGCAATAATTGGTCCTGTTACAGGTCCTGCCCCTGCAATTGATGAAAATTGATGGGAGAATACTACAGATTTTGGTGTAGGAATAAAATCTTCTCCATCCTCTTTTGTATAAGCTGGTGTTTTGGCATTTGGATCAATGCCCCAAGTTTTAGCAAGATATCTTCCATAAGTAACATAAGCAATAGCTAAAACTAATATGGCAAGTCCTACTATAGTTAATCCATTCATTATAAAAGCCCCCTTTAAAAAAATAGTATAATTTACAAATAATTCATAAATTCTAATATAATAGTAATTATAGTGATGGTGTGATAAAACGTCAACAAATTTAAAGAAAAAATAGTAATTTAATAAAAAAAGTTAAAATATTATTTGAAAAGTTAATGAGGAAACGTTTAACTAAAAAGTTTGATATTTTTATATTTATAAGAAGTAAAAATATTAGATAATAATATGAAATGTCAAAAGAGCAGAATTTGATTTTCTGCTCTTTTAGTATTAAAACTCTCTTTTAAAGTCTATAAATCTTGTTCCTTGAAATGATAAAGTTCCTTTATCACCTTCAGCTAATAATCCGTATTGAGTACCATCTACATGAAATTCTTGTCTTTGACCATTAGTATATTCAAATGTTACATAATATGTTGTAGAGGTTGTTGATATGTGATTTCCATTGCCATGACGATGTGATACTGAAGCCCTTTTAGATATAATTGTTGCAGTTACAGGAATTATTGGCTGTTTGTTATTATAACTCCATTCTTTAATGTTTTTAATAAGAGTAAATATAACAATACCAAATATAAGTAAAAAAAAGATAGGAAATAAAAATTGCATAATATTAAAAAATGGATCAATAAACATTATTTTTCCCCCATATATAAATAGTTTTATAACAATATAATAAGATAAATATAAAGTTTATACAATAAAATACAATTACTTTCTTCTTTTTTTATGAAGTATTTTCATTTAACCAGCTGTTAATAAAAGGGGATAAAGTATTTTATAAAACGGAAAGTATTGTATAATGAATATAGAGTAATTAAATTAGGGGGTATAAGAGTGATTAAAAGATATATAGAGCTTTTTAAAAGTAAACCTGTAGTAACTGCATTTAGTAGTAGCTTGGTTATTGGATATGGTATTTGTTTACTATACATTATTTTAATAGGAAACAATATGAGGTTAAATGAAATTCCTCAAACTATAATTTCCATGTTGATATTTGGAATTTTAATAGGTGGATTTTCAGTATTTCCAGTATTATTATCAATACTTAATTTAATATATTTATTTAACTTGAAAAAAGATGAAGAAATTAAAAGGGAAGAAATTAAAGTAGAAGCTACTACTATGATAATAGGAAGTTGTTTTATGTTTATATATTTAGCTAGTGGCTTACCAAATATAACATATAAAGATTGGAATGAAAGTATATTTTACTTTCAAATTCATACACCTATTGCAACAGAAATGATGTTAACTATAGCCATCTTTATATTAGTTGCTATATTAGGTTACTTAGTATTAAGATTTTCAAAAATGAATAAGTTACCACCTTTAGTTTTAGTATTATCAATGTCAGCTTTATATATTGGAATAATTGTAGATGTACTTTGGATATGCCAAATATTTAAGATTAATACTTTAAATTTAATACTTGTATTATTTCCATTGAACGTTATAGTAATATTTATTAAAGTTATAAAAGACATAGTTATTAAATGGAATTTAGAATACAAGGATAAAGAAAGAGTTTTAAAGAATAATAAATTAATTAACTTATGTAATAAAATATTAAATAATGCACTAAACTGGCCATGGTTGGCGCTTATTTTTATGGTTCCATTGCTTGGAATATTAATAGGAATACTAGCACTATTTGGCCAAGCACCAGATAGCGTAATAAAGGCATTTACTGAAACGGCAGAGTGGAATTTGTCTACAAAGATACCAGCTCAAAGTCTTGAATATGATGGACATTATTTGTGCACTGTGGCAGCAGGAGGGCATAAAGAAATTGTAAAACCAATAAGGCTTGGAAGAAGAGGTGGAAAGTATATTGTAGTAAACAGGCAGTTATGTATTGCCAATGCTTTTGAGCAGATAATTGAAGAGAGAACTCCAAAGTTTCATTATTTAGTAAGAAGTTTTTATGATAAGTATGGATATCCAGTTGCAAAACATATAAATTCTAAGTATACAGCTGATTTTGTATATTTTTTAATGAAACCTCTTGAATGGATTTTTTTAATAGTAATTTATTTATTTGATGCTAATCCTGAAAATCGTATAGCAATACAATATTTACCTAAAATAAAAAATTAAATTAAAGAAAAGGGAGCTTAAAATGGAGTTTTAATTCTACGCTTTTCTAATCTTTCTTGGAATTTAACTCTAGCTCTTAAAGTTTTACCTCTAAACTTTTCAGCATTTTCTGTTGCAAGTTCTCTTAATCTATCTATTAATATTTCATTTCTTTCAATTTCTTCAGTATCAGCAACAGCTAATTCTTGTAATTCGATTTTAGTTTGAAGTAATGAGAAATTATACTCAACATATCCACCATCAAACTCTTGAATTTCCATGTTTTCAAGATGAAGAATCTTATTAAAGCAATGATTTAATAAATATCTGTTATGAGTAATAACTAAAAGTGTTCCCTTATGAGCATTAATTAAATTTTTAAGAGCATTAAGATTTTTAAAATCTAAAAATACATCTGGTTCATCCATAATAAGTAAGTCTGGATTAGTTAACTACCAACTTTTCTCATATTAGTACCTCACTTTATCATAAAAAAAGAGCCTATAAAAATAAGCTCTTTAATATTATTTTATTACTTGAAGTTTTACACTTAGTTTTAATAAGTTCAATTTATTTATACATTTATATTAATGAAGTTTTGGATAAAAATAGAAAAATGAATTTTTATTTATCCTTGATAACGAATTCTTTCAACTAATGTTTCCTTTTTAAAATTATGACTTAATGTAAATGATAATATAATTTGAAGAATTAAGATTATTGCAATCATAACTAAAATTGGGGTAATAGGAATGTGATAAACGTTCATTCCAAATATTCCCTTTCTTTTAGCAAATGAAAATAGCATATAACCAAGAGGTAATCCAACTATAAGTGAAACGAAAATACTTCCAATTGTAAAAATTAATCCTTGAATTTGCAAACTTAAATTTAATTGCTTATTTGTCATTCCAACTGCTTGTAATACTCCATATTCCTGCTTTTTAGTTATTATATTAATAATAATTGTATTTGCAAGATTCATAAATCCAATTAAGCCTAAGATTCCAACAAATAAATAAGATCCAAGTTTCATCATAGTACTTGTAAATTCGGTCATTGCTAATTCATCATGATAAGTTTTAAGTTTAATATAAGAAGTATTTTCAATTAAATCTCTAAGTTGATTTTCAACAACTGAAACATCATTTTTATCACAATCAACCCAAAGGTAGCCAAATGAAGAACCAGAAGGGTGTAAGCTATTATATACTTCTTCAGGCATAACAAGGTAAGTATCAGAACTTACAAAAGCTCCTAGAATATTACCCTGATAGTTTAAAATTTCAGTTCCATTATCTATTTGTAAAGAAATTAAATCATTTAAGGAATAGCCATCTGGTTCCATCCACATAGACCATCCAAAGAAGATATCTTTATTTTTTACAGCTTCATCATAGTCCATTAAACCAAGATCGTCTTCAAAGCGCATATTTTCAAAATCATTTTTATTTACAATAGAAATTACTTGTTTTACATCATCAATATTTACAACAGCAATTTCCCTAGTAATAACATCCTTAACTTCTGGAATTGCTTTAATTTTAGCTATTAATGATTCATTTAATGGATTATTTTTTAATATAGAATCTAAGTTATTTTCAGGATAAGCTTCATCCCATTCAAGGGAATAATCAAGCTTTAATTCAAACTGACCATGATTTAATCCTTTTCTTGCTTCATATTCTGTATCAATATTTCCAACAAAATTTGAAATTATTACAAATAATACACAAGATAATCCCATTGTAAGAATAGTTGTAAGAGTTCTTTTTTTATTACCTAAAATATTTGCCATTGCCATTGAAAAAACAGTGATATTTTTTTTGCCTTTTCTAATCCCACAATTTTTAATAGTTGAATTTTCAAGATATCTTGTTGCTTCAATTGGAGAGATACGTGCAACTATTTTCATTGGCTTGCGAAGTGCAAGTATTACTGTAAGTAATGAAATAATAATAGTAATTAACATTAATGGTATTGAAAATAAAGGAACTTGTATATTTTTAACACTAGTTTCAAGTAAATTGCCTTGTTCTATTAACCATGAAAAACTTAACTTTGCAATAAAAAATCCAATAATTAATCCAAGGGGAATTGCAATTACTGATAAAATTAATCCTTCTTTTAAAATAAGATACTTCATTTGTTTTTTTGTAGCACCTAATGCTTTTATTTTTCCATATTCCTGTATTTTTTGAGCAATACCAACTTGGAAGATATTATAAATTACAATTACAGCAAGTAATATGATTATTAAAGATGTAAATCCACAAAATAAAATCATTTCATAGCTTGGGTCTAGCATCCAAGATAAGTAATAACTATTTATAATTAAATTATTACTATTTATTCCACAAGATTTAGCGATACTTGTAAGAACATCATCTATATTATTCATTGAAACTTTTACTGAATCATTTAATGTAAAATAAACATTATATTGTTTATAATCATTTGAAATTTCATTTTCATAAAATGCTGGAGAACAAAAAACAACATAAGATGAAGAAATTTGATAGTTTTCTCTATTATATAAAATACCACTTATTACAAATGACCTTTCTGTATATTCCTCTGACATTCCAGAACGATAATATAACTTTATTTCATCACCAACTTGTACATCATTATATCCTTGAGATTCAAAAAAAGCTTTACTTCCGGAAATTTCATTTTCCTTTTCAGGATAAGCTCCAGCTTCAAGTAAATATTCTTTATTATATGGAAGCATTTTACGAACTGATGAATCTGTACTTACAAAACTACCTTTTTCATTTCCTTTTAATATTCCAGCAGCAGACATAATTCCTATATCATCAATTTCAGCTCTTCTATAAATTTCTTGTAATTGTTGATTATTTACAGATAAAAACAACCCATAATTACTTCCATAATGATTACTTGCATTTTTCTTTTGAAGTCTAACAAAGCCATTTGCAAAGGTGCTAATAATAGTAAGTAGGGAAGTAGTTAATAAAATTGCAATTATTATAAGAATACTTCTAGTTTTATTTTTTTTATTATTGCTTAATGCAATTTTTGTAGTTGCATTCAACGAAAATCTACCACCTTTCCATCTTCAATTATTAAAATACGATCTGCTACTTGTGCAATTTCATCATCATGAGTAATCATTACAATTGTTTGCCCATATTTTTTTGCAGTCATTTTTAATAATGCAATTACTTCATCACTTGTTTTAGAATCAAGATTTCCTGTTGGTTCATCTGCAAAAAGGATATCTGGCCTTGTAACTAAAGCTCTTGCAATTGCAACTCTTTGCTGTTGTCCTCCTGAAAGTGTATTAGGTAAGTTATGAATTTTATTTTCAATTCCTAATGTTTTAATAATATCATTTACAAATGATTCATCTACCTTTTTACCATCTAAGCCTAATGGCAATACGATATTTTCCCAAACATTAAGGGCAGAAACTAAGTTAAATGCTTGAAAAATAAATCCAATTTTTCTTCTTCTAAAAATAGCAAGCTGATCTTCCTTCATTTTATAAATATCTTTTCCAGAAATGATAACATTGCCTTTTGTTGGCATATCAAGGCCACCAAGCATATGAAGTAAAGTACTTTTTCCAGAACCAGATTTACCTACGATTGTTACAAATTCACCTTGATTAATTTTTATATTAACATTGTTTACAGCTTTTACTTGATTTTCTTTTGTCCCGTAAAACTTACAAAGCTGATTTGTTTCTAAAATTATACTCATTAAAATAACCTCCATTTAGTCTTTTCTATTTTATCTTAACAATGTAATCTTTCAATTTGATTTCAAAAAATGAGTAGAAGTCTTACAGTTTTGTAAGACTTCTACTCACTTTCTGGCAATTGAATTACAAAGGTACTGCCACAGTTATTATTTTTATTATTTCCTAAATTAGATGATACAGTAATTGTACCATTATGATTTTCAATAATTTTTCGTGTAAGGAATAATCCAATTCCAGATCCATTTTCATTGCTTACAGCATTCATCTTTCCCCTAAAGAAACGCTGAAATATTTTATGATATTCTTCTTTTGGTATTCCAATGCCATTATCTTTAATTTCTATACGGATAAAGCCATTTCTTTTTTGAAGATAAACAAATATTTCAGAATTATCAGGGCTATATTTTATTGCATTATCTAAAACATTTATTATTGCTTCACTTAACCATTTCTTATCCTGCATAATTTTATAATATTCTAATGAATCATCACAATTAAAAATTAATTCAATATTTTTTTCTAATGTTTTTGGATAAACACGGTTAATTGCAGTTATGATTGTATCCAAGATTGGAAGCTTATTTTTTTCAATTTGAATTAAGCTAACTTCCATTTTAGAAATTTGAAGTAATGATTGTAATAATGTTTCTAAACCATCTAATGCATTTCTGCATCTTGTAGAAAATTCCATTTGTTCTTCTTTACTTAAATTTTCATGAAGTAAAATACTAAAACATGTATCTAATGCTGCTACAGGTGTTTTTAACTGATGTGAAATATCAGAAACTAATTCCTTTGTTCCTTCTCTTTCTAATCTTGCTTCTTCTTTTAATAAGTTTAAGTGATTTCCAATAGCATCAAGCTGATATTTTATTTTTTCTAATTCATTTGATTCATCATTATTTAATAAAATTGATAAGTTATTTTCTCTAAAATTGATAAGTGTTTGTTCAATTTCTAATAATATATTATTTTCTTTTTGAAAAACTGATTTTTGCCATAAAGCAAGAAGAAAAGTTGAAATTCCTAATAGTAAAAAAGAAATTAATGCTGTTATAATACAATTTTGTTGAAATTGTTTATATAGTGCATTTTGATTATTTTTTAAGTAACCATATTGTTGTAAAATTTCTTTCCCATTTTTAATAGATTCAAGATTATGGCCTTTTAAAATTTCAACAGCTTTATTAATTGAATTTTTTGATTCATAGTCATTTGATATATTATTTTCAGTAGTAGCTGATAACATTTGAGCTATAATATCAATATTGCTATTATAATTTTTATAGTAGAAGCAAGTAGTTAAAATATTTATAAATAACCATGTTAAAAGAGAAATAATAATTAAATTTATAATAGATTTAAATTTTCTTTTTTTCATCATATATTTTCAACTTCCTGATTCCATATATAGCCCAAGCCTCTAATATTTTTTAAATAAATCGGCTTTGCAGGATCATCTTCTATTTTTTCACGCAATCTTCTAATGTTAACAGCAACAGTATTATCATTTACAAATTCCCCATTTACATCAAATATATTTTCTAATATTTGATTTTTTGAAAGAACTTGCTTTGGATGCTTTAAAAATAAAATTAATAGTTTCCATTCAGTTTTTGTAAGTAAAATTTCTTCACCATTTAATGAAGCTTTCATTTCATCAAGATGAATATGTATATTTCCAGAAATTATTCTATTTTGCTTTTTATTAATCATTTTACGCTTTAAATAAGCATCAATTTTTAACATTAGCACAGATAAGCTAAATGGTTTAGTAATATAATCATCTGCACCAGCTTCATAACCCATTACTTGGTCTATTTCTTGATCTAATGCAGTTAAGCAAATAACGTATGTTTGAAATTCCTGCCTTAGCCACATAATGAAATCTAGTCCATTTCCATCAGGAAGGTTAATGTCACAAACAGCAAGGTCTATAGGATGTTTTTTTATTAATTGTTTTGCTTCAAAAATAGTTTCACAGGAAAATACGGTATTTCCTGATTTTTTTAAGGAAAATGTAATTCCTCTGTTTACACTTTCATCATCTTCAAGTACTAATATATTTGCCATAATATCTCCTAAAAGTTTAAAATATATTTTTTATTTGGAAATTTAAGAATATCTATATTTTAGCATAAGAAAAATTGTAAGGATATAATAAATATTTTTTATGATTTTATCTATATCAATAGAAATGAGTGATGAAGATGTAGAAAAAGACTTATATATGATATAATTTATTTAATGTTAATAATTGAGAAGGGAAATCGTATGAAAGTAAAAATACAAGATGTAGCTAAAAAAGCAGGAGTTTCAGCAACTACTGTATCAAGGGTTCTTAATAATAGAGGATATATAAGTGATGAAACAAGAGAAAAAGTTAATAAAGCAATGAAGGAACTTAATTATTTTCCAAATGATGTTGCACGTTCATTATTTAATAAAAGAACTAATTTAATAGGATTAATTATACCTACTGTAAGTAATCCTTTTTTTGGAGAACTTACTTTTTATATAGAGACTATTTGCAATTCTATTGGATATAAAATATTGATTTGTAATAGTCTTAATAATATTGAAAATGAAAAAAAATATTTAGAAATGCTTATGAGAAACCAAGTTGATGGAATTATAGTTGGAACACATAATCAGGGAATATTAGATTATAAAAATGATAATTTAGCAGCAGTATCTATTGATACATATTTGTCAGAAAATATACCAATTATAGGATCTGATAATTATAATGGAGGAAAAATAGCAACAGAATTGTTATTAGCTAAAGGATGTAAAAATATAATTAATATAGATGGAGACTGTAATTTAAAAACACAAGCAAGGTTGAGAAAAGTTGCATATGAAGATGTAATGAAAGCAAATAATAAATCGCCTATAACTTATGAAATTATAGGTGCATTGGATGGGAAAAATCAAATGCAGATTGTAAACCAAATTTTAAATGAAAATCCAGAAGTAGATGGAGTTTTTGCAACAAATGATTTATTTGCAGCAGCTTTTATAAATGAAGCTAGAAAGCGTGGAAAAAGAATACCAGAAGATATAAAAGTAATAGGATATGATGGAACTGAAACTAGTAGAAGTTTATTGCCAGATTTAACAACTATAAAACAACCAATAGAGATGATAGCAAGAAAAGCTATTGATGTATTGATGAAAGAAATTGAAGGAGATTTTTCTTACAAAAAGTCTCATGTAGCAATTCCAGTAACACTTTTAGAAGGTAAAACCACATAAAATTATTGATAGATAACATACTAAAATATTATATAGATTTTAGTATGTTATTTTTTTTACATAAATTTGAATGAAACCGGTTGACATATGAAACCGGTTGACATATAATTTATTTATCAAATAAAAATGTTTACAAGATAAAGGGGGATTTTAAAAATGTCAAAATCAAAGACAGTATATTTAAAATTGAGTGCTTATTTCTTTTTCTTCTTTGTAACTTGGTCAGCAAGTTATTCATTATTTTCTATTTGGCTAGGACAAGAAATAAATTTGAGTGGTGCGGATACTGGTGTTGTATTTTCTGTAAACGCTATCTTTGCTTTATGTATGCAACCCATATATGGTTATATTTCTGATAAAATAGGGTTAAAAAAGAGTATATTAACTTTTATAAGTATATTGTTAATTTTTGTAGGACCATTTTATATATATGTTTATGGACCTTTATTAAAATATAATACAATTTTAGGGGCAGTAGTTGGTGGAATTTATTTAGGAACAGCGTTTCTTGCAGGAGTTGGAGCAATTGAATCTTATGTAGAAAAAATAGGTCGTAAGTATAATTTTGAATATGGACGTTCTAGAATGTGGGGATCACTAGGATGGGCAGCTGCTACATTTTTTGCTGGACAGTTATTTAATATAAACCCTAATATTAATTTTTGGATTGCATCTATTTCAGCTATAATATTATTTTTTATAATTTTATCTATATCAATAGAAATGAGTGATGAAGATGTAGAAAAAGCTCAATCTGTTAATATAAAAGACGTATGTTTGCTTTTTAAACTAAAAGAGTTTTGGTTCTTTATACTTTATGTAATCGGTGTAACTTGCTTCTATAATGTTTATGATCAACAATTTCCATTATATTATTCATCTATGTTTAGTACAAAAGAACTAGGTAATCAGATATTTGGTTACTTAAATTCATTTCAAGTATTTTTAGAGGCAGCAATGATGTTTATAGCACCATTTATAGTAAATAAAATTAGTGCTAAAAAAGGATTAATTCTTGCAGGGTTATTAATGAGCTTTAGAATTATAGGTTCAGGATTAGCAACAGAACCAATATTAATATCATGTATGAAATTACTACATGCAGTTGAATTACCAATAATGCTAATTGCAGTATTTAAGTATTTAGCCGCTAATTTTGATAATCGTTTATCTTCAATATTATATTTAGTTGGCTATCAGTTTGCTTCTCAAGTAGGTGCAACAGTATTATCACCAATAATAGGTAGATTTTATGATACTGTAGGTTTTAGCACTACTTATATTATAATGGGGTGTATAGTTTTAGTATTTACATTAATATCAATGATTACTTTAGCTAGTTCCAAAAAAGAAAATCTAATTACAACAAAAAATACGAATAGTTTATAAAATGGGGGGAAATAATTATGCTAGATAAAAGAATTGAAAAAGCAGAAGAAGTTTTAAAAAATGCAAAGGAAAATGTAAAGAGTAGATATAGGCTTGGGTATCATATTATGGCACCAGCTAACTGGATTAATGATCCTAATGGACTTATTCAATATAAAGGAGAATATCATGCATTCTATCAACATCATCCTTATGATGAGAACTGGGGACCTATGCACTGGGGACATGTTAAAAGTAAGGATTTAGTGAATTGGGAGCATTGTCCTGTAGCCTTAGCTCCAGGAGATGAATTTGATAAGGGGGGATGTTTTTCAGGAAGTGCAGTAGATGATAATGGAAATCTTGTTTTAATTTATACAGGACATAATTATATAGATAAAGAGAAAGATACATTTTATGAAAATCAAAATATTGCAATAAGTAAAGATGGTGGAGTTACTTTTGAAAAATATGAAAATAATCCTGTTATAGATAAACCACCTGTAGATAGTATACATCACTTTAGAGATCCTAAGGTTTGGAAACATGAAGATAAATGGTACATGGTTGTAGGAAATTCTACAAAGGATAATATAGGAAGAGTAATATTATATGTTTCTTCAGATTTATACAACTGGGATTATGTTGGAACCCTTGCAACAAGCAAAGGTGAGCTAGGGTATATGTGGGAGTGTCCTGATTTCTTTAAGCTTGGGGATAAATATGTATTAAGTTTTTCACCACAAGGAATTGAAAAGAAAGAGGGTAAATATCCAAATTTATTCCAAACAGGATATATAGTAGGGGATTATGATTATGCTAAAAATGAATTTGTACATGGAGAATTCCATGAACTTGATAATGGACATGATTTTTATGCAGTTCAAACATTTTTAGATGATAAGGGACGTAGAATTGCAATAGGATGGATGGATATGTGGGAATCTGATATGCCTACTAAACAAGATGGATGGTGTGGAGCATTAACAATTCCACGGGAATTAACATTAAACTCTGATAATAAAATAATGATGCATCCTGTTGAAGAATTAAAGGATTTAAGAGAAGAATGTATCTTAGAAGAAAAAGATATAAATGTATATGAAAATAAAAGCTATCAATTAAAAACAAACGAAAGAATGATGGAAATTAACATTGCATTTGATTTATCTAAATTTGAGTCAGATAAAATTGAGGTTAAGATAAAAGGAATTGATGAAGAAGAATTAAGTTTAAATTATAATAGAAATATTTCAGAGCTAATTCTTGATTGCTCTAAATGTGGTAAGAATAAGGATAGTGCAAGAAAGGCTATTTTAAATAAGGAAGATAAGCTTTCGTTAAGAATATTTATAGATAGATCATCAGTTGAAGTATTTGTTAATAATGGAGAGGCTACGATTACAAGTAGAATTTATCCTAAAAATAAATTTGATGAACTTGAAATTTGCTCAGATGGTAATGGTACAAAAGTTAAATCAATAGAAGTATGGAAATTAAGAGATGTATGGAAATAATTTTTAAACTAAATTAACAGGTTAGGTTTAAAGGAATAAAAACTATAACATAAGTCAATGATTCAAAAGAGTCATTGACTTATGTTATAATTATTTATAGTTATTAATGAGAAGATACTAATTAGGAAGGGAGATGAAAAGGTGACTATATATTTAAATACAACTAATCCTTTAGAAAATTATAGAGAACTTCTAAATGAAGAGTATTTTGTTGATAAATCATCTATAATAGAAATACTAAATAAAAGACTATTCACAAAAAGTAAATATATATGTTTAACTAGGCCTAGAAGATTTGGAAAATCATCAGTTGCTCATATGTTAGGCACTTATTATAGTAAAGCTGTGGATTCCAAATGTATTTTTGATAAGCTTAATATTAGTAAATCAGAGTCGTATAAAGAACATCTAAATAAATATAATGTAATTAGTATAAGTTTTAATAGATTATCGGATATTGGGAATACCTATGATGATTATATAAATAGAATAAAGATTAATTTAAAAGAAGATATAAAAGAATTATATCCACATATAAATGTAGATAAATATTTATCTATAAGTGATTTATTAGAATGTTTAAATGATAAATTTATATTTATAATAGATGAATGGGATTATATTTTTAATAATAATCTTTTTGAAGAAAATCAGAATGATTTTTTGGAATTTTTAAGAAATCTTTTAAAAGATCAACCTTATGTTGCATTATGTTATATGACAGGAGTTTTACCTATTAAAAAATATTCTAGTGGTAGTGCCCTTAATATGTTTGATGAATATACATTTTTAAAAGATAGAAAATTTGGAGAATATTTTGGCTTTACGGAAGAGGAAGTATTAGAGTTATGCAAGAAAAATAGAAAGATGGATTTTAAAGAATTAGAAAGTTGGTATAATGGTTATTTAACAGCTGCAGGAATAAGAATTTATAATCCACGTTCAGTAGTAAAAGCACTTCAAAATAATTATTGTGAAAGCTATTGGACAAATACTGGGGCCATGGATGAAGTTGCTGAATATTTAAAATATAATACTTTAGATATTTGTGATGATGTAATAAAAATGGTTTCTGGAGAGGAAATTGACATAACTATAAATGAAGAGTTTAGAGCTGGTCAAAGAACACCTAGAACGAAAAAGGAAATTTACTCTGCAATGATAGTACTTGGATTTTTATCATATTATGATGGTTATTTAAAGATACCTAATAAGGAGCTTATGCAAGAATTCGAGAAAGCCTTAGAAGATGAATCTTTTGGATATGTTTCAAAGATAATAGAGAATTAAAGAAAAATGTTAAAAGCAACAGTAAATGGAGATACAAAAACTGTAGAGGAAATTCTTCATGATATCCATAATTCAGAAATACCTATTCTACAATATAATGATGAAAATAGCTTATCATGTGTACTTACTTTAAGCTTATCTTTCAGCTAGAGATACTTATAGAGTAGAACGTGAAGAAAAGACTGGAAAAGGATATGCAGATTTTACTTTTCATCCTAGACGAAAGAATGATATTCCTTTTATTGTTGAGTTAAAAAAGGATGTACTACCTGAAGTAGCTATAAATCAAATTATAGAAAAAGAGTATGTTGAAAAGTTTAAAAGAGAAAATGATGGTAAAAAAGTATTAGCAGTAGCAATATGTTATGATTCGAAGAGTAAGAGTCATAGTTGTAAGATAGAAGATATATAATAAAATAGAGCTTCATAGATTTGAAGCTCTTAAATTTTTACATAAATATAATTGATCTAGCTTTTAACTATTTTATCATTGCTAAAATTTCATCTTCAGGAGTTGAAGAGTCACAACGAACTTCAATTTCTCCATTTTTACCAACAATAAAACCAGGAACTGTTACAATATTATATTTTTCTCTGAAAGAACTAAGTTCACTATCAGAAAGATTATTACTATCTACATAATAAATAGTTGAATTAATTTCACTAACTAAACCACTAAGCTTCTTAGCGAATTTACGGCAGTATGGACATGTTTCTCTACCAATATAGATAACAGCTAAATCTTCATTAGATAATAATTTATCTGCTTCCTCAGAAAGAATTTTTGTAAATAAACTTACATCTTCTTTATAGCTATATTCTTCAATCATTTTATTTCCTCCTATTATGTTTTTTTAGAATAGTATATCAAATCTATATAATTTCATCAAATTAAACAATTACTTTTAAAACAAACTTACATTGAAGTTTATAGATGAAGATTATATAATTGTTAATAAAAGAGATAGATTAAGATTTAAAGGTAATAGAGGATATATGGAGGTATAAGATGATTACATGTAAAAATTTATATGACAATAAAAATGTGGAAATTATTGCTTCTAAGAGTGGAGTTAAGGTTCTTGAATATAAGAAAGATTTAAGTGTTGATGCTGCAAGTGCAATTAATGCATATTTTGCTTCAGAAATGAATGTTAGAAAGAGACAGGTTCTAATTGAATTAAATGGTGATTCATATACAATAAGTGCTGGCGCAATGCAATGGACAGCAGGAAATGTGAAAATGGCAGCAGATGTTAAAGGAATAGGAGATTTTTTTGGTAAAGCTATTTCATCAAAGGTAACAAAGGAATCTGCAATTAAGCCTAAATATGAAGGTAGTGGATTATTAGTATTAGAACCTACTTATAAACATATACTTCTTGAGGATGTTGCTGAATGGAATGGCTTAGTGCTTGATGATGGGCTTTTCTTAGCTTGTGAATCTAAAATTAAGCAAAAGGTAGTAGCAAGAACTAATCTTTCTTCAGCAATGCTTGGAAATGAAGGACTATTTAATTTATGCCTTGAGGGGCAAGGGATAGCTGTATTAGAAAGTCCAGTTCCAAGAGATGAACTTATAGAAATTAATTTAGAAAATGATGAAGTTAGAATTGATGGAAATTTTGCTGTTGCATGGTCTAAATCTTTAGATTTTAGAGTTGAGAAATCTAGTAAAAGTTTAGTAGGGTCAGCTGTTTCTGGTGAAGGGTTTGTTAATGTATATCGTGGAACAGGAAAAATTCTTATGGCACCTATAGCTTAATAGATATAATATAAGAAATTATTATTTTAAAAGTTATTTGGAGAGCTAATTAAGATTAGTTCTCCATTTTTATATATAATACAACTAAGGAGAAGAGTTCTAATGGGGATAATAAGTTTTTTAAAATTAGTAGAAATTCAAACAAAAGTAGCTAGTGTCATTCCATATATGGTAGGAACAGCCTTTGCCTTATATAAATTTGATAATTTTAATATGAAAAATGCTATATTATTATTTTTATCAATGATAATTTTTGATATGACTGTAACAGCAATAAATAATTATGTTGATTATATTAAAGCCATAAAAAAAGAGGGGTTTGGATATGAAGAGCATAATGCTATAACAAAATATGGTCTTAAACCTAAAACTGTTTTAGGAATTATTATAGTTATGTTAATATTATCATCATCATTAGGAATACTATTATTTTTAAATACAAATATAATAATTTTATTAGTAGGATTAGTGTGTTTTACAATAGGAATTTTTTATTCTTTTGGTCCTATTCCAATTTCAAGAACTCCATTTGGGGAGATTTTCTCAGGAATAACAATGGGATTTTTTATAACTTTTTTAGCAATATATATACATATATTTGATAAAGGAATATTAAATATATCTATAATAGACGGTAATTTTGAATTAATGATTAACTTAAAGGTTATTATATCTATATTTGTAATAAGTATTCCACTAATTGTTGGAATAGCAAATATAATGTTAGCTAATAATATATGTGATATTGAAGATGATTTTATAAATAGGAGATTTACTTTACCAATATACATAGGAAAAGAAAATGCTTTAAATATATTTAAGTATTTATACTATATAGGGTTTATTGGGGTAATTATAGGAGTTATTTTGAAAGTTTTACCTATAATATCATTATTAGTATTAGTAGTATTTATTCCAATTAATAAAAATATTAAATCATTTTATATAGTGCAATCAAAGAAGGATACTTTTATATTAGCAGTTAAAAATTTTATTTTGTTAAATGTGACATATATTTTTACAATTGTTTTAGGAATACTGTTTTAGTTATGGACAGCCCCTTAGTATAAGGTAAGGGGCTGTTTAAATTTTTTTATTGGTAAAATTCAACAGGTTCAGCTCTTAATATGTTTGATGAATATACATTTGAGATTATATTCTAAAACATATGTAGAAGAATATCTTATAAAAAATTACAATGGTAAGAACTTGAAAGAATTATCTAAGAAGCTAGACTATACAACTAATTGCTTGAGGAAGATGTTAAATAAGGTTGAATTTAGGTAGAGTATAATAGATAATTTTTACTATTATAATTAATGAATTTATTATAATACATAAGTAAAGAGGAAGGAGTATTTTAAATGTTATACTACTTCTTCTTTTTTATTTAATTGATATATATTATTACTTAAAAGGAGTTATGAAATAATAAATATTTTTATATTATAAAATATTTATTTAGAGTAGTATATAGTTATAATCTAATTAGTTGTACTGCTTCTATTAAGAGTTCTATATTTACTAGGAGGCACCCCAACTAATTTATGGAATGTTTTTGAAAATTTTAATTGATCTTGAAAACCTATGGAATTTGCAATTATATTAATTGAGTAATCAGTATTTTTTAAGAGATTACAAGCTCTTTTAATTCTTAAATTTGTTAAATATTTTTTTGGAGATATCTCAAATTCTTTTTTAAATAAATAGCATAAATAATTTGGATGAAATCCATATATTTTAGCAATATCACTTATTTTTATATCAGTATCATAATTCTTATCAATATAGTTACGTATTTTAGTAGCGTATGTATTAATATTTTTAGTAGTATCTTCGATATTTTTAGATGAAAGTAAATTAGCCATTATATGAAATAAAGAAGCGTTGCTCTCTAAAAAGGCAGGTAAGCCTTGTATTTCTAATGATAAAATTTTATTTATTTCTGTTTGTATAAACTTAAGATTAAAGTCATCAATTAGATATGTATTTTTGGATGATTCCAGAAGTAATTTAACATATAAATCAGATTTTAGTCCAGTAAAAGATATCCACATATATAGCCAAGGATTTTCTTCACTTGCTTTATAGTAAGATATTTGATTACTAGGTATTACAAATGCTTGTCCAGCTTTAACTTTTTTATGTATTCCATTAATATTTATAAAGCCCTCACCTTTTATTATAAAATGTATCATATGATATTCTCTAGCTCTAGGACCATATGCATATCCATTAACACATTGTTCAAAACCACATCCATATAAAATTAAATCCGAAGAATTTTTACTAAGATTATCTGTAAAAGTATTTATATATTGTTTAAACATAAGTATACCTCTTTAATTATAAAATTATCATTACTTATTATAATAGTATTAAATATTAGAAAATGCCATATTAAAATTAAAAAAAGTCATACTATATATATTAACAGAATGTTACTATTTATGTATAGTAAACAATTACTTATTAATTATTATAATAAGGAGGTTACATATTGGAAAATGATAAAAAAGTAGATAAATATTCAATGCTATATCATTTAACTCCAAAGTTTGGATTACTAAATGATCCCAATGGACTTATTCATTATAAAGGTGAATATTATGTATTTCATCAATGGAATAAATTTGAAATGGATCATTCATATAAATGTTGGGGATACTTTAAATCAAAAGATATGGTCAATTGGGATAATATGTCAGTAGCTATATTGCCAGATATGTATTTTGATAAAAATGGAGTCTATTCAGGTAGTGCAATAGAAGCTGATGGCAAAATGCATATATTTTATACTGGAAATGTAAAAAATGAATTAGGTGAAAGAAAAAGTTATCAATGTAAAGCTGAAAGTGATAATGGAAAGATTTTTGAAAAAAAAGGAGTAATTTTTGAAACTCCATCTGGATATACTGAGCACTTTCGTGATCCTAAGATATTTAAAGGAAAAAATAATTGGTGGATTGTAATAGGAGCACAAACAGATAAATTTGAAGGAGCTGTAGCTTTATATAAATCATATGATCTTAATAACTGGGAGTATTGTAAACAATTACTTAGAGGTGAAATTTTATATAATATGTGTGAATGTCCAGATCTTTTAAGATTTGATGAAGGCGATGTGTTATTATGTTCTCCTCAAAAAAGATTTGAAGATGAAGTTGTTAGTAAATGTGGATATTTTACAGGTTATTTTTTAGAAGATAAAGAGGAATTCAAAAGCGATTACTGTTTTCAAGAGATAGATTATGGATTCAATTTCCATGCTCCACAGACTTTTACTGATGAAAATGGTAGAGTTATAATTTATGGATGGATGGCTGGCATGACTGAAGAAGAGGAAGCAAGCTTACCAACAAGAAAATTTGGTTATGTACATTCTTTAAGTATTCCAAGAGTATTAACTTATAAAAATAATACTATATATCAAAATCCTGTTGAAGAATTAAAAAAACTTAGAGGAAATGAACAAATATGGGATAATACTAAATCTAATATATTTTCAAGTTTTCAATTAGAGTTTTTATTTGATTTTCCAAAAGTTATGCAAAAAGATTTCGTATTTAATTTAAGAGAAAATAGTGTTGAAGTTAATTATAATGTAAACTTAAATTCAATTTCTATAAAAAGATATAATTGGAGTACTAATAAAATTCAAGAAAAGATTTTTAAATTAAAAGAAAATTTAAAAAACATGCAGCTTTTCTTAGAAGAATCTAGCTTTGAGTTGTTTATAAATGATGGAAAATACGTTTGTACACTGCGTTATTTTTGTGAGTCAAATTGTAATGATATTAAAATAAAATGTGATGATAAAGTAAAAATAAAATTTTATAAGTTAAAGTTATAGAGGAGAGTGTTTATCTATGGATAACAAGAGTATTGCAGAAGAAATTTTAAAAAATATTGGTGGAAAAGAAAACGTTAAATCAGTTGCTCACTGTGCAACTAGATTAAGAATAATAGTAGTTGATAAAGAGAAATTAAATAATGATGGTGTTGAAAATATAGATAAAGTAAAAGGGTGCTTTTTTAATTCAGGACAATTCCAAATTATTTTAGGGACAGGTCTTGTTGATAAAGTTTATGCTGAGTTTATTAAAATTGTAGGTGAAGAAAATAAAATATCACTTAAAGAAGCAAAAGCAAGCGGAAATAAGGTCCAAAGGGCTATTCGTATTTTTGGTGATATATTTGTTCCTATAATTCCAGTGCTAGTTGCTACAGGATTATTTATGGGATTACGTGGATTAATTGTTCAAGAACAAGTTTTAGCTATTTTAGGCTTAACATCTTCTGATGTTCCTGCTTCTTTTATAACTTTTACTCAGATTTTAACAGATACAGCATTTGCATTCCTTCCAGCATTAGTATGTTGGTCAACTTTTAAAACTTTTGGTGGTAATCCAGTTATAGGTATAGTTATAGGTTTAATGTTAGTTAGTAATAATTTACCTAATGCTTATGATGTAGCTTCAGGTTCAGCTGAACCATTAAAATATTTTGGTTTTATTAACGTTGTAGGATATCAAGGATCTGTGCTTCCAGCATTTATAACTGGTATTTTAGGTGCAAATTTTGAAAAACTATTAAGAAAATATATACCTGATGTTCTTAATTTAATATTAGTACCATTTCTAACTCTTTTAGTTAGTGTAACTCTTGCTTTATTTATAATAGGACCGATGTTCCATTCTGTAGAAAACTATATCTTAATTATAGTTGAAAAAATTCTAACATTACCTTTAGGTATTGGTGGACTATTATATGGATGTTTTGGGCAATTACTAGGTATATTAGGTATACATCATGTACTTAGTCTATTAGAAATCAATATGTTAGCTTCTACTGGTTGGAATTTATTAAACCCTATTGGAAGTTGTGGAAATATAGCTCAAGCCGGAGCCGTTCTAGCTGTAGCTATGAAGTATAAATCAGTAAAAATGAAACAATTAGCATATCCTTCAAGTTTATCAGCATTATTAGGTATTACAGAACCAGCAGTTTTTGGTGTAACATTAAGATTAGTAAAACCATTTATAATGTCAATGATAGCTGGAGGTATTGGTGGTTGCCTAGCTTCTATATTAGGATTAAAAGCTAATGGTATGTCTTTAACAGGTATCCCAGGTATTTTATTATACTTAAATAATCAACTTCCATTATACATATTAGTTAGTGTAATAACATTTGTAGTAGCTTTTGGATTAACATATATGTTTGGAGTTAATGAAAAAAGTATAGATAAAGAAAATACTAAATAAATTTAAATACTAATAAGAGCCTTACATTCTTATTAGTAGAATATAAGGCTTTTTAATATAGAAAGGATTTTATATATGCCAATTATATTTCATAATGAATCTAATACTTTTCATATTTACAATAGTCATATAAGCTATATATTCAAAATTTTAAGAAATGGACATTTAGGGAATATTTATTATGGAAAAAAAATAAAAGATAGGATAGACTTTGATCATTTATTAGATTTTTACCCTAGAATGATGAATATATGGCAATATGATGGAGATAAAACTTTTAGCTTGGAACATATTAGACAAGAATATCCATCGTATGGGACAGGTGATATGAGATTACCAGCAATAGAAATATTACAAGAGAATGGAAGTAGAATTTCAGATTTTAAGTATTTAAATCATAAAATAACTAAAGGAAAGCCGATATTAAATGGACTTCCTGCAACTTATGTAGAGGATGATGATGAAGCAACTACATTGGAAGTAACATTATATGATGATGTTATTGATTGTAAATTAAATTTAATTTACACAATATACGAAGAGTATCCTGTAATCACTAGAAGTACTAATTTACATAATGGATATAAAAATAAAATTGATATAAATCAAATTATGAGTATGAGTATTGATATGCCAGATAGCAACTATGAAATGTGTGAATTAACAGGTGCTTGGGCTAGAGAAAGGTATATTAAATTTAGAAGCTTAGAGCATGGAGCTTCTTCAATTTATAGTTTGCGTGGACATAGCTCACATAATTATAATCCATTTATTGCATTAAAGCGTAAAGATACAACTGAATTTAATGGAGAAATAATTGGATTTTCATTGGTTTATTCAGGAAACTTTTTAGCCCAAGTTGATGTTGATACTTATGATGTATCTAGAGTAATGCTGGGAATTAATCCACAAAATTTTAACTGGAAGTTGGATTTAAATGAAAGTTTTCAAACACCAGAGGTTGTTATTGTATATAGTGATAACGGTATTAATAGAATGAGTCAAGTCTATCATGATATATATAGATCAAGATTAGCAAGAGGTATATGGAGAGATAAAATTAGACCTATTTTAATTAATAATTGGGAAGCGACGTATTTTGATTTTGATGAAGATAAACTATTACAAATAGCTAAAAAAGCAAAGGAAGTTGGAATTGAGTTATTTGTGTTAGATGATGGATGGTTTGGAAAAAGAAATAGTAGTAAAAGTTCTCTTGGAGATTGGTATGATAATAAAGATAAACTTCCAAGTGGAATTATAGGATTAAGTAGAAAGATTAAAAATATTGGGCTAAAGTTTGGATTATGGTTTGAACCAGAGATGGTTAATATGGATAGTGAGTTTTATAGAAAAAATCCAGATTATATATTAAAAACGCCTAATAGACATACTTCACAAGGTAGAAATCAATATGTACTTGATTTTTCTAATCCTGAGGTTATTGATGCAGTAGAAAAACAAATGGAAAAAATATTAAATGATTCAGAAATATCCTATATAAAATGGGACATGAATAGATCACTTAGTGAAGTTTATTCAATAATTAGTGATTTTGATGGACAGGGAACCATTTATCATAAATACATATTAGGTGTTTATAACCTTTATGATAGATTAACAAAAAAATTCCCTAATATTTTATTTGAATCTTGTGCAAGTGGTGGAGGAAGATTTGATCCAGGAATGTTATATTATGCTCCTCAGGGATGGGTAAGTGATAATACTGATGCGATCGAAAGAAGTAAAATACAATTTGGAACTAGTGTAGTTTATCCTTTAAGTTCTATGGGTACACATGTTTCTGATATTCCTAATCATCAGATGATGAGATCAACCCCATTAAATACAAGAGCAAATGTAGCTTATTTTGGGACATTTGGATATGAATTAGATATTTTAAGTTTATCAAATGATGAAATAGAGCAGATAAAAGAACAAATAAAATTTATGAAAGAATATAGAGATTTAATTCAGTTTGGAGATTTTTATAGATTATTAAGTCCTTTTGAAGGAAACTATGTTTCTTGGATAGTAATATCAAAGGATAAAAAGATAGCAATAGTGTTCTACATGGCAATTTTAAATGAAATAAATTCATCTTATAAAAAGTTAAAAGTAAAAGGACTAAATCCTGATTATTTATATAGAATAGATAAAAGTGATATTTTTTCTTATGGTGATGAATTAATGACAATAGGATTAAATATAACAGATAATTTTTATACTGATTCTCAAGAAAATAGCGGTGACTTTAAATCGCGAATATATATATTAAAAGCAGAAAGTTAACATCACATTAAAATAATAAGAAAAGTATATAGCGATATTCTGTTAGTAAATATTTAGTAGTATGTATATTTAAACATAGAAAGGTAACAAGTAAAATAATTGCAAATAGTACAGGAACTAATCCTGTTAATATTCGTAATATATTTGGAGCATTAAAAAAAGCGGGAATTATTAAGATTCGCCAAGGACGTTCAGGCGCAGAATTAGCCTCAAGATAAAGAAAAACTTATGGCATATGCTGATAGTTTAACAAATCCATTTGGAGTAAAAGTAAATTTTCATATTATAGAAAAAGATTTAAATTCAAAATATTCCTGACAATACAAATTATATAATATATTGGATTCTGGAGAATGCTAATAAAGAATAAATTATATCATAAGAAATAAATGTAAAAATTAATGATATTCCTGTTCCTAAAATTAGTGATAATGAAGTTTTACTAAGAGTCAAAGCAGCTGCTGTTAGTCCATTAGAAATTTTAATTCTCACAGGAAGTGCAAAATTAATTCAAGACTATAATATGCCATTGACATTAGGAAATGAATTATCAGGAATAATACAAGAAGTTGGAGGAAATGTTACTTTTAAAAAAAGGTGGTCGATTATTAAGCTTGCGTACAGGCCCAAATAAAAATTTTGCTGAAAAAAATACATTTCCATTTTGGAAGAGAAAACTATTCTCACTTGCGGGAGTAAAATATGATAAATTAGTTAGAAAAGAGGAAAAAGAATATCGTTTTATTTTTGTACGTGCTGACGGAGAGCAATTAAAAGAAATTACACGAATTGTTGAAGAAAATAATATTGTGCCTACAATAGATTCACGTATATTTACTATTGAAGAAGCGAATGAAGCGTTACAATTAGTTGCTAGTGGAAAGACTAATGGTAAAGTAATTATTCAATTTTAAAGACGATAGTTACACATAAAATTTCTTGTTTTTGTTTCTATATATTAATATAATTTAACTATTATATTAATATATGTAGTAAAACTGATATTTCATTAGCAGTAATAAATATATTAGATTTATTAGTATATACGTAGAAGCATATGGTTTATTATTTGTATTTAATACTTTTCTTTCTTTAATAATATTACATGAAATATTTATTAATAAGAAAAACTTCATTTATTATAGATATAGAGAACAGTATCATAAGTAATGTTGAAAAATAACTTTATTTATAGTATTTGATGAGAGTAAAATGAGAACTCTTTTCCCTTAAAATTCCACGGGTTTAGTAAATTTCTAATGATAAGCATTGCCTAACATTTTTTTAGAGATCAAACTAAATGAAAATATAGTAATAAGATGGTTTTATTTTCAGATAAATACCAGATTATAAATGTCAATCTAGTTTTCAGTCTTTCCTAAGTTAGTTAAAAAAATATTAACTTTTACTTAGTTTGACTTAATGTATTCACTACTTTATACTAATATAATTATAAAAAAGCTGCAGTAATGTGGCTTTTTATTATACTCAAATACAAGCATTTCATCTAAATATGATAAAATATAAGTAAAGAAATAATAATGGAGGGAGCAATATTGAAAGAAGGTCTATACGAGCAAGTTATAAATAAAGAAATACAACAACAACTAAACAACCTAGAACAAGAAAAATTCATTATAGATAAAGACAAAATAGATAAAGAAGAAGCAAAAGCAATCCTTTCACAATACATATCACAAATAATAAGAAAATCCCTAAACTACATTAGAGATAAAGAAAAAGAAGATAGCGAAAAACTAATAAAACAAATAGAAGCTTGTAATGACATAATTAACATATTAAGCAAAGTGTCAAATGAAGAAGACATCAAAAAATATGAAATAGATAAAAATGGAGAAATGCTAACAGCTTTATATTCAAAAGTAAATAATAAAAGAGCATTAAACAGCAAAAAAGCAACAAGACCAGTAACTCCATTATCACAAAGTTCACTATTCACAGGATCAGGACAAGAACCTAATATGTTAGGAGAATTAAATAAAGAAATACTATCATGTGATTCCATAGATTTATTAGTTTCCTTTGTAAAGTGGAGTGGAATAAGATGTATTATTGAAAGCTTAAGAGAAGCAACAATAAACAATAATAAAAAACTAAGAATAATAACTACTTCATATATGGGAGCTACAGATGTTAAAGCTATTGAAGAGTTAAGTAAGCTACCTAATACAGAAATTAAAATTTCTTATGATACAGATAGAACAAGACTTCATGCAAAGGCTTATATGTTTAAAAGAGAAACAGGCTTTATCACTGCATATATAGGTTCATCAAATCTTTCAAAGAAGCAATAGATAGAAAGCTATTAAGTCCATTTCAATATTTTGCAGTATCTGATTCAGTAGATTTATCAAAGATTAAATGGCAAAGAAAGGGCTATAATATAAGTGAATTAGATAAAGTTTATACAGGAAATGATATAAGAGTTAATAATATACTTACAAGTTTAAATAAATATATCACAGATATAAATGAAGTTGTAGGACTAGGATTCTGTATAAGTAAAGAGCATGCAAAATTTATGGCTTTAAGATTTAATGAATCAGGAATTCCATCATTAGCATTAACAGATGAAAGTAAAAAAGAAGATAGAAATAATGCTAAGGAAAGATTAGTTAATGGAGAAATAAAGTTTATATTTGTTGTTGATATATATAATGAAGGTGTTGATATTCCAGAAGTTAATACTATTTTATTTTTAAGACCAACAGAGAGCTTAACTGTATTTTTACAACAGCTAGGAAGAGGATTAAGACTAAGTGAAGGAAAAGAATGTTTAACAGTTCTTGATTATGTTGGACAAGCACATAAAAATTATAACTTTGAGGAAAAATTTAGATCATTAATTGGTAGAACTAATAAGTCTGTAAAAGAGTATATTGAAAATGGATTTTTAACTTTACCTAAAGGGTGTTATATTCAATTAGAAAAAGAAGCTAAAGAATATATTTTAAGAAATATAAAATTTGCTGAAAATACAAAGAATAATCTAATAAGTAAGCTTAGAACATTTAAAGGTGATACAGACTTAGAATTAACTTTAGAAAATTTTTTAGGTTATCATAATTTATCTCTAACAGATTTCTATGGTAAGAGCAAAGATAGAAGCTTTTCAAGAATGTGTGTACTTGCAGAAGAAAAAGAAGATTTTCATGATGAAAATGAAGATATAATAACTAAAAAGCTATATAACTTATTATTTATTAATTCAAGAAGATTCATAGAATTTATTGTTAAAATAATTAATAACTATGATAATATTTCAGAAGTTGATTTTAATAATGAAGAAAGACTAATGCTAAATATGATGTATTATATTTTCTACAATGATGCACCTAATAAAGTAGAATTATCTTCTATAAAAGAGGGGATTAATAAATTACTTAGCAATAAAACCATGATGAAAGAAGTTTGTGATATATTAAGCTATAATTATAAACATATTGAATTTATAGATAAGAAAGTTGATTTAGGTTTTGATTGTCCTTTAGATTTACACTGTGATTACACAACTGATGTAATTATGGCTGCCTTTGGATACTTTAATGAAGAGAAAAAGCCAGCTTTTAGAGAAGTTGTTAAGTATTTTGAAGATAAAAAAACAGATATATTCTTTATAACATTAAATAAGAGTGATAAAGACTTTTCACCATCTACACTTTATGAAGATTATGCAATTAATGAAAAGCTATTTCATTGGCAAACTCAAAGTAAAACTTCAATACAAAGTACAACAGGGCAAAGATATATTAATCATTTAAAAACTGGTAATAAGATAGCTCTTTTTGTTAGAGAATACAAAACTAAAGATGGACTTACATCACCATTCACTTACTTAGGTACATGTGAGTACAGAAGTCATAGTGGTGATAAACCTATTAGCTTTGTATGGGAGCTTCATGAAGATATTCCTGCAAGTATGATAAATAAAGCTAATAAATCAATAATAATTTAAAATGATGAGATTTAGTATTTAATCAATAATAGTTTAAGTGTATGGGGGAGAGGTTGTTTGAAAAGAAATAGATTATTATATTTAATATTAACAATAATAGTAATGATATTAGGACTATTATCAAGAAAAATAGAAAACTTACCAGAGATAATTTCTTCATATTCAGGCGATATACTTTGGGCACTTATGGTATTTTTAATTATTGCATTTATATTTAATAAAAAATCGACAATATTCACTATTTCCTGGGTAATAATTTTCTCATATAGCATAGAAATAAGTCAGTTATATCATGCACCTTGGATAGATGCTATAAGAAATACAACCTTAGGTGGCCTAATATTAGGTTTTGGATTCTTATGGAGTGATTTAGTATGTTATACAATTGGTATTATAATAGGAATAATAATAGATATTATGATAAATAAAATTAATATT
>SKEA01000585.1_pt1 | contig 32751 bp, 29 predicted proteins | sample 4826601 | NCBI WGS metagenome assembly SKEA01 (sample SAMN11008821, study PRJNA524170) | human gut metagenome | biome: Human fecal sample; material: Feces; isolation source: fecal sample from pouch patient p13, p53 | host: Homo sapiens | place: Israel: Tel-Aviv | collected 2016-07-06 | reverse complement strand
TGCAAAAATCAATTTTATTGTAGGTTTGTTTACCATACAATAAAAAATTCAAACTTATATAATTTTCAAAGAGCGAGCAATTCTATGAAAAATCAAGCTATTTTTTCATATTAGCTTAACAGATTCTAAATTAATATTATTATAACCTTATAAAATTTAATATTCAATGGCTTCTTAGCCATGTCCTAAAATATCCCAAAAGCAGTTAATACTTATTTAATTTAAGTATTAATATTTCTCTTAAAAGTATAATACGTTCCTCCAAAATAACATATATAAACACCAAGCATTAAAGCCACTCCAAAGATTATACTTAAAATAAATGTTCCATCTCCAACAAATACTGTAATTATATCTTTATAAAAAATATAAAAATTATATATAAATATTGAAACTCCAATCATTGCTATAGCAATAGGAACTATAAAATATATTGAAATTTGCTTTAATATTATCTTATTTACTTCCTTATCTTCAACACCTAATTTTCTAAGTATATTAAATCTATCCTTATGTTCAATAGAGTCAGTAAGTTGACTTAATGATAAAACAGTTAAACTTATCATAAGTAGTACCACACCTAAATATATGCCTAATATTCTCATTGCTAAAGTTGTAACTAAAATATTGTTAGTCTCTAATGATTTTATTCTTGTTCTAATTATACTGTGTGATATATCATATTCTTTACTGTATTTTTGGATGAATTCAGAATTGTCTTTTCTAAACCAATCATAAACATAATTATATTGAAAATCATCAGCATCTTCATAACTCATCGTATCTTTTATATTAGCTAAAAAATTTATTTCTGCAAACTCAAATCCCTCACATACTTTATCAGATAAAATTATAATATTATCTGTATTTGAGTAAAAGCCTTCCCCTATAGAATCCTTATAAACTAAATTTTCATTAATATTATATGTTTGTCCATTAATATTCAATTCATAATTATTATCTAGATAATTACTTATTACTTCATCCGTAACAGTACTATACCACTGAGTAGCAAATTCATTATCTTCTAATAAAATCACTTATATTAGCTTGTTCTAAAAATCCCTTGCTATAATTATTTCTTATTTCTATATCATAAGGAACCCTCATATCTAAATATCCAAGTGCCCATTGAGCCATTATAAGGGTTATTATAAAACTAATCATAGAACCTAAAAAAGTCATTGATATCGTAGCCATTAATATTGGCGCTGTCTTTATTTTAGATACTATTGATCCTATTAAAAACAAATTAGTACCTTCATATTTAAAATTAGTCCACTTGTTTTTTATATAAATCATTATATAAGCAATTGAATAGAATAACGCATAAGTTCCAAGTATGAAAGTAACTAGAGAAATACCTATATACATAAGCATTCTTACACTATAGTCAATTTTTGAATTCATTAATTTAATAGTACAGCTCCCACAAACAACATACAAAATAATAGCTAATATAAATATTACACTATACACCTTGCCACTTCTCTTAAATTTGAACTCAACTTGTTTATGTGCATTTAACATATCTATTAGCTTTATCTTTCTTAAAACTATAACGTTATACACTCCTATTATACAAAATATAGCTATAAAAAATATAAAAGTAATTAGAACCGTATCCATATATAATCTTAAATTTAAAACTACTTCTTGCTGAGCACTTATTAAAACTATAGCTGTAATAACTTGTGAAAATAAAGTCCCTACAAATATCCCTGATATTATTGCTAAAACTCCAATTACAATAGTTTCAATAAAAAACATCAAGGCTACACTTTTTTGTTCTGCTCCAAGTAATACATAAGTTGCAAACTCTCTTTTTCGTCTTTTTATCATATATTTATTTACATAAGCTACAAGTAAAATGAGAATAGCTGTAATTACATAAGTTGAATACTGTAATATTAATTTTAAAGCTCTAAAGTTATAAGATTCCTCAGTAATTAATTCATAACTTGAACTAGAAAGAGAGGTAATTGCATAAAAGAAACTTACACATATGGTTATAGTTATAAAATAAATTAAATAATCTTTTATAGACTTTTTTGCATTACTTTTAGCTAACTTAGCGTACATCTCTAACATCACCACCTAATAATGCTACTACATCTAATATTTTATTAAAGAACTGTCTACGCGTATTTTCACCTTTTAATAGCTCAGTAAATATTTTTCCATCCTTAATAAATAATATTCTGTCACAATAACTAGCAGTAAAAGAATCATGGGTTACCATTAATATTGTTGCATCTAAATCTTTATTCAAATTTGATATCATCTCTATTAACATTTGAGCTGATTTTGAATCTAGTGCTCCTGTAGGTTCATCAGCTAAAATCAGTTTAGGATTAGTTACTAATGCTCTTGCACAGGCTGTTCTTTGTTTTTGTCCCCCCGATACCTCATAAGGATATTTTGAAAGTAAATCTTCTATTCCAAGCTTTTTAGCGACATCTAAGACTTTACTATCTATATGATCTTTTTTAGTTTTATTTATTGTTAATGCTAAAGCTATATTTTCATGAATAGTTAATGTATCTAATAAATTAAAATCTTGAAATATAAACCCTAAATTTTCTCTTCTAAACTTTGCTATATTCCTTTGACTTATTTCTGTTAAGTCATTTCCATCTAAATAAATATTACCTGAACTAACATCATCAATTGTTGCTATCATATTTAGTAATGTTGTCTTACCTGATCCTGATGGGCCCATTACGCCTACAAATTCACCTTTTTTCACAATAAAGCTTATATCATCAATTGCTTTAACTATATTTCCTTTATTTCCATAGTACTTTTCAATATTTTTTATTTTTAATACTTCATTCATTATTATCACCTCAAATATATTTTAACTTATATATTACATCATAGATTCGATTTAATATTACTTTTAGGTGACAATGTTGTAACATTACTAAATTAGAACTTACAAAAGCTTCCCATAGGAAAAGTAATACTAACTTTTGTATACCTATTTATTTCTGATTCTATATCTATTAACAATCCTAATTTATTACATAACTTTCTGCATAAATATAATCCAATCCCAGTAGATTTACTATTTAATCGACCTGAACTCCCTGTAAATCCTTTTTCAAATACCCTATCTAATTCATCTAAAGGTATACCAACTCCATTATCTTCAACTATTAATTTAATTCCATTTTTTACATCTCTTATATATACCTTAACTTTTGGAGACTTATTATTCCTGTATTTTATAGCATTTACTATTATCTGATTTAAAATAAATTCAAGCCATTTGCTATCACTATAAACATTTTTATCTAAATTATCTATTTCAACATCTATATTATTCAAAATAAATATTTGCTTATTTTTTATTATGACCTTATTTATACATTCTTTTAATGACATTTCTCTTATTAAATAGTCCTTTTCTATCTCTTCACTTCTAGCATAAAATAAGGCTTGTTCAACATACCTATCTAGGCTCTCAAGTTCTTGTAATACAAATCTTGAATTACTTGTCTTATTATTTTCTTCTATAAGTTTGATAGATGCTATTGGAGTTTTTACTTCATGTATCCACTGTTCAATATACTCCTTATACTCTTTTCTACTATTTTTAATAGAATTTATTTCTTCTCTCATTGACTTACTAGATTTTTTTAACAAATCATAATATGGCTCTGCTTCTAAATAGATTGGTTTATCAATAACTTCACTTATTAAGTATTTTTTATCCAAGCTATCTACAGTTTTTGAAAGCTCATTGTAAAATTCTTTTCTACTTTTATATTGAAAAAATAAATAAACTCCTACTACTATAATCCATACAAATGCTACTATCTTTAAAATATCTATAGTATTTCCTACACTAAAAAGAAAAATCAATAAGGTTATTAATCCAATAAAATTAAAAAATATAACTGAAAATCTACTTTTAATAAAATCACTTAAATTCATACTAGATATCCTTGTCCTCTTTTAGTTTTAATGTAATCCTTCACTCCAAGCTCTTCAATTTTACTTCTTATTCTTCCAATATTGACTGTAAGAGTATTATCATTTACAAACATTGAACTATCCCAAAGATATTCCATAATATCTATTCTAGAAACTATCTTTCCTCTATTATTTAATAAATAATGTAATATTTTAAGTTCATTTTTGGTAAGCTCCAAAAACTTTCCATTATACTCCACAGTACTTGCTAAAATATTTACCTTAACTCCATTATGTTCAATAACATCTGTAATTCCTTCATTAGGATATGCTCTTTTAATAAGAGAGTTTATTCTAGCCAATAAAATTTGAGTATTATAAGGCTTAGTTATAAAATCATCTCCGCCTAATGTTATTCCCATTAACTCATCTATATTAGTGTCTCTACTTGTTATAAATATAATTGGAACATTTGAAAAGCTCCTTATTTCAGTGCAAATTTTAAACCCATCACTTTCTGGTAGATTTATATCTAATAATATAAGACTTGGTTTATTTTCTTTTACTAAATATGGGATATTACTGAAGTCCTTTGGCTTAATAATTGAATATCCATTTCTAATCATTACATTTCCTATTTCATTTTGTAATTGCTCATTATCATCGATTATCATTATAGTATACATATCTAACAATTCCTTATTCTAGATTATTCTTAACATACATTATAAAAATATTTTCTATTTACATATAAAATTTTATCTAATAGTGCTTTTTATTTATTATTATGACTACCATAGATTTCTTCTATTTCTTTTAAATACGGAATTGATGGTTGTGCCCCTTTTCTTTGAACAGCTATTGCTGATACTTGATTTCCAAAATTCACTGCCTTTATTAAAGTTTCTTTATTAATATTTTTAAAATCTAACTTTGAACTTAAGCCTCCAATAAAGCTATCTCCTGCTGCAGTTGTATCTATGGCTTTTACCTTATATGCTGGTACTAACTCACAGAAATCTTTTCCTATTACTGCAGCCCCCTTAGAACCCAAAGTAATTATAGCAAACTTAACGCCTCTTTCTAAAAATATTTGCCCTGCTCTATTTGCGTCTTCCAAAGTTTCAATCGTAATTCCTGTTAATACTTCTGCTTCTGTTTCATTAGGAACTATAATATCTGTTACCTTTAAAAGCTCTTCATTTATTTCCTTTGCTGGAGCTGGATTTAATATTGTTACCTTTCCAAATTCCTTAGCTATCTTAAATGCCTTTAAAGTCATTTCTTCAACTGTTTCAAATTGAGCTATTAAAATATCCGATTCTTTAATTTTCTCTACTGAAGATTCAATTTCATACTCATCAATTGTCATATTAGATCCTGATATAACTATTATTGAGTTATTTCCATTTTCATTGACCATAATAAAAGCCATTCCTGTTGCTTCTTTTTTATCTTCAAAAATATATTTTACATCTATATTATCTTCTTCTAATTTACTCTTAAGAATTTGTCCATTTTCATCTTTCCCTATTTTAGCTATCATAGAAACTTCAGCTCCACATCTCTTAGCTGCAACAGCTTGATTTGCTCCTTTACCTCCTGCTATTTTTTCAAATGATTTTGATAAAATAGTTTCCCCTAATCTTGGTATATCATTAACTTTTACAACTAAATCCATATTAATGCTTCCAAGTACACATACCTTATTCATAATTTTATCTCCCTTTTTATAATTTTATTTAAATTATTACATCAATTAAGTATATAATACACTTTTTATAAAAGTTATTTAATTACTTTATTAAAAATTTCTATTTTGATTTTTTATAAATAAAAAAAGATATTTATAAGTTACTACGATTTACTTAAAAATATCTTTTTTAACAATTAAATTATTTCAGTAATAATTTAATATCCTCTTCTATTTTTAGTGGTTTAACTGTAGGTGCATATCTCTTAACTACATTCCCTTTTGAATCAATTAAAAACTTTGTAAAATTCCATTTAATCTTTTTATTTAATAAGCCCTTTTTCTCATTTTTCAAAAACTTATATAATGGATGTGCATTTTCTCCATTTACATCAATTTTTTGGAACATAGTAAAAGTAACTCCGTAATTTAATGAACAAAACTCTTGTATCTCCTCATTACTTCCTTTATCCTGATTAGCAAATTGATTACATGGAAACCCTAAAATCTCTAATCCCTTATCTTTATATTTTTTATTTAGATCTTCTAATTCAATAAATTGAGGAGTTAATCCACATTTACTTGCAGTATTAACTACTAATACTACCTTTCCCTCAAAGCTATCCATCTTTATATCTTGTCCATTCATCTTTTTAGCTGAAAAATCATAAAAATTCATATTATTTTCTTGCTCCTTTTGATAATTTTATTCAATTTAATTTTATTCAATTAATTTATTTTTAATAATAGAATTTGTTTTATATGTTTAATTATAATTCTCTTATAAGTTAAACATATAAAACAAATTCTTATTTAAATGCAATTAATAATTTATCTAACATTTTTTTTAACTGTATTGCATCTTCAACTTTACTCCCTAACCTACAATACATTTGCTCTGGAACATCTGTAATTTTATCCTTTAACTCTCTTCCTTTTTCACTTACTTCAACAATAACAACTCTATCATCATTCTTATCCCTATACTTATCTATTAAATCCATTGACTGTAACTTTTTTAATACAGGCGTAAGTGTTCCTGAATCTAAATGAAGCTTTTGTCCCATTTCTTTTACTGTTATTTTTTCATACTCCCATACTACTAACATTGCAATATATTGAGTATATGTAAGTCCATACTTATCGAGTAATGGTTTATAAATTTTTATTACTTCTCTTGAAGCAGCATATAGTGAAAAACATAATTGGTTATCTAACTTTATTTTTTCATATTTATCCATAATTGACCCCTTTTGATTTTTTACAATTTAATTTAATTCAATTAATCATGTTATGATTATATTTATAAAAAATATTTTTGTCAATCTTTTTTTATCCCTCTTTCAGTATTAATTTCCCTTGAAACTAACTCTAAAGTTTTGTTAATATTTTAGCCGTTAAGATAATATGAAATTTTATTTTTTAAAATTCTAAACTTCATTTCTGTACAAAGTACTTTAACATAGAAATATTTGACCTAAAAATTATATTTTTGTAAAATTTTAATTAACATCTATATACAAAATAAAAATGTGTAAATTTCTTAATTAGAATTTACACATTTTTATTTAATCTAACTTATATTGAACTTTTTCTTACTTTTTTTAATGCTTTCTTTGAACCACGTATAATATCATGTTCAAATTTTCTTTCTTTATAGCTTATAAAAATTTGATTTAAATCATATCCTTCAGGATACAACTCACTTGCTGTTAATTCTAACTTAACTCTCTTATAATTAACTTTAATAAATTCTTTCTTATAAAAAACAGTTAAATTATTTAATTCATCTAACTCCTTATAAACTATGGCACTTTCATTATTATCTAAAAGAATCACCTTGTCACCAATGCAATAATTATATTTTAAATCTACTTCCTCTACTTCTTCCTTCTTTTTAATAACTTTACTACTATTTATTACATCATAATTATACTTCTTAGTTTCTATATACTTTCTAGTTCTTTCAATAATAGAATCAGGAATACCCATTTTCTTAGAAATATAAAGAGCATTACTATCACCACTTTTACCAATATGAAGCTTATATAAAGGTTCAAGAGTATCCTTTTTAAACTCCATAGCTGCATTTTCAAATTGAGGATGTTCCTGCGAAAAATTCTTAATTTCACCATAATGTGTAGTTGCTATTGTGATGCAACCCTTATGATATAATTCTTCTAAAATAGCTATTGCTAGAGCTGCCCCTTCATTTGGTTCAGTTCCACTTCCTATTTCATCAAATAATAAAAGAGTAGATTTTGAACTTTCTTTTATTATTCTAGCTAAATTCTTAACATGAGATGAGAAAGTACTTAGAGCATTTTCTATACTTTGATTATCTCCAATATCAACAAATATTTTATTAAATACTGAAATCTCTGTTCCTTCTTTAGCTGGTATATGGAATCCTGATTGTACTGCAAGTGTTAATATTCCTACTGTTTTTAAAACTACCGTTTTTCCTCCTGCATTTGGTCCTGTTATTATAAGTGTTCTATAATCAGCACCTATTTCAAAATTAAGTGGTACAGGATTTTTTATTAGCGGATATTTTCCATTAACTATTTATATATATCCATGCTCATTTAACTCAGGTTTAATTCCATCAATATCATTACTGTATTTTGCTTTAGCCCAAATCATATCATATTCAGCTATTACTTCTATATTAATTTTCACTTCTCTTATTTTTTCATTAATAAGTTCAGTAAGCATACCTAATATTTTATATTCTTCTACACTTTCTTCTGTCTTTAAAATAGATAACCCTGAAGTATACTTTGAAACTGTACTTGGTTCCATAAACACAGTTGTTCCCTTTGATGATGATTCAATAATAGTTCCTTGTACATAATTTTTATACGAAGCTTTTATTGGAATTGTATATCTTCCATTTCTCTTACTTATAAAGAACTCTTGAATATACTGTTTGTTTTCACTATTTTTTAAGAATCTATCTAATTTTTCTTTTATTTTATTCTCACACTCATCAATACCTCTTCTAATTTTTTTAAGTTCTCTACTAGCATTAGAATCAACTATTGAGCCTCTTATACATCTATTTATTTCTTCCTCAATAAAGCTTAAATCTGTTATACTTTCTCCATAACTACTTAATGTGGGTGCATATCCCTCTTTATCTTTAATAAATGATTTTACTTTTCTACATCCTCTTAAAAAATCAGACATAATTGCTAAATCTTCAGGATCTAAAGATGAGCCTTTTTCAATTTTATCTATATAAGGTAATACATTAAATATTCCAACCAAAGGTATATGATATGAAGCATCTATAAGTCTTCTACCTTCTGAAGTTTCATCTAATCTTCTATTAACAACTTTTAAGCTACTACTTGGTTCTAATTTATCAATAAGCGCTTTTCCTAAACCGCTAACACAATACCCCTTAACTATTTCTTTTAATTCATTATAATTTAATTTTTCTAATGTCATTATATCCATTTTTCTTTTTCCTTCCTTGTATCAAATCTAAATACAAGTCAACGAAATCATGATAGATTTCATTAGCTTAAATATAAAAAAGCTGTGGATACTTCCACAGCTTAAAATTCAACTTTAAATAAAGGTAGACTACTACCCCTGAAGTAAATTCGTGGACTTGTATCAATTAGTTATAATTAACTCCGCAACAAATAAAGGTATAAATATACCATAATTTAGGGAATTAATATAAAATTAACTATTTGATACTAAACACTCACACAAATACCTCTCTTTTTCTGAAATCTATCATTTATATTAATATATTATAATATGCCTTACCTTGTCAATCTATTAATTATATATTAAAACATACTTTTAAACTTAATAATTTCTTCTTATATCATGCCTTTACTTTCAAGAAAATCTTTTGCAACTTTTGAAGGTGATTGTTGTAACTCATCTACATTATAGTTAAGTTCCATCATAACTTCATTTGTAAGGACATCACCTAATTCTTCTAAAATCCCCTCTATTTCTGGGAATTCCTCTAATTTCTCTGAGCTTATAATAGGCATTGCATAGTAAGGTGGGAAAAATCCCTTATCATCGCTTAAGGCTTTTAAGTTAAACTTTTTTAATAAACCATCAGTTGCAAATGCATCAACAACATCTACATCATTATTAATTAAAGCTGTATATCTTGGTGCACCATCTAAAGTTACTACATTACCAATTTTAAAATTGTATTCCTTTTGTAACCCTGCTAATCCATCCTCTCTATTAGCAAATTCAAAAACAACTCCTGCTTTCATAGATCCAGCAACCTTAGCTAAATCGCTTATTGTCTCTAAATTATATTTTTTAGCAGTTTCTTCAGTTACTGCTAAAACCCAAGTATTATTAAAACTCATTTGCTTTAATACTTCGATATCATAAAGTTCTTTAAACTCTTTTTTTACTGTATTATAAACTTCATCTACATCATTAATTGGAGTATGCTTTAGTGTATCACTATAAGCTGTTCCACTATATTCAATATACATATCTATATCACCGCTTTGAAGTGCTCCAAAACAAACTTGAGTTCCACCTAAATCTAATTTTCTATTTACTTTTATATCTGTCTTTGCCTCTATTAAATCAGTAACTAAATTTCCTAAAACAGCTTGCTCAGTATAATCTTTAGATCCAATAGTAATTGTACGTTGCTCAGTGCCTTTATTTCCAAAAGAAGTTACCACAAAAATAATTACAAGAACTAATGCTGAAATACTCAATATTGCCTTTTGTGTTGTGCGTTTTTTCTTTTTAGATTTTATATTCCCCTTTTGAATACTAATAGGCATAACTAGATTTTCTACCAATCCAATTAAGAAATCTACTAATAAAGCTAATAAACATGCTGGAATAGCTCCTGCTAATATTTGACTATTATTTACTGTTCGAATACCAGAAAATACAAGATACCCTAAACCACCTGCCCCTATAAATGCAGCCATAGTCATAAGTCCAACTGCAGTTACTGATGCAATACGCACCCCTGCCATAATCACAGGAAGAGCTAAAGGTATTTGTACCTTTGTTAATACTTGAAATGGTGTAAGACCAATTCCCTTAGCAGCCTCAAGGGTTTGAGCATTAATATTTTCAATTCCAGTATAGGTGTTTTTTATAATAGGAAGAAGTGAGTAAAGAACAACTGCAACTATTGCTGGTACTGTTCCTATACCTAAGAGTGGTATCATAAATCCAAGTAGTGCCATACTCGGTATAGCTTGGATAATATTTGCTATACATAAAATAGGTTTGCTAGCTTTAGAAGCATATGAAATGAAAATTCCTAGAGGTACTCCAATTAAAATTGCTACCCCAACAGAAATTGCTGTCAACTTTATATGCTCTATTAATAATGATAATATTTGTGCTTGATTATCAATTGCGTATTGCAATAAACTCATATAATTTCATCCTCCTCATAATCAAAATATTGTTGACTTAATGTTGTAACTAGGCTACTTCTTGTTACTAAACCTACTAGATGTGAAGCATCATCAACAACCGGAACAGTAGATATATGCTCTTCTGTAACCACCTTTAAAGCATCTAAAATACATTGATTTACGAAAAGAGTTGGGAAATTTTTATTCATAAACTTTTCTACAGGCTGTGTTTTATCTTCAATTCCCCTAAGCTTATTTGCCTTTACAATACCAATTAATTTATGATTGTTAGGATCAATTATGAGAAGGCTGTCCACCTTTTTTTGACGCATTTTATCAATACATTTAAAAACAGATAAATTTTTATATGATGTAATTGGCTTATCAATCATTATATCTGAAATTTTTATATATTCTGGAGATGACCATATTCTATTCTTACCTACAAAATTAGAAACAAATTCATCAACTGGATTCCTCAATATATTTTCTGGAGTATCGTATTGTAATACTTCTCCATCTTTCATTATGCAAATCATATCTGAAATTTTAATTGCCTCATCCATATCATGTGTAACAAATACAATGGTCTTTTTTAATTTAGATTGTAATTCAACAAGCTCATCCTGTAAATCTGATCTTGTCATTGGGTCTAGAGCTGAAAAAGGCTCGTCCATAAGAATAATATCTGGATCATTAGCAAATGCTCTAGCTACACCGACCCGTTGTTGTTGTCCCCCACTTAATTCTGTTGGATAACGCTCCAAAAATTCTTCACAATTTAGACCTACCATCTGCATTAATTTTCTAGTGTTTTCAATAATTTTTTCTGAATCAACTTTTTGCAACTTAGGAATAAGTTCTATATTTTCCTTAATAGTCATATGAGGAAATAAACCAGTCTGTTGTATAACATAACCTATATTTCTTCTTAACATAACTTCATCAATTGATTGTATTTTTTTATTATTAATATAAATAAATCCACTAGAAGGTTTAATTAATCTATTTATCATTTTTAATAAAGTAGTTTTTCCACAACCACTTTCTCCAATAATTGTGACAAGCTTTCCCTCTTCAATTGTTAAATTAATTTCTTTTAACACTTGTTTTGATTTATATCTTTTTGTGATTTTTTCAAATTTAATCATTTAATTCCTCCTTTTACCAAGTAACAACTTTATTATATTATAAGGTTGTTACTTTGTCAAATAATAGAAAAATGCTCAAGACTATTTTTAGCCTTGAGCATTTTAAAACTATCTTATTCTTTTATAGGATATAAAAACTCCTTCACTCTTTGTGAAGAGTCATCTTGTGATAGAAAATATATAATATCATTTTCTAATAATATCGCATATGGTCCTGGCGATTTAATTACATTTCCATCTCTACCAATAGCAAGCACAGTAGCTCCTGTATGTTGCCAAAACTGAATTTCTGATAAATTCTTATTTAAATAAGAACATTCTGCAGTTATCTTTGCTTCAAATGGCATAAATGGATTCATCGATCTAAAATGTTCTGATGCTGTAATTAAATCAGATAAACATTCATTTAAAGTATCCATCTCTTTTTGCTGACGCGCTATGCTTTTTAGTAAATTTTCTTTTATGGTATCAATAGTTTGACGCTTACTATATTGCCTAATGAAGTTAACTGCATTTTCATATGATTTAATTATAACTCCACTTCCCTTTTCTGATGTAACAATTTCTAAATCGCATAATATACAAATTGCACGCCTTGCGGTTTCCGAAGAAACCCCATATTGACTGGCTATAGATGAACGTGCATATATCTTTTCACCAACCTTATATTGTCCACTAGAAATCCTCGAAGCAATTTCAATTGCTATTTGTTGATATCGAGGGATTGAAATCTTATTTTTTACTTTTTCTTCCATCATCATTATTTCCCTTTTATATATTCATATATTTTATAAATTCAGTATAATTTATAAAGATAAATAAGACAATATAACATTAGTCTTTTGTAATATTATCCTAAATTAAGATTCTCTTTTTAATTTTACTTCTCTTAAAGAATTTATAAGCTCTAAATACTCTTTATTAAGTTTCTCCTTTTTATCTTCTTTAGTTTCTATTGATAAAAGAGAAATCACCTCCGATAATTTATTCTCAAGAAGATTAACTAAAGCATTTTCTAACGCTTCTATAGTTTTTATATCTAAATAATTAGTTGGTTCATCTAATATTAATAAATTATTGTCAGATAATATTATTTTACATATAGCTACTTTGACTCTTTCTCCACCCGATAATTCACTTACCATTTTATTTACAGAATCTTTCTTAAACCCAAACTCACTTAAATTTATTCTTATAAAGCTATCATCCCACTTAGAATCTTCTTTTATATTTTCTAAAATACTCCTTTCATTATTTAAAATATCTTGTTTTTGATCAAAGTATCCTATTTTAACATTACTTGATATATTTATTTCTTTTGAATCATTGCTTAAAATTCGTCTTAGTAAAGTGCTTTTCCCACACCCATTAGCTCCAATTAGTGCAATTTTATCTCCATTTCTTATATTTAAATTAATTTCATTAACTAGAATTTTATCTTCTACTAGTAACTTTAATTTCTTAATTTCTATTAAATTTTTAGTAGCAATTTCAGTACCTTCATTTATATTAATTATAATCCTTTCTTTCTTCTTAGGTGGTGCCTTAACTTCCATATGCTCTATTCTTTTTTCTATTGATTTTATATTGTTTTCAATATGTTTTTTTCCTCTTTGATCTCCCATTTTAATAGTTTTTGCTTCTGATTTTCCCATTCCTTTAGGGGCCTTTTTTATTCTATCTCTAAGTACTTCTTTTTCATTTATTACACGCTCTAATCTATCTTTTTCATGTATATATTTTTCATATTCTCTTTTTTGTTTCTTATGATTTTCTTCTTTTAAAGTTACATATTTACTATAATTACCCCTATATATTTTTAATCTTCCCTCTTCAATCTCTACAATTTCATTACATACATCATCTAAAAATTTTCTATCATGTGAAACTATTAATAATGCTCCCTTATACTTTTTAAACATATTATCTAAAACTTCAATACTTTCACTATCTAAATTAGAAGTAGGTTCATCTGCTATAATAAGGCTTGTATTTTGTTCTAATGCACTAACTACTCTAATCTTTACTTTTTCTCCTCCAGATAAATAGTCTTCATATTCATCAGGAGCGCTAAAAACCTTTTTCATCTTACTATTATTACAATTAGTATATCCCTCATCTATTTGGCTTATATATGAATAACTATCTGTTAAATTTACCGAACCTTCATCAGCTTTTATTTCTCCAAGTAAAATTTTCAATAATGTTGTTTTTCCCGCTCCATTTTCACCTACAACCCCTATCTTATCTTTTTCTTCTATTTCAAATTTATCTATATCTAATATTAATCTATCTCCATAATACTTTTTTAGATTTTTAATTGTTGCAAGTTTCATTTTACACCTCCAATTACTCCTATAAAAAGTTTGTGCAAAATTCTTATTAATAACCTTTAATTTTCTACATTATGAATAAAGTCCAGTAACATTTGCCACTGGACTCTTTATCAAAACTTTTTTATTTTAAATATTACTACAAAGCTTATTAAGTAGATTAATTAAATCACTAACTTCCTCTTCATTAAAATTGCAAGTTATTTTTTCATACCATTTATCATGATATTCATTAATTAAGTTAAGAATATCTAAACCTTTATCAGTAAGACATAAATTAAAAAATCTATTATCATTATCCCTTTTTACTTTTATAACATAATTTAAATCTTCAAGCTTTTTTATATTTCTTGTTATAATTGCACCATCTACATTTAATGCCTTTGCTATATCCTTCAAATTGCAGCCTTTATTATTTTCTATTATTATCATACAACGCCACATATTAAGAGTTAATCCATATTCCGATAGATTTGATTCAGAATATCTTATAAAGTCTCTATTTAAATCTGATAGATATTTACCTAATATTTTATATGACAATCATATTCCTCTTTTCTAATATTAATTTATTTTTTCATAAACTATTGGATCAACAAATCCAAAAGTAATTTTACCATTCTTTCTAAAAACTTCACTTACATACATTTTACCCTTTTCAATTTTCTCTTTTAAAGTAAATTCAGTTTCTGGTGTAAAATTACTAATACTTTCTCCTTCATACGCATTATTTTTTTCTTTGTAAACCATAGGAGTAAACTTAGAAGAAACTTTAAGCTCTTTATAATCCATGGTTAAGTTTTCATTATCATTTCTAAATTCTTCTTTTGAGATATTACTTGGAATTTCATAAGAAGTTAAAACTATATTATCATCTTCATTAACTGTAAATAAGAATAGGTGCGGAAGAATATTTTTAAATTTTCCTTGCTCATAATAACTTTCTTCAATAACAAAATATCCTGAAAAATCATTTGGTAAATTAGTTATCTTATCATTACAAACACCATTTATATGCTTTGCCTTTGGATGTTTTAATTCTCCTGATTCTAACTCATCATTTATTTGCCTATCATTATTAAATATTCCACATAATTCATTTATAAACCTATCTAACTTATTCATAAAAAACACCTCTTTAATACTTGATACTATCAATTATACCTATATAATTGATAGTGTCAAGTATTATTAATAGACTAAAAAAAGATGATTCCTATTTAATATTAGAAATCACCTTTTGTAAATATTAATTTATTTTTTATTCTCTAAAATTAACTACTCCTAATAATTTACTATCATCTAAAGCTGAAATTACCTCTACTGATATTTTACCATTTTCATAGGTGCAAAGATTAAACTTAGCACTTTCCTCAAATCTTACAATACCATTACTCTCATCATAACCTATAAAACTAAGACTACCTGTAGAAAAATAAAGCTTCTCTGCAAAACAACCTTTAAAAGGATGATGAGTATGACCAGCAAAAATTCCAATTATAGAACTTTCTCTTATCATATTTTCAAATTTATCATCATAACTAACAGCTGGTGTAGTAAATTGATCTTTTATAAGATGATGATGAAGCATTAAAATAGTATCTTTTTTAGTGCTACCCTTTAATTGATTTTCTAACCACTCATACTGCTCCTCTGAAATAAATCCATCACTATTTTTATACTGTGAATTATCAAAACTAATTATTCTTAATTCACCTATTTCATTAACAGTATTATAAGGATCATTACATTCTTTATTAAACCATCCCTTATAAAAAGCCTCTTTATTATCATGATTTCCTAAAGTAAGTATATATGGAGTATTACCTAATAATTTTTCTAATTCACTTTTTAAAATTACATAATCTTCATAAGTTCCTGACTCCACTAAATCTCCAGTTATAATAACAAAATCTATTTTACTTAAGTCTATTTTTTCTAAAGATTTTCTTATCTGTATTAAAGGACTTGTCATATTATTAAAAATAGAATTATAACCTTTTTCAGCCTTGGGATACTCTCTTAAAAAATGAATATCTGATAAATGTAAAAACTTCATATTCTACACCTACTTAATCTTCTTTTTCTTATTTCTTTTAGTTTGTATACTAAATAATATAAGTGCAACAATTGTTGCTACATAAGGGATAGAAGCTGTAATTTGCGTTTTCAAAGATGTATTTTGAAGTACATTTCCTGCTGCTTGTGAGAATCCAAAGAATAAACTTGATAAAAGAACTCCTATTGGATGAGACTTTCCTAAATTATTAGCAGCCATAGCAATATATCCACGTCCTGAAGTCATGTTTTGCATAAATAGTGTTACAGTTCCCATAGAAAGAAGAACTCCACCTAATCCACATAATATTCCCGATAAACTTATTGTAAGGAATTGATATTTCTCTACTGGAGTACCAAGACTTCTTGCAGCTTCTTTATTTATACCTATAGCACGTAATCTATATCCTAATACTGTCTTATATAAGAATATATACATTCCTATAGCTAGTATAAATGCTAAATAATCAACAAATGTTAATCCTGAAAAAATAGTCCCTAATACAGGAATATCCTTAATAATAGGTAAATCAATTTTTGGAAGACTTACTAAACTAGGATCAGTAAATACTCCCTTTGTTTTAAAAATTATATAAAGTAAATATGTTGTTACTCCTCCCATCATAGTATTAGTTGCCATACCAACAACAACAGGAGAGGCTTTTAATTTAATTATACAAAATCCTACAATAGCAGATACTATCATTCCACTAATTGCACCTGCAAGAACAGATAAAAATACATTATGAGTGTAATAATTGGCAACAATACTGAAAAATGCGCCTGTTAGCATAGTTCCTTCCATTGCAATATTAAAAATACGTACCTTAGAACATATAGCTGCAGCTAATGTAACTAATAAAATAGGTGTCATCATACGAAGAGTGGAATTAGCTACCACTGCTAAATAATCTACACTTAACTCCATTATTGTACTCCTTCCTTATCTGTTGTATTTTGTTTTTTCTTATACCACTTCACAGCAAATTTTGCAGTAATTAATAAAGTGATAATTCCTTGAATAATCGTTGTTACTTCAGATGGTACTCCCATACTACGCTCGATAGTACTTCCCCCTGTTGTAAGACCAGCTAAGAAAATACTACTTACTAAAATACCGACTGGATGATTGCTTGACATTAATGAAGCTATAATACCAGTCCATGCATATCCTGGAGATGTAATCATATTATCAACATAACGATATCTTGTTCCTAAAACTTCACATGCACCACCAATACCAGCTAATGCACCACTTAACATTAATACATAGTACATCATCTTAGTACTGTTAACACCACCATAATTAGCAAAGTTAGGATTTAATCCACCCATCTTTGCTTTATATCCAAAACTTGTTCTCTTCATTATGAAAAGTACGATTAAGACACAAATAATTGCAATTACAAATCCCCAATGTAATGAATATCCTTCAAACATTTTAGGCAGAATATTATCAGTTAACTTTTGAGTTTGAATTGCTGAAGAGTCTAAACCTAATGGGTCTTTTACAACATATGTTGTAAAGTAAGATGCTATGTAATCAGCAACATAGTTCATCATAAGAGTTATAATAAGTAAATCCAACTTAAATCTTTCACTTACATATGCTGAGATAAGTGAATATAAAATCCCTACTAAAGCACCACTAATAATAGATATTATAACAACAAATGCCGGTGGTCCTGGACATATTACAGCTACAACTGATGAAGTAAAGGCACCTAAAACCATTTGCCCTGCAGCACCTAAACTAGAATAACCAGATCCCCAAGCTAATGCTCCAGAAAGTCCAGCAAATATAATAGGAATAGAACGTGTTAAGGTTGTAGTTAAATAATAAGTTGAGCCAAATCCACCTTTAAACATTCCTATAATTGCTTCAAAAGGATTAAATCCAGAAAGTGCAATAATTACACCACCTATTAATAATCCAACAACAATAGCTTGTAGAGGATGTTTTAATGGTTCAAATATAGTTGAAAGTTTACTTTTTGTAATACTTCCTGATAACGAGCTTTTACTTTTCATTATTTTTACCTCCTACCATTAAAAGACCTAATGCCTTTTCATCAATACTTCCTCTTTTAAATTCACCAACAATTTCCCCATCATAAATTACATAAATTCTATCACTTAAGTCCATAATCTCACTTAACTCTGAAGATACCAATAATACACTATCTCCTTTATTTCTCTTTGCAACAAGTTGATCATGAATAAACTCTATTGCTCCTATATCAATCCCTCTTGTAGGTTCACAAGCAATAATAAGTGGAGTCTCCATAGACATTTCTCTTGCAACGATAAGTTTTTGTGCATTTCCACCTGAAAGCTCTTTTATTTTTTGTGTATGTGAATCAGCCTTAACTCTAAATTTTGAAATTAACTCTACAGCATGCTTTGTAACTTTATTAATATTTAAAATTCCTTTTTTAGAGAATTCTTCACTATCTTCATATCCCATTAATGCATTCTCAGCAAGTGTTGCTTCCGGTGCACTTCCCCACATATATCTATCCTCTGGAATATGAGCAATACCGGCTTCTCTTATACCCATTACAGTATTATTTGTGATATCCTTTTTATTAATAATTACATTACCACTATCAACCTTATCTAATCCTGTTATACATCTAATAAGCTCAGATTGACCGTTACCAGATACACCTGCAATACCTACTATTTCACCTTTTTTAATATGTAAGTTAACATTATTTAAGATGTTTTTATTATGTTCACCCTTTAAAGTTAAGTTTTTAACCTCTAAAAGCTGCTCTTTAGTTTCCTTTTCAGGAATTACTCTATTAGCGATTTGTCTTCCTACCATTAAATAAGATAACTCTTCTATACTTGTATCTTTCTTTAATTTTTCAGCAACAACTTCTCCAAGTCTCATTACTACTACTCTATCTGCAACTTCCATAACTTCATGAAGCTTATGAGTTATAATTATTAAGCTTTTACCTAATTTAGCTAACTGTTTCATAGTTTTTAAAAGCTCGTCTACTTCAATAGGAGTAAGAACTGCAGAAGGTTCATCAAAAATTATAATATCTGCATTTTGATAAAGAGTTTTTAATATTTCAACACGTTGTTGAAGCCCAACAGGACATTCCTCAACAATAGCATTTGGATCTACATCTAACATATAACGCTTTGAAAGCTCTTCTACCATTTGAATATTCTTTTTATAATCAAAAAATATTCCTTTTTTCATTTCGTTTTTATATACAATATTTTCTGCAACAGTCATTGATTCAAAAAGCATAAAGTGTTGTTGAACCATTCCTATTCCCTGTTTCATTGCATCTGATGGATTATGAAAATTCATCTTCTTACCATCTATAAATATTTCTCCTGAGTCTGGCTTTTCTAATCCATAAAGTATCTTCATTATAGTAGACTTTCCTGCACCATTCTCTCCAACAACAGCTAGTATCTCTCCTTTATTAAGATTAATATTAACCTTGTTGTTAGCTACTACATTACCATAGGTCTTAACAATATTTTTCATTTCTAAAAGCATGTCAAAGTTACTCCTTTTCTAAATTAATCTGGAATATAATAAGAGGCAAAGCAAAAATTGCCTCTGCCCCTTATATTAAGTACACTAAATATAAATTATACTCTAATTAGTTTGCAGCCTCTTCAGGAACTTCTATTACTATTTCCCCTGAAATAATCTTTTCTGCTGCTGCCTTACCAGCTGCTATAACTTCATCAGTTATAATTTCAGTATTTCTATAATTCATCTCTTCTGGAGAAACACCAACAACTCCAAATGCTCCTTCTTTTAATCCAAGAACTTGTGAACCACCATTTAATTCACCAGCTAAGAATTCATCAATTATAGTATTCATAACAGCACCAGTATTCTTTAATAATCCACTAATAATACTTGGATTTTCAGAAGTTGTTTGGTCAATACTTAATCCAGTTGTGTATATTGGTGTACCCTTTTTACTTAACTCTTGAGCTGCTTGATATATACCTGAATTTGCACTAGCAGATACTCCACCAAATATAAAGTTTGCTCCTGCTGCTTTTTGTTGTAATGTATATTCATAAGCTAAGTTTGTATCATTATATGAGTTAATATAGTTATACATAAAGTTAGCATTTGGATTAACAGATTTTACACCTTCAGAAAATCCGTATCTATATTTGTAAGTTGCTTGTGTTTGGAATGATGCAATATATCCATATAAGCTTTCATTAGGGAATGCTGTTCCAACCATTACTCCTAAAACATATGCTCCTTGTGCTTCATCAAATCCAAAACTTGTTACCTTTTCATTAGATGCAGTTGTATCAATTACAGCATATTTTGTATTTGGAAATTTATCTGCAGCATCACTAAATGGATCAGCAGCTTGCCATCCAATTCCTATAATTAAATCATACCCTTCATTAGATGCAGCAAGAGTATTTTCTTCCCATGCAGCAGTATCTGTACATTCAATAGATGTCATATTGAATCCATAAGTTTCACTTGCTTCTTCTAAAGCTTCGTATGCTTGAAGAATAAATTGTTCTGTTCCAATTGTATCTGAAATTAAAGCTATATTTAATTTTGAATAATCTCCATCAGTACCTTGACTTCCTGCTGATTTATCATTTCCTGAATTAGAACATCCAGCAAAAAGAAATGTTGTCATAATAAGTAGTAAAGAAGTTATTATTTTTTTCATTATTTCATCTCCTATAGTTCATTTGTTAATTTAATTATAATAATTATATCCATTAAAAAATATGACATAAGTCATATTTTGGCGAAAAAACTGTATATTTTTTTAGTTTCCTATTTTAATATTCGTTTTTTTCTTAAATAATTCCATTTTATCTAGCTAAATTATATAAACTAATTTAATATTTTACTAAATATTAATTGGGTATTTGTAAAATTTTATTTTTACAAACCTTCTGTATTTCCTTATTTTTCTTAGTTTTAGAACTTATTGTTATATATTTTGCTGTATGTTAAAATTATGAATATAAATAAACGAACAATATTATTAATTTACTCACTTATTGGGAGGAACTATGATAAATGTTAAAAACCAAGAATTATTAGATAAATATGTTAATAACACTGGTATTTCCAAACTATTTTCACAAGATATTAGTAACTTATTAGAACTTTTTTCTTTAAATAAAGGAGATTTTTTAATTAATGAAGGTGAATGTTCCGATTATCTATATTTTTTAGTAAGTGGAAAACTAAAAGTTTTTTCTCACTCAACTTCAGGTAAAATAATGTCTCTAACTCTTTTTAATTCTTTTGAAATCGTAGGCGAAACCTGTAGTTTATGGAATAAGCCTCCTACAGCCTCAGTTCAAGCTACATCCAAAGCTTATTGTATTGGTATATCAATGAAATATAGGGATTTGCTTTTAAATGATGTGATATTCTTAAGATATATTTGTCAAAACCTAGGTGAAAGACTTAGCTATATGAATAATACTACATGTATCAACCTTTATGAATCATTAGAAAGTAGGCTGGCCTCTTTTATATTAAAAACTGAAAAGGATGGAATTTTCTCTTACAACTTAACAGAATGTGCCGAACTTTTATGTACAAGCTATAGACATTTATTAAGAATAATTAATTTATTTTGTAGCACAAATAAATTAGTTAAAAACGGTAAATTCTATAAAATTATAGATCGCTCCTATTTAGAGAAAGTTTCATCTAATTCTTTTGTTACATAAAATAAAAAATGTATTGATTTTTAATCAATACATTTTTTATTGAGTATAATTATATAATCTATCTAACTCTTGTCAAATAATTTTTTATTAAAATTAAAATTGTACTGAATATAGCCATTACTAAAAATACTATTAACTCTTGTATTCCTAACTTACTTAAATGTAGTAAATTTCTAAATAAAATTGTTGCTACGAAAAATCCTATAGCAGTTGTTGTGCATAAAAATACACGCATTTTATTAAATGGTCTACATACTCTTATTACAGCCAAAATACTAGTAAATCCAATCATATAATACATTAATGTAGTCATCTTCGGCTCTGCTATACCTAAAGCTGGAGCTAAGAAATATAAGACTATAATATTTATTATTATAACTACAGAATATGGGAATGAATTTTTTAATACGCTTTTTAAGAATTTTTCTTTTATTTGTTTTCCATTAGGTTCAAAAGATATAAAGAATGATGTATATCCCTCAATAGCAAGATCCACTAATGTAATTTGTATTGGCATAAATGGGAAAGCTGTACAAGTTATAATATTTAATATTGATAACATTACTGAATACAATGTTTTTATAAAGAATATTGTAGCAACATTAGTAATATTATTTACAACTCTTCTACCTTCCATTAAAACATCTTTTAAAACACTAAAATCAGAATTTAAAAGAACAATTTGCGAAACTTGTTTTGCCACATCACTTGCTTCTGGTAATGTTATACTACAATCCGCTTGTCTTAATGCAATAACGTCATTTACTCCATCACCTGTCATAGCAACAGTGTGTCCTTTTGCTTGTAATGCTTGCACTAATAAACTCTTTTGATTTGGTGATACTCTTGCAAATATACTATATTTATCTACTAAATCAATTATTTCATCATCATTTTTTATAGTAGATAAATCAATATATGACTCATACTCCTCTAGTCCTGCTTGCTTAGCTATACTAGAAACAGTCAATGGATTATCACCTGAAATTATCTTTACAGTTACACCTTCACCTTTAAAGAATCCAAGCATTTCTTTTGCATTCTTTCTTAATGGATCTGATAATTCTATTGCAGCAATAATTTCTATATCTGGTAATATATCTTCTACTATATCCTTAGAAAATCCTACAAGAAGAACTCTTTTCCCTTGCTTTTGTGCTTCAATCATGTTCTCTTTCATCTCAAAAGCACTTTTGGCTATTAACCTTTCAGGTGCTCCAACTATTATAGAACCTATCCCATTAAATGAAATAGAGCTCCATTTTCTTTCAGATGAAAATTGATTCTTATAATCAACTTCAAAATTATCATTACCATTAAAATGCTCTTTTAAAGCTTGAAAAGTACCATTATTATCTCCTATCTCATTAACAAAAGCACTTAAAGCCTGTTCTATTGAAATTGGTATTATTTTATCATTAAATATTTGAACATTTGAAACTTTCATCTTACCTTCAGTAATAGTACCAGTCTTATCAAGACATAATGTATCTACATGTGCTAATGTCTCAACACTATATAAATCTTGTACTAATACTTTCTTCTTTGCCAGCTTAATTACACCAGTTGCTAGAGATATACTAATTAATAAAACTAATCCCTTTGGTAGCATTCCTAGTAATGCTGCTGCTGTTGTTACTACAGAACTTTTTATTACTTGATCTCTAAAGAAGAACGCCTGCACAAATAATAGTGCTCCTACTGGTATTATTATAAAGCTTGTAAGCCTTGTAACTTTTCTCATAGAGTTTAGTAATTCTGAATTTACCTTTTTATGTTTTTTACTCTTTAATGTAATTTCTGCTGCTAAATTATCTTTACCTACTTTTTCAACCTTAGCATAACATTTGCCACTAACAACATAACTTCCAGAGAATAACTTATCACCTGGCATCTTTACTATTGTATCTGATTCTCCAGTAAGAAGAGATTCATTTACTTCGATTTTTCCATCAATAACAACTGAATCTGAAGAAATTTGATTTCCCATATTTAATATAGTTATATCATCTAAAACTACTTCATCAACACTTATACTTTTTTCTTTTCCATCTCTTATTACATCAACCTTTGATACAGTAAGTACTGATAGCTTAGCTACCATATTCTTTGCATGTATTTCTTGAAAACTTCCAATGCTTATATTTAATATAATTATTAAAATAAATGCTAAATTAGAATATGCTCCAACAGACATTAATGCAATAGCAATAAGGAAATTGTATAAATTAAATAATGTAAATACATTGCCTGCTATAATCTCCCAATTTGATTTTACGTTTTTTTCTTCTACAACATTAATTTGACCTTTTTCTTTTCGCTCTAATACTTCCGCTTCCGTTAAGCCTAATATAGTTCGTTGCTCTTCCACACTCAACACACTCCCTATTAATTTCTCTTGTAATTAAATTTGCACATATTTCCCCTATTATTTACATAATAATTAATAATATCATTTATATCATATTTTGAGTGTAAAATCTATGTTAAATGTTATTAATATAACAAAAATTGCTGTATCATATTTATTCTTGATACAGCAAAACTTATTATTTAATTATATAATTACTTTTTTCAACAATTTTTATATTGTTATGCTTTAAAAAATAGTTAATTATAAGTTCACTTATATCAACATTAATTTCACGAACAACTTCAGCACCTTCATAAGATGGATAAATTGAAGTATTAGTAGCACGATAATTATTCATAACAACATTGTAATATTTATCTAAATCAATATTCTTACCACCTTTTTTCATAGAAACTACTCTATCTCCAAAATTTCTTGATAGGTCAATTTCATAATCAAAACCTCCAAAAGTATCATAATTATAGTTTTGCACCTTTGGAACTAAAAATCCATCACTAATTTTTATTTCCCCATTATTAATTACAAAGTAAGTAGCTGCCTTTTCAACTGCTTCTTTTAACTTATCTCCTCTCACTTTTAAAACCATTAACGTATTAGGATAAGGATAATTTATTAATACATCTCTAATAGATACATTTTTCTTAAATCCAATTGCACTATCAAATAATGATAAAACTGAAAAATCTGCATCGGAAGCTTCTAATTGCACTTGATGTAAGAAATTAATAAATGGATGTCCTTTTAATCTTGCTTCAAAAATATCATCCATAAGTATATCTTTATCAAATTCACCTATTTCTTTATCTAAGTAATCTTTTAAGTTTAATTCAACACTATTAAATATTTTTTCTAATTTCTCATTAATCTCATCATTTAACAATGAAACATCGACTAACTCATAATTTACTTCTTTAGTTTCTGTATCTAATATGATTTTACTAAACTTTTGTCCATTATGAAGAGGTTGTGCACAAACTACTCCATTTATTTTAGTAATAAACGATCTATGTTGATGTCCACTTAAAACCATATTAATTGAATCATATTTTTCTAATAGTTCACTTGCTTGGTTTTCTTTAGTAAGTTTTTCTGTTGGTGTATTATTGCCATCTAAACTTTTTTCAAACCCACCATGATAGCATACTATAATATAATCAGCTTCTTCTTTTAATTCTTTTTCATATCGTCCATACATCTGAACTGGATCTAAGAATTTTAAACCTGTTATATTTTTTTCATGCTCCCAATTAGGAATAAATGATGTCGTAAATCCAATACATGCAATCTTAAATCCATTAAAATTAAATATTTTATATGGTTTTGTATTTAAAGTTAACCCTTCAATATTAGTATTAATTATTTTATCTTCAACAAGTTTATATGAATTATTTAAGTACTCTAATCCATAATTAAATTCATGATTTCCTATAACGTAAGCATCATAGCCTATAAATTCTAATCCTTCTAATATGGGATTTTTATCTAATTTTTCCTTTGATAAATAATGTGCTAAAGCAGAACCTTGTATTAAATCTCCACAATCAACTTTTAAAGATGCATCATAATTTTTTTCATCATTTAATATGTAACTTCCTATTTTAAGTATTCCTAGTGACTGCTCTTTTACATAATTAGTTGGATAAACATATCCATGTAAATCACTTGTTTGATATATCGCTAACTTCATATATTATCTTCCTTCCAATTTAAATATGTAGGCAATATTAAGTTTAGATTTTTTCTAATCCTTAATATGCCTAACACTCTATATTTTCTTTGGTTTAAATATATTATATTGTTTGACCTTTTTTAGGTAATAAAACATCTCCATTTTCATTATAAAGCTTTTCAGGACGATAAGAATGAATTGGAATTAATAGCTTTGGTTTAATTAAGTTAATTATTTTTATTAAATCATAAGGACGAGCATGACCACTACATCTCAATAATACGAACTTTATATTATAATCACTAAATTGCTTTATAAATGGTTCATATGCTGGATCAAAGTCCCCTAATGGTTGAGCATCAGTATGAATATAAATTCCATTGCCTTTAAGTTTATCTATATGCTTTAAAGCAAGTGTGTCTAATTGCCAGAAATACTTGCTTTCATCATTTAATAACTCCTCAAAATCAACCTTTAAATTTTCATCTAACCCATATTCTTTATCATCCAATTGATAATAATGAGTTTCAATTCCTGCTGCCTCTTTTACCACATATGAGTAATATGCATCTAATACAACAGTTCTTGGATTGCTTTTAATTATATTTAAAATTCTTTCTACATTTGATATATAATAATTAAAAGTTATTTGCTTATTAGGATTACTATTAACTATATCATTTATTTTTTCTATAAGCTCTGGTTCATTTACAGCCTCTGTCTCTCTTATAGGATCTCCAAACTCTTGGAATGAAACACTTACTCCTTCTATTAATAATACATCACAATTCTCACTTTCTTTACAGAAGTTTAATGTATCATTTTCTCTATATCCGTGAAGTCTGATATCTCCAGTATATGCTATAGTTAAATCTGGCGTTTCTATTACTAATCCACTAGCTCCATAAGCATCGTGATCTACTGGCATAACTTTTACTTTTATTTTTCCAACAGTAACAACTTCATTTTCTTTAACTCCAATTACTTCTCTTGTATTAAAGTCTTTTTTCTCGTATAAAGGAAAAATAAAATCATTGTTGATGTTTAAAGTATTTAGTAATGATTTTGTACCTTCTAAAGTATATAGGGGTATTTCAGGATTTAAGTAATTAACTATTTTAGAATGATCTAAATGAATATGAGATAAGAATACAGCTGTATTTTTAAAGGTATTTTCTTTTGATTCATATCCTATTAAAGGTATTTTAGGATCAAATATATTATTTAAATATGGTACTAAATTTTCATCTAATAATCCTTGTAAATCTTCTGGCTGTACTTTAGCAGATGGATTATACTCACTACCAAAATCAAAGAAAATATGACTATCTTCGTAAGCAATTTCTATTATTGTTCCCCCAATTGTTAAAACACCACTATGAAATGTTATTTTTGTCTTTTTATTTTTAATCATACTTGCAAACAACTCCCTCTTTTTATATTTTCTCTTTAGTTAGATTTATAGTTATATAATATCGTATTTTTATTTAATTACAATCTTTATTTTATAGATTTCTCTTTCTTTAATCTATTAAAAATAGCTACTACTTAAATCTATAAGTAATAGCTATTTATCTCTAATTATTATTTTTATAAAAATATTCTAAAATATCATCAAAGGTTTGAAATGCCAATCCTGCTGATTCACAACATTCAATTATTGCTTCCTTCATTTCATTTATAGGAATATCTTTTATCGATTCACATTGAAAACCCTCTTCACAATAAGACTCACAAATTGCTTTTTCTAATTCCTGTTGAGAAATCCCCTCTTCTTTAAACATACTTAAAAATATTTCTCTAATATGATTTTCTCTCTCAATTGTTGTTAATAAATTCTCCATATATCCTCCAAAATAAACTCTCTCAATTATACGTTTATTCATATTATAGCATATTTCTAAACTTATTATAAACATTCATAACTAAAAGATACTATCATATATAATAATTATGTCTATTATTTTAACGTACGTTTTAAAAATTCTCTTGTTCTTTCCTTTTTAGGATTATTGAAAATTTCATCTGGAGTTCCTTCTTCTTCAATTACTCCATTATTCATAAATACAACTCTATCAGAAACTTCTCTTGCAAACTCCATTTCATGAGTTACAACTAACATAGTAAGTCCACTTTCTGCAAGTTCCTTCATTATTTTAAGAACTTCTCCTACCATTTCTGGATCTAATGCAGATGTTGGCTCATCAAATAATATAACATCAGGCTCCATAGATAAAGCTCTTGCTATTGCTACTCTTTGCTTTTGCCCTCCTGATAATTGCTTTGGCTTAGCATTTATGTAATTACTCATTCCAACAATTTTTAAATATTTCATAGCAACTTTTTCTGCTTCTTCTTTACTTCTTCCTAAAACCTTCATTTGTCCAACTATACAATTATTTAAAACATTATGGTTATTAAATAAATTAAACTGTTGAAATACCATTCCTAACTTAGTTCTATATTTATATATGTCGTGCTTATCATCTAATATATTTTCTTTATTGTATATAATTTCTCCACCTGTTGGTTTTTCTAAAAGATTTATACATCTTAATAGTGTTGATTTTCCTGATCCAGATGAACCTATAAGACAAACAACTTCTCCTTTATTTACTGAAAAATCTATATCTTTTAAAACCTTATGGTCTCCAAAGGATTTACTTAAATGCTTAACTTCAATTACTCTTTCCATCTTTTACCCCTCCTTAAGCTACCACACTACCATGAACTTTTTTAGCCATATCTTCTGGTGTTTCAACTTGCATTTGATTCCCTGCAATAATATAGTTTTCAGGTCCATCTAACTTTTTCTCTATTGCTCTTAATATTCTTGTAACTGTAAATGTCATAATGAAATAAATTATACATGTTATAAAGAATGTTTCAAAATATCTAAAGTTATTTCCTGATATAGTCTTAGTTTGGAAGAATAACTCTGATACTGATATTACATTTAAAACAGATGTATCCTTTATATTAATTACAAACTCATTTCCAGTTGCAGGTAAAATATTTCTAATAACTTGTGGTAACACTACATTAGTCATAGTTTGAAAATGATTCATTCCTATTGCTTGTGCAGCTTCAAATTGTCCCTTATCTACTGAAACAATTCCCCCTCTTACTATTTCAGACATATATGCTCCTGTATTTATTGATACTATAAATAATCCTGCAGCAATTCTATCTATATCTATTCCAAAAGCCGCTGCTGATCCATAATAAATAACCATAGCTTGTACTATCATAGGAGTACCACGGAAAAATTCTATATAAGCTGATAAAATTATATTAATTGTTTTTAATAAACCTTTTTTAGCTCCTTTTTCTGGAACTGGTATTGTTCTTATAACTCCAACTATAAGTCCTATTAGTGTTCCTATTAATGTTCCTATTATAGAAATTAATAGTGTCATTCCAGCTCCTCTTAAAAACATTGGCCAGTTGTTTTGTAATATCTTAATTATCCATTCTAGACTCATGACAAACTCTCCTTAAAATATTAAAAATTATATATTACTCTATCCCAATTATTGAGCTGCAGGTTGATTTTTAATAGCAGTATCCATTATCTCTAATCTTTCCTCTTTAGATATTCCACTTAAAACTTCATTTATTTGATCTTTTAACTGGCTTCCTTTAGCTAAACCAACTGCTATAGTAGTATCTTCCTCTGATGTAACAAAACCATCCGTAAACTCTACCATTTTAAAGTTCTCATTTGCCATTTCAGCACTTAAAGCTTCTGGTCTCTCAGTTACATAACCATCTATAACACCACTTTCTAAAGCTACTCTCATAGCTGAAAAGTTATCCATAGCAAGTTGCTTATTTACTGATGGTATTTGATCTATTACTGAATAGTGGAAAGTATTTAGCTGAGCTGTTATTTTAGCTCCTGAAAAATCTTCTAATGTTTTTGCATTTTCATATGCTCCACCCTTCTTTACTAGCATAACTAAATCTGATTCATAGTAATTATCTGAAAAATCTATTGTCTCCTTACGTTCTTCTGTTGGTGACATACCTGCAATAATAGCATCTACCTTTCCTGATATTAGTGATGGTACTAATCCATCCCATTCAGTTTTAACTATAACTAACTCTTTCCCTAATGAATCTGCTATTTTTTTTGCAATTTCCACATCGTATCCTCCTGCATATTCTGAAGATCCTTCTATTTTTACTGCACCATTTGAATCATCTAATTGAGTCCAGTTAAACGGAGCATATCCTGCTTCCATCGCTACTCTAAATACATTTTCTGATGAAGTTTTTGTTCCACATCCTGTTAATGTTATTGCCGCTGTTGCTACAGCTAAAATTAATGCTGATAATCTTTTTTTCATATTTTATTCTCTCCTTTATTATAATAAAAAAACCAACCCAATTGGGCTGGTGCTATCTTAAAAATTATATGAATATAAAAAACTAATCTTCCATGGTTTAGTCCAGATTTCATACTAGTTCCCCATCTTTCTCCTTTGAGATAGCACAACTTAATAAGTCTGGGAAAACTTATTAAGACAGTCCTGCAGCTCTTAACTGCAGACCCAGCAAGTAATATCGAGATATATTACAAGCTTCGGCAAAATCTCCTTCTTTCTAGATTCATCACACTCTCTAGCTCCACTAAAAACTGTTAGATTCTGCGCCTCTACCTCATAATAAAATGAGGTGTATATTCAATTTTATGTTTCCATAATATACATGTATTTACTTTTTGTCAATATTTTTTTAACTTTTTATTAACATATAAATTTATAATCGTTTTCTTTATGTGATTTATATAAATATATATTATATAAACTTAAATTATTAACTATTTATTAATATTAAAAGAAGATATTAAATCATAGTATTAAACTATATATAATATCTCCTTTTTACTATTTCATTAAATATTTATCCACAAATACCACATTATAATCATAATGTGACATCTTTGTATTTTCTATATTGATAATATTTTTATATCTAATATATTACATTCTATAGTTCTGTTATTCTTAATGTATATACTGCATTTCCTATTAAGCCATAATAATATCCTATTTCAATTTTATATAATACCTCATTTATCTTTACTATAGCTGGGATATCTCTTTCTATATACTCTAATGTATCTCCATTGGCTATAAATTTATCTTCTATTATTCTAAAAAATTCTTCTTTACTTTTAGGCTTTTCATCTAAATCTATAACTAGAGTCTTATGATTATTAACTCTTGTTCCATTCAATTCTTTAGCTATTTTAGTAAGATGAATGTAATCTCCTATCCATATCCCTATAATAATTATTGCATTTACCAATATAATATATCTGATATAATCATCAATAAATATCCCAATTATAGGAACTATAATTAAAATCAGCCAAAGCCAATAATATATAGCAATTCCAATACTTCCATTGCTACTTTTACCGGGTAACTGCCTAATAAATTGAAACAATGTACCTATAACAATATATACTAAAACTACTGGTATGAAGTAATTAAATAATTTTACTGCTCCCTCTAAATCATTAGTGACTCTTAATGTTAATATTGAGCTTAAAAGTAAAAATAATCCTACATTGACTCCTTTTATTAAACTCTCTTTAATCATTCTCTTTCCCCCTTAATTTTTTCTCTTACTTCCCTTAAATATTTTCTTGAAATATAAGTTGTTTCATTATTAATTAATTTAACTTCCATTAACCCATTCAGTAATGGATTATAAACTAACACCTTCTCTAAATTTAATATTGTTGATTTAGAAATTCTTACGAACTGTGCCGGTAATATCTTTTCTATTTCATACAACCTATTTTTATACTCATAAATATCTTTTTCTGTATGAATTAATAAATCCTTTTTAGTTGTTTCAACAAAATAAATATCATCGCTTTTAACTTTATAAATTCTCCCATCCTTATAACATGATAGATTAATACTTTTAAATTTTTCATTTTCTATATAATCAATAAGATTTTCTATAGACTTATTGTGCTCATGAATAAATAACTCTACAACCTCTTCTTTTGCTTTATCTATCTCTTGAATTGTTACTTTCATATTTCCCCCTAAACTTGCTATTGTAAAATAATAAGTACTTATTAAATTTTAAAATATAAGATTCTTTACTATAATAATATCCTACACCTATATCAATTTCCACATTTTACATACAAGTGGTAGTTTTAAAGATGTAAGAGGTCTATAAAGCAATTATTATCTATATAGATACATAAGTTTATCTTCTTAAAGATTTGTTAAAATTTTAAATGAATACAAATAGATATATTAAGCAAACTATAAGTATAAAAAAAATTTGATAGTGTAAAGTTTGGTATGAAAAAATAGCCTATGGCTAATTTTTGATAATAATAGAAAAATAACTTTGCAATATCAATTAAAATTTGAAAATTGAATATGACAAAAAGACCTTCGGTATCGGAGG